>Ga0187876_1001461_pt1 | contig 19999 bp, 19 predicted proteins | sample June2016WEW_17_4_FD_133000 | JGI IMG/M metagenome (GOLD analysis project Ga0187876, IMG submission 133000) | Peatland microbial communities from SPRUCE experiment site at the Marcell Experimental Forest, Minnesota, USA - June2016WEW_17_40 | ecosystem: Environmental > Terrestrial > Soil >...
AGCTTGAACGTGCCGCTCAGTTGAAGTGCCGACTCACCTTCGGTTTCCAGGCGGCCGTCGATATGGGCAGGGATGAAAGCCGCCTCCGGGTATTTGCGGGTTTCCAGAACTTCTCCCAGGATTTTGCGATCCAGCGAAACGTTGTCACTCTCCTCGCTGGTCATGTCGACATCGACCGAACCGCCGGCTTTTCCCGTAGCGCGGTTGAAGCGAATCGTCCCGCTTTTGAGTTTGAAGGTCCCGTGCACCGCGCGAATAGTCCCAGGCAGGGTGAACTCAATCTGGGTTTGCGCCGGGTCGAGTTCGAACACCGCTTCTTGTGCGGACAAGGAGAGAGGCGTGGTGAAGACAAAAACCAGGGCAATCCAAATGAGAGTGTGTCGTAGTCTCAAATCTGACCCACTACGGTTGAGGGCGCTCGATCAAGTGCTATTGGCAGAGCGTCGTTATGACCAGCGGAGCAATACGAGTTCCGAGCAGAAGCCGGGCCCCATCGCTCCCAGGAGGCCGAACGTCCCCGGGGCGGGGCGCCGGTGCTGCATCACCTCCTCGAGCACCAGAAGGACTGATACCGAGGAGATATTGCCCACCCTCCGCAGGCATTCCCAGGAGGCCTCGAGGGCCTGGTCAGGAAGTTTCAGCGTAGCCGCCATCGCCGCAAGCACTTTGGGGCCACCCGAGTGCAGAATCCAGCTCCCGATGTCTTTTCGGGACAGACCATTCTCGCCCAGAAACTCGTCCACGTCATGCGCCCAGTGGCGTTCCACCATGGCCGGCACTTCGGGCGACAAGACGATGGTGAATCCTTTTTCGGAAATATCCCACCCCATCACCTGCTCGGTGTGGGGATAGAAGACCGAGCGAGTGGCCAGAATTTCCGGTCCTGCCGCCTCCCTCTCCGATCCGGTCACTAGCACCGCCGCCGCCCCATCTCCAAACAAGGCGGCGGAAATCAGGTTGGCGATCGAGAGGTCATCACGCTGTATGGTGAGCGAGCAAAGCTCGACCGCAAGCAGCGCCGCGACCTGGCCGGGGTAGGCGCGGACGTAGTCGGCGGCGCGGGAAATGCCCGCAGCACCGGCCACGCACCCTAAACCGAAGATCGGGACGCGCTTGATATTCGGAGACAGCCCCATGCGATTGACCAGCCGCGCATCAATCGAGGGGCTGGCGATGCCGGTCACGGACACGACAATGAGAGTGGCAATCTCGCCGGCGTCCAGCCCTGCCCGCGCCAGCGCCCGGCAAAGGGACTGCTCACCCAACACTTGAGCGGTTTCAATGAAGGCGTTGTTCGCCTCTCCCCACGAAGCAATCTCGTAGTAGGCGCTGAGGGGAAGCGTAAGGTAGCGCGCTTCCACAGCCATGTGGGAATAGATCCGTTCCAAGCGCTGCGGATTGGCGAGCTTTGCGCCGAAATACTTCTGCAACGCCTCAACCAGAACTTTCTGGGTGTAGTGATGCTCGGGAAATGCGCTTGCCACAGCCGCGATTCTCATCGCTCAGACCCACGCCCGCGGTAGCGCTGACCTTGGGATCAGCGCAGTGAGTGCCAGCCTGGAGGCCGGCGCTACGGTACGCTCCAAGTCACGATCTCTAATGAAGCCGCTCGAGTTCTCTACGGTATAGCGTGTTATTGGGAAACTGCTGCACCAGCCCGGCGAGCAGTTCCCTTGCTTGATTGCTGTTCTTGTCCCTCAGAGCAGCAACGGCGAGCAGTAGCTGCGCGAAGGGAAGCAAGTAGTGCCCTTTCTCAGCCGTCAGCCGGAGTTTCTGAATGCCCTGGTCCTTATCTGTCTGCGCTCCGAACATCCTCAAGACCCAGCGAACCGGGGCGGGTTTCAACCCCAGAATGTAGTTCTCTACTCCGATGGCCAGATTGGCATCGTAGCAAGTCGGGTCAACGGCCAACAGTTGCTGGGCGAGAAGCCCGGCGCTCTTCATGTCTCCCAGGGAGGCCAGATATCTCTTTTCGATTAAGGCCAGATAATCCGAACGTAGCCCCAGGTCCATGACCTTGGCTAGAAGGGCGTTCCCATCCCGCGGCGACCGCGCCAGCACACGATCGGCGACCTGCTCGCTCAATGTCACTGACGCATCAAAGGCCCTTTTCGTTACCGGGTCGGGAGCCAGCTTCCTGCTCTGCTTGAATTTCTCATCGTCTAGAAACAGCTCCCACTGTAGCACTCCCAGGCGGTCGAATTCGGAAAAGAGGTAAGCCGCAGCATCCGAAGCAGGTCCCAGGGGGTCGTCCGGATGCAATTGCTCCCAGCCCTTGAACGTTCGGTGCGCCTCCTCGAACTGGAGATTATACATTTGGCGGAACCCCAAATCGAGCGGAATGGCGGTGGAAAGCGCCACCCCGGCGTGGCCGCGAGAGGCAGAGCCCAGCAAGGCGAGGCTGGCACAGAATAGGGTGAGTGCTTCGCGCATCGGGCGTCGGTTCCTAGAAACGGTACTCTATTTTTTGAAGTCTGTGAATACCCTGCGAGCTTTCCTTTGGATGCCCCCAAGAGGGTGGAGGTTGCGGAAGATGAGCGAAAGGCTGGCGCTACCCTCAATTGACGCTAGCTCACCGTTCTTATAGGATAGAGAAGTCGAGAAGTAGCGAGAGAATGATCTTGCGGTCCTTACACCTCAATCTCCGATTCCGCACGCGCCTGGCGCTGGTGATGTTTGTCACTATGACGTCTACGGGCGCTATTCTCACCTGGAACTATGTCAACCACCGGCGCGAGATTCTGAACTACGTGTCCGGGGAGGCATCACGGCTAATGACCGTCAGCCAGTTGGCGCAAACTCAAATTCCCGCGAAAGCGAGCGTAGACGAGGCTCTAAGACTCTACCAGAAGAGGTACGAGGAATTGGGTCTTTCCAGCGTATCCATCACTTCCACAGAAGGCAAAGTGGTGTCGAGCAACAACCCGACCATCCAGGTGGGAAAGAAGATCATCATCAAGAAGCGGCGGCTTGAAACCCGGAAGGATCCCGTGCGTCTGGACGCAGAGTTTCCTGTTATCGAGCCTTCGACCTCAACTGATCAACCCGGTTTCGAAATTCGTTATCCCTTAGTGCTGGGCGATAAGGTGATCGGATATGCCTTTATCCATGGCGAACCCGATCGGGTTACAACCCTCTCTCGGTTGTGGTACAAGCAGCGGCTCGTTTGGATTCTGGGAACGATGCTGGCGGCCTTGTGCGTGGTGCTGTACCTGGCATTTCGTTTCACCAAGCCGGTGGATCAACTGGTGAAAGGCGCCCAGCAGGTGGCCGCAGGCAACCTGTATGTCTCGCTGCCTTCTACTGGCGAGGACGAGATCGGCCTGCTGGCGCAGACATTTAACCAGATGGTGGAAAAGTTGCGGGAGAACCGGGCGCTTCAGGAACGGCTGAATGAGGCGGAGAAACTCTCCTTGCTGGGGCGGTTCGCGGCGACGGTGGCGCACGAAGTTCGCAACTCCTTGAACTTCATCAATCTCTCCATCGACCAGATTCGCGCCAAGCATCAGGAAGGCGACGACCGGGTGGCGCGCGACCTGCAACGAAACTTGGCGAATATCAAGGACGAAATCAGCCGCTTGAATCACCTGGTGAATGACGTGCTGACCGCCGGACGCCAAGCGCCCCCTATGCTCGTGCCCTGCGACCTTAAGGCGACGCTGACCGAAGCGCTGACGGTGGTGGGCCGGCAGGCGAGCAACCAGGGCATCCAGATCAAACAAGACCTGGCGCTGGACCTGCCGATTTTCCGCCTGGATTCAGCGCAGATGAAGACCTGTTTCTTGAACATCCTGACCAATGCGATGCAGGCCATGCCGGGGGGAGGCCAACTGCGCATTTACGCGGTAACCACGAAGTCGCCCAAAAACGGGGATTGCCTCCAGTTGCACTTTGCCGACACGGGCCCTGGGATCCCTTACGCGGAACGCGAGAAAGTCTTTGCGCCTTTTTATTCGACCAAAGCGACCGGCTTCGGTCTGGGATTGGCCATCGCCAAGAAAATCGTCGAGGATCACGCCGGACAGGTCTTCGTCGATCAGGGAGTCCACGCTGGGACAGACTTGGTGGTTGAGCTTCCCGTTCCCCATCCTTCACAGCCTGAGCGGGCTGAGCTGGCTGCTTCCCCGGCAGCGTAAGGATAATGCTCAATGACCTCCGCAAGTATCCTGGTAGTTGACGACGAGCAGCGTCAACGCGAAATCTATAACGACATCCTGCAGGATGAGGGCTACGCCACGGGGACCGCTCCCAGCGGCGAGGTCGCCCTTCATTTGCTTTCGCATCGTCGCTTCGATCTGGTCATTACCGACTTGAACTTGACCGGAATGACGGGCATTGAGTTGTTAAGCGAGATCGTGGGTGAGGACCCCGCGGTGGCGGTCATCCTCATCACCGGTTACCCTTCCATACAGTCGGCCGTGGAAGCGACGCGGCGGGGCGTTTACCAGTACCTGGAGAAACCCGTCGACCGTGACGAATTGTTGAGGGTCGTGGCGGAGGTTTTTGACCGCCTGGCAACCCTCAAGCGAGCCATTCTGGGTGACTCACCCGCCACGAAGGCCATGATGCGCATGGTCCTGAAGGTCGCTCCCACGGCCCACACGGTCCTTATCCTGGGGGAGAGCGGTACGGGGAAGGAGCTGGTGGCGCGTGAGATTCACCGCAACAGCCCTCGTGCCAAGCGCCCCTTCCTGGCCATCAACTGCGCGGCGCTCACCGAGACCCTTTTGGAAAGCGAACTCTTCGGCCATGAGAAAGGCGCCTTCACGGACGCTCATCAACAAAAGAAGGGCCTGTTCGAGAGGGCGCATCAATCCACGCTGTTTCTGGATGAAATCGGAGACACCAGCTTGGGGATGCAGGCCAAGATACTTCGCGTGTTGCAGGAACGCGAATTCATGCGCGTGGGCGGCACCGAGGCCATCAAAACGGACGTGCGCATTATCGCCGCCACCAACAAGAACCTCGAGCAGATTGTCAAAGAGGGCAAGTTTCGCGAGGACCTTTACTACCGCTTGAACGTCATCCCCATAGTTTGTCCGCCCCTGCGTGAAAGGGGAGACGACATCGATACGCTGGCCTACCATTTCATGCGGAAAGCCGCTTTCGTCGATGGCCGCAGAGTGGAGAAGATTTCGCCGGAGGCCCTTCAAGCCATCAGGAATTATTATTGGCCGGGAAACATTCGGCAGCTCGAATGGGCCATGGAACGTGCCGTGGTGTTAGGAGAGGCAGACTGCGTGGAACTTCGGGATCTTCCCCCGGAAGTCCTTCAGCACGCCCCGGCTCTGACGGCCGCGCCGGCCCAACCATCCGAGGAAGCGCTCCGCCCCATCATTCCCGAGGGAACCTGGGAAGAACATGAAAAGGCCAAGATCCTGGAGGCCCTCCAGCGTTCAAACTGGAACATCACCCGGGCCGCTCAACTGCTGGGAATGACTTTCCGCACGCTGCAATATCGGCTGGAGAAATTCGCGATCAAACGCCCCAATGGGTAGGGTGAAGAGAGGGGTCTGCATGCGGAAGGGGGATGTGTAATTCCTTTGCGTGGGTCGAAGACCTATGACCACTCAGAACGACATGGTGGGATATCTTAAAGCGGACCACGTGTCGCGAGGCTCGCCCTTTCAACCAGGTCATTGGGCAAGACGCGGACCCCCGGGACCGGGGTCCGCGCGACCCGGCAGCGGCTGCACAGCCTCGGGCTGCCGCTAGGCTTGTTGGAAGCTGGCGATGGCTTTGGCTTCGTCGTCGTGGATGTCGAAGACGGTGTAGAGCTTGGTAATCTGCAGAAGGTCATGAACCTTTTTGGTAAGCTTCAGGAGCTTCAACTGTCCTCCCTGGTTTGAAACCGCCGTGAAGGCGCTGACGAGTTCACCGATGCCGGAACTGTCGATGTAGGTGACGTCGGCAAGGTTAAGCAAGATCTGCTTGTGGCCCTTGCTCAACTGGTCCCGAATAAGCTCGCGCAACTGCGCGCAGCCTTCACCCAGAGTGATCCTGCCGCTAACGTCAATGACTATCACGGAATCAACTTGTCGAATTGTGGCTTTCATGCTCACGGTCGGTTCCTCCTTGTTTGAGTTGGTGTGCCGGATCAATTCGCTTCACCAGGGTGACCTCGGTCCCGGAGCCGGGAAGGTGCTTCACGTGGAATTCATCCATAAAAGTACGGATCAAGAATATCCCTCGACCGGACACCTTCAACAGGTTGTCGCCTGAGCAGGGATCCGGTACGTCGGCGAGATTAAAGCCGACACCCTGGTCCCGAATACGAATCTCGAGCCGGTCCTTGTGAATCTCAAACCTCAGCCAGATGCGCTTGCTGGCGTCATTCTTGTTCCCGTGCCAGATAGCGTTGATCATCGTTTCGTGCACGGCCATTTCAATCTGGTGCTCGGACTCCTCGCTGAAGCCTGCTGTTCCGGCAACTCTGCGCACGATCTCTTCCGCCACCTCGAGATTCTTGAGATCACTCTCAAGAGTCACTTCCACTACGCTGGGTTCAGAAGTCATAGGCTGAGGATGGAGCTATTTGCCCCGTCCATGAAATTACCTTAGGGGTCAAGGAAAAGTCAAATAGTTGTAGCGGCGGCGGCTGCCTTTATTTGAACCGAGGCGCTCCGGCTTGTCAGGACACCTGCTGATCTGAAGGTCGGCGCGGTGGTCAAACTTAGATATTACCCAAGTAGCCTTCATAGGCAGATTTGCCGAAGCACACAAAAACTACCTTCTCCAGAGACGGAGTCTCTTCCAGGAACCGTTTCACTTCTCTTACTGCGATGGCTGTGGCGCGCTCGAAGGGGAAGCCGTAGACGCCCGTACTGATGGCGGGAAAGGCAATGGCGCGAACACCGTTCTCGACCGCCAACTGCAAAGAAGCCCGGTAACAACTCGCCAACAACGCATCTTCGCTCCGCCCGCCACCCTGCCAAACCGGACCCACGGTGTGAATCACCCATTTCGCCGGCAAGTTGTAGCCCTTGGTGATCTTGGCCTGGCCGGTGCGGCAACCGCCCAGCGTCCTGCACTCCTTGAGCAGCCCAGGCCCCGCGGCGCGATGGATGGCGCCGTCCACTCCGCCACCGCCCAGCAGGGTCGTGTTCGCAGCATTCACAATAGCGTCCACTTGCTGCTTTGTGATGTCACCCTCGACAACTGTTATCCTCTCGGCAATCATCGGTTCGACTCCGCTTCTTGGCAGCCCAGGGACGGCGCTTGCGGCCGCGGTGAGCAACCACGCGGGTTGCCCCTACGAGGAGTCCGTGCGACGGCAGGTACCATGCTCGCGGAAAGCTTCGTACATGGCACGGATGTTTTCCAGCGGCACGTCCGGGCCGACCTCGCCGCAAGCAATGATACCACCGCGAGAGGAACCGCACGCCTCGAAGGTCCGGTGCACTTCTTCTTTCACTTCCGTTGTTGAACCCAGGGGCATGACCCGCTGCCGGTCGATGTCGGTGCGAAGCGCCACGCGTGCCCTAACGTTTCTGGCGATCCATTCGTGGCCCACCACCGGGACCTGGCAATTGATCACCTGCACGCCGATCTCGATCAGGTCACCGAATATGTCTCTTACTTGCCCGTCCGTGTGGTACCAGACATCCATGCCGCGCGCCCGCGCCCGCTGAAACATCTGCGCGTAGCGGGGTTTGAAAATTCGCCGCCAGGCTGCGGGTTTGATCAGTAAGCCGGTCTGGCCGCCCCAGTCGTCAGCAAAGTGCAGGCCGTCGTATTCGAGGCTGGTCCACTGGTCGATCCATCTCAAGTTAAACTCCAGCATATCGTCGAGCAGGCGGTAGAACTCCTTCGACTCTCCGGCGATATCCATCAGGAAGTTTTCCATGCCGCGCAACTGCTGGAGCTGCTCAAAGTAGGTGATCCACGCGCCGCGAGCATACCAGCGGCCGTCGTAGCCCATCATGTGCCCGCTGTAAAGCCTTCCGCGGGGAGGGCCGGCGCTAAAGTCGCACGGCCACTTGAACTCTTCGTAGCGGCTCAGGTCGCGGAGCGGCCATTCGATGGGAATGCCGCAAACGCCGAGCCATTTGGAACACCACACGGTGCCAAAATCGTCGGTATTTCTTCCCTGCTGGTACACCGCGGGGAAATCCGCCAGGGCCATGTCCGGCATGTAGTCCCAGCCGAAGTCTTCGCGGAATTCGGCCAGGATCTCATTCAGAGCCTGGCCGTACTTGAGTTGCGCCGCCGGAAGCACGGCATGAGAGATCGGCACTCGATCGGGATCAGCAAAAGCGATGGCGCACTTGACGCGCTGGCGGCTGTTCAAAGTGCTTTACTCCTTTAAGCCGTAAAGCTGGGGGTCCATCTTTTCCTCGGACCTCATCAACTGCTCCCACGTAACTTCGGCGCGATGGTAGGCGGCCGTGCGGCCCAGGATCGTGGTCAAGTTGCTCCTCACGCTGGGCGCCGTGGTGGGATTAGAGAAGCGGCCCCCGGTGACGTTCTCATAGAAAGTCGCGATGTTGCGCACCGCACCGTCTTTGTACAGTCCCGGCGACTTTCCTCCTTCGTAAGGGTTCTTGCCCCAGATCGCCACGCTTCCGGCGTAGTGGGTGTCGATGACGCCCTTGGTGCCATACATGCGGCAGAGAATGTCGTCGTAGCCCTCGCCGAACTGCTTCGAGGCGAAGGTCACCATCACTTCCTCAGGGAAAGTGAAGACGACCGAGAAATGGTCCCAGCAACTGCCTTCCGTGCGGGACTTCAGCCCGCCCATGCCCGAGGCCTGCAGCGGGTAAGCGTCCATTATCCATGTAGCAACATCTATAGAGTGAATATTTTGCTCTGTAATAATATCTCCTGAGAGCACCCGGTCCACGCCCCAGGCGCGCAAGCGGCGCTCCGGGTCCGAAGGGTTGGCCCGTAACTGCTCCACTGGGCGCGTGAACGGCGACCCCGCCCAGTAAGCGGCTTCGCCGCACAGGATCGGGCCGATCTCGCCGCTGTGCACGCGCCGGATCGCTTCCTGGTAAAACGGATCGGTGCGGGTTTGGAAGTCCACCAGAAAGCATCGGTTCTTGGCCGAAGCTTTGCTGCTGCTTTCCTCGATGCTTCGGCACCCGGGCACGTCCACGGCAACCGGCTTGGCGAGATAGACGTGCACCCCCGCGTCCACGGCAGCGGCGGCCTGTTCGGGATGGAAAAAGGGCGGGCTCTCGATGGCCACGGCATCCAGCTTGCCTTCCAGCATTCGACGGTAACCCAACAAGCCTGAGTAACGGCGCTCCGGCGCCACGCTGAACTTCTCACCGAAGGGGTTCACCCGGTCCGGGAAGTAGTCCATCGCGGACACGATTTCGTACCCGCCGTGCTGCCGAAATAGATCGGCAATCCAGGTCCCCCGGCTGCCGCACCCGATCATGCCGAGGGCGATCTTCGAGTTGGCTTGCGACCCACGGACCAGCTCGGGTTTCATAATTGAGAACGAAAATGCCGCTGCTCCTGCGCCGGCCAGGAATTCTCGACGGTCCAGGGTCGTGCGCTGCGGCTCATCGGTCGAAGGCTTCCATTCCTCTGTCATGGGGTTGCACTCCTCAAGCGGAAGATTGCGGAGATAAGAACCGGAACCATAGCAGATCGGCACGACAAAAACCAGTTCGTTTTGCGCAGTCCGGGAATGCTAACTCCTTTCTGAGCCGTTCCTTTGTTTTCATAGACATTCTCGCTTTGTTCCCTCATTTTCGATGCCACAGAACTGGTTTTCACGCCAAGGTCGTACCACCCCCACCCCTTCCTCATCTGAGGAGGGGAGTCCGGGAATTCCCCGCCTTGGATAAGGAGGGGTAGGGGTGGTTGATTTCTAGGCCGTTCCTTTGTTTTCATAGACATTCTCGCTTTGTTCCGCCCGGTTTTCGACGGCGCAAACCCGATCTCTCACCAAGGTCGTAATGTCCCACCACCCCCACCCCCTCCTCATCCGAGGAGGGGAGTCCGAGAATTCCCCTCCTTGGATAACGAGGGACCAATGGTGGTTGATCTCTGAGCCGTTCCTTTGTTTTCATAGACATTCTCGCTTTGTTCCGCCGATTTTAGGGTGCGGCAACGGAAACCCGGCTTTGGAACGGCGTTTTGTCAGCCAGAGCTGACTACAAGAAGGCGGCCGCCTGACGCACTCCGAATGTCCTTCGGCGGACTGCTCGACCGGATGGGGTCGTTTAGGGATGGGGGGCAGACATGGATGCCGCATAGCGTCCGCGGCGAGGTGGGGGCTCAGCCGTGCTCCAGTCCAACATGCTAGCCTATGCTGGAGGGTTTGTCAAGAGACAAGAAGACCGAAAGATCAAAAAATCGCCAGGATCCCTCCCCCTGCGGGCCGTCGCCCGCGCAGCACGGGGGCACCGCTCGACTTGCGATTGGCACCTCGGCGGCGGGGGCGATTCAGCCTAACAAACGATAAATCACCTGATCCAAGGAAAGCGCGCCGGCGCCCTGCACGATGATCGCGACGGCCATGGCGAGCGCCAGGAGGTGATACTCAAAGCCCTCGCCTTTCTGGGCTCCAGTCCAGTTCGCGAACAGTCCGTGCTGCCAGTGCACTGTCGCGACGGCAACCAGCATGTTGACGCCCACGCCGAAGGCGGCGATGCGGGTTAAGAGCCCCAGGATCAGGCCCAGGCCGCCGAAAAACTCGGCACAAATCGCCAGGAAGGCAAGCGGAGCCGGGATCCGCATACTCTTGGTGAAAAAGCCCATCGTGCCGCGGAAGCCGTAGCCGCCAAACCAGCCGAGCATTTTCTGCGCCCCATGGGCAAACATGACGACTCCCAACACCACCCTCAATATCGTCAACACCCAATTCGGGTCGGTTTGCAGCAATTGAGCAAGCATTGTTGAACCCTCCTCGATTATTGGATCTTCGTTGTTGATCCGTCGCCCGCTGCCGGGGACCATGGCTTGGCCCAGGTCCCTTCAAAGATAAGTGTATCAAGCGACTTGCGCGGGCGTCGAGTGCTGTCGCGTTGCCGCAGCGCTTCCGGAAGCGACTCGGATTCGCCCGGATAGCCCACGGCTATCATCGCCGCCGGCTCGTAACCCTCCGGGATGTTGAGGAGTTGGCGCGCCTTCACAGGGTCAAAGCCGCCCATCTGGTGGACGTACAGGCCGAGTTCGGTAGCTTGAAGGGTGAGGTAAGCCGCTGCCTGGCCGACATCGTGCCAGGCGTGGCGGTTGGGTTGGCCGTTGTGTGTGAAATCGACTTTGGCGACGGAAAGCACCAGCACCGGCGCATTGCGAGCCCACGCTCGGTTCTGCTCGACGAGCGTGTCGAGCAGCCGTCCAAAACCCTCCGGGTCCTCCCGCCTGGCCGCCACAAAGCGCCAGGGCTGTTCGTTGTAGCACGAAGGCGCCGAGCGGGCAGCCTCGAACAGTTGACGCAGCTTTTCCGGTTCAACCGGGCGCGGCGAAAAAGCATAGGGGCTGTAACGGCGTTCCAAAAGTCCGTGCACGCCCGCGGGATTACTGTCCGTTTGTCGCTCTAATTCCATCACTGGCATGGTTTCCTCCTGGTTATTTGGGACTGAAAGGCCCCAGGGACGGTTTGTCCGGCCCGCGGGTCCGTTTCAGCGCATGACGATAATCGTTACAACGACTATATGATGCAGAAGAGGGTGTGGAGGTTACACTCGGTACAGGTCAGCACTACGGGCGGGTGCGGGCGGAATTGAGAAGCTCAATCAACTGCGCGAGGCGGCGCGGTCCGAGGTGGCCGAACTGCCGCCGGTGGCATTCCGCGATGGGTTTATCCAGCTTGGCGAGGATACGCAGTCCTTCCGGCGTGATCTGCGCCGTGATGACCCGCCGGTCCGAACTCGCGCGGGCTCGAACGATAAGGCCGCGCCGCTCGAGCCGGTCCAGCAGGCGGGTGATGTCCGGGTCGTGAGTGAGCATGCGCTCCCCCGCCTCGTGGCAGCAGAGACCCTGGGCTCCGGCGCCGCGCAGAATGCGCAGAATGTTGTATTGAGTGCCGGAAAGGCCGAAGGGCTTGATCACTTCCTCGGCGCCGCGCGCCAGAGCGTCTGACGCGCGCAGAAGGCTGAGATAGGCTTCCTGCTCGAGGGTGCTCGAAGGCCTGCGTGCCTTTTTGGCAGTCGTCGTTGGTGCCATGCTATTGGTGTATTATAGTCCACCTAATGGGGCGGAACAAAAACTTGAGGAAGAAGATCGAGGGCCACCGTCGAATGGTGCGACAACACCGCGCCAAGATAGAGCGCGAGTTGCAGTCCACTGCTCCTCGGGAGTTCCTGGTTGCGTATTGGGAAAAGCGCATTCGTGAAGTTGAGGGTGAAATTCTTCGTTTGGAGGAACGGCTGCGCCAGCATTAGAATGGTGACTATGAGCAAACGGAATACCGCAATTGAGATCGACACCCGGACGCTCGAAGGCCTGCTTGAAGACTTGCGAGACTTACGCAGCCGTCTGGAGCACGAACTTCGGCAATTGGATTCCTCCCCACGACTCAGCGAAACTTACTTCGACCATCTCTCGGAGATTTATACCCTAATGACCTGGGTAAAAGGCTTAGCCCCTGATTTACAGACTGAGATAGAACGGCTTGACGATCAATTGCCCGAAGATTAGGGACTACTTGGATCCGCCGTGGCTCACCGGGCGTCTGCCTCGCGCCGCAAGCATTCGTTTAATAGCGTCTCTATGTGTTTCGGCCTGCCAAAAGGCCCCAGGTTGAGGTTTCAATTAGAAACCTCAAACAGATGCCGCGGAGGCCGCCGCTATTAGCCTTACCTTTTCAATGAATGGGCACCGTGCGCTGTTCGGGCTGAATTCACAACTCCTGCTAGTTGAGAAAATAAGTGCGGTACAGTGTGTCGCGCTTGACGGGGCGGAAGCCGGCCTCGGCGATCATGCGGCGGAGCTGCTCTTCGCTCGAGGTGCGGGTGACGCCGGCGGCGCGGACAACATTCTCCTCGATGAGGATGCTGCCCACGTCGTTGCCGCCAAAGCGCAAGGCGATCTGGCAGATTTTGTGGCCGGGCGTGAGCCAGGACGCCTGCACATTGAGGATGTTATCCAAGTAGATGCGGGAAACCGCAAGCGTCTTCAGGTAATCAATGGCGGTGGCTTCTTCCTTGACGAAATTGCCAAGTGAGGTGTTTTCGCGCTGAAAGAGCCAGGGGATGAAGGCGGTGAAGCCACCGGTTTCTTCCTGCAGTTGGCGGACGCGCTCGAAGTGGCTGATGCGATGTTCGAGGGTTTCGCCGCAGCCGAACATCATGGTGGCGGTAGTGCGCAGGCCGAGCTGGTGCGCGGTGCGGTGCACCAGGAACCACTCCTCGGTCGTGCACTTCAGGCGGGCAATCCGCCGGCGTACCTCGTCGTCCAGGATTTCCGCTCCTCCGCCGGGGATAGAGTCGAGCCCCGCGTCCACCAGGCGCGCTATGGTGTCGCGTACGTTCAGGCCGGAGACTTCCGCGATGTTCAGGATTTCCGGGGACGAGAAGCAATGCAAATGGAGAGAAGGGTAGCGCCGTTTGATGCTCGAAAGCAGGTTCTCGTAATAATCAATCTTGAGGTCGGGATGAAGGCCGCCTTGCATGAGGATTCCCGTCCCGCCCAGGGCCAGCGTTTCGTCGATCTTCTGGAAGATCGAGTCGAGCGGCTGTAGGTATCCTTCGGGCGAACCCACGGGACGATAAAAGGCGCAAAACGAGCAGTACTCCGTGCAAATGTTCGTATAATTGATGTTGCGGTCGACGATGTAGGTGACCACGCCTTCCGGATGCAGGCGCTTGCGCACGGCGTCCGCCTCGAGGCCGAGGCCGAGCAGATCGTCGGACTTCAACATGTCGAGCGCTTGGGTTGGAGTTAATGCCATCGTTACACGAACCGCAATTCCTTCTCAACTGGAATGATGCCTGCCTCGTACGCCAGCTTGAAGAAGAGACGCAACCCCCTGCAATTCTCCTCATCCAGAGAATAATCGATATTCTCGGTCAAGTAAACCTTCACGTCCGCAGGATCCGTATGGAGCTTCAAGGCGTATTCAGCCGCGATGTCATCGATGTGAGTCAGGCCGAACTGGCGCGACTCCTCGAAGTCTCTCCGGCACAACGCAAGGTTCTTGTCCGTGTGCCCCGCCCAGAAGGCGAACACAAACGGCAATCCCGTAAACTTCTTCCATTCCGCGGCAAGGTCATAAACCTCCGCCGAACCGCGATAAGTGAACGCGGGATCGCCGATCACGAGCGCCGAATCGGCAATGCTTAGCATCTCATCGGGGCGCGGGGCGGAAGGAATAAAGTTCACCTTGAGCGAATAAAACCTGCACAGGAGAATGCGAAGAAACGCCGCGGAAGTTCGCGAAGAAGTGTCTACGGCCACGCTTTGGATTTTCTCGATCGGCAGCTTGCTCAAAAGCAGCACGCTGCGCACACGCGATTTGGAGGCGATGGAGATGCCGGAGATGATTTGAAGGCGCTCGATGCGGTGGTACTCGATGGCGGGGATGATGCCGATGTCCGCCGTGCCGCGTCGCACCGCGTCCGCGCAATGCGCAGGTGTGGCGAACTGGAGTTCGTGTTTCCCGCGCTGCGGGCCGTGCAGCATGCCCCAGATCAGCGGGACGCTATTCAGATACTGGACGACGGAGATTCTGAGATTTGACATACGGATCCGGTACGGTTCGATTCGTCATTGAAGCCGGAAGCGATTATACATCCAACGCGGCGCAACCGACCCCTCACCCGGCTCCGTCAGCTGACGGACTGATGAAAACGCCGTCGCGCGCCACCCACTCCCCGTGAGAGAGGGCAGTCTTTCTGATTGCGAGAGGGCAGAACCGCAGACAACGCGGCATGCTCCACATACGACCTGCAATCTACCACATACCGGTCATCCAAAACTTTCTTCTTGCCACTGCATCTCATGTTCTGCGATTTTAGTAGGGCGCTGGCACGAAGGGCGGAAGGGAATTTGAGCGAGGACGACACACAATTCTGGCTGGGGCTGACGAAGCTCGAAGGCCTGGGCGTGCGTGGAGCGCACCGGTTGGTGGAGCATTTTGGTTCTGCGCAAGGCGCCTACATGGCCTCTTTGACGGAACTCGAAAGCTGCGGCATTCCGGCGCGGGTGGCCCAGTCGATCTTTGCGCAGGCGGGGTTGAAGGAAGCCGCGCGGGATCTTGAAACGTCGGCGAAAGCCGGCTGCCAGGTGGTGGCGTATTCAAGCGACGATTATCCCGCGCTGCTCAAACAAACCCCCGACCCTGCGTTGATTCTCTACATTCGCGGAGATGTCAAGTTACTTTCGCGCCATGCAGTCGGCATCGTCGGCACGCGGAGGCCCACGGCATATGGAAGCCAGGTGGCGCAGCGGCTGGCGCGCGACCTGGCGCAAAGGCAATTGGTGATTGTGAGCGGATTGGCTCGAGGAATCGATTCGGCCGCGCATCGCGGCGCCCTGGAAGCCGGCGGGCAGACGGTGGCAGTTCTCGGCTCGGGGATTGACGTGATCTATCCGCGCGAAAACAAGCGGCTGGCCGAACAAATTGCCGAGTCGGGCGCATTGATTTCGGAATTCCCGCCGGGTACTTCGCCGTCACCAGAGAATTTTCCCATCCGCAACCGCACCATCAGCGGACTCTCGCTGGGTGTGATCGTGGTGGAGGCGGCGGAGTACAGCGGCTCGCTGATTACCGCGCGCCTGGCCGTCGAGCAGAATCGCGAAGTCTTCGCCGTGCCGGGCAACATCACCTCGGCGCAAAGTTTCGGTCCTAATCATTTGATCAAGCAAGGCGCAAAACTTGTCGATGAATGGATGGATGTCATTGAAGAGTTTCCGGCGGAGATTCGGATGCAACTCCTGCCGGCGACCGAAGCATCGGAAGAAGCTGTGGCCGGACCGCAAGCGGGATCGCTCTTCGAGCAATCGTTGACGGCCGACCAGAAAGCGGTGTTCGAGGTGCTGCGGGCCGATGCGCCCTTGTTTATGGATGACATACTGAGTTCGGCCGCGATCCCGCAGCCGCGTGTGATGACGGCGCTGCTCGAGCTCGAGATGTCGGGCGTGATCCGGCAGTTGCCGGGAAAGAATTTTATTCGTAAGCTGTAGGGGCAACCCTTGTGGTTGCCCAGGGCGGCCACAAAGGCCGCCCCTACAAGGCGGGCAGAAGTTCTTATGGCTAAATCGTTGGTTATCGTCGAATCGCCGGCCAAGGCAAGGACCATCAACAAATACCTTGGCCCGGACTACTTGGTGAAAGCGTCCATGGGACACGTGTTGGACCTGCCCAAGAAGGACCTGGGCGTGGACGTCGACCACGGTTTCAAGCCAACCTACATCACCATTCCCGGCAGAAAGGCTGTGATTGCGGAGTTAAAGTCGGCAGCGGCGAAATCCGACGAAGTGTTCCTGGCCGCCGACCCGGATCGTGAAGGCGAAGCGATCTGCGCGCACTTGCGCGAGCTGCTGGAGGGGAAGAAAAGGAGATTTCATCGCGTACTCTTCAACGAGATCACGCGCGACGCGATCCGCGAAGCGTTCAAAGCGCCGGGTGAGATCGACTCGAGATTAGTCGACGCGCAACAAGCACGGCGGATCCTGGACCGCCTGGTGGGCTACCAGGTCAGCCCGCTGCTCTGGGAAAAAGTGAAGCGGGGCATTTCCGCCGGGCGCGTGCAAACCGTGGCTTTGCGCCTGATCGTCGAGCGAGAGCGGGAAATCCAGGCTTTCCAGAAAAGAGAATACTGGACCATCAGCGTTCACCTCGAGGGTAAGAACCCTCCGCCCTTCGACGCGCGGCTGGCGAAGTTCCAGGGCAAAGACCTGGAGATTCCCGATCAGACGACCGCCGACCGAATCGCCGGCGAGATCAAGGCGGCGAACCTGGTGGTAGAGTCGGTGACCACCAGGGAAAAGCGGAAGTACCCGGTGCCGCCGTTCATCACCAGCAAGCTCCAGCAGGAAGCCGTGCGCAAGCTGCGCTTCACAGCCAAGAAAACCATGACGATCGCCCAGCGCCTTTACGAGGGCTTGGAGATCGGCGAGGAAGGCGCGGTAGGCCTCATCACCTACATGCGCACGGACTCGACTCGCGTGGCGGAGGGCGCCCTGGCGGCCGCCCGCGAGCACGTTCTGAAGGCGTTTGGGAAAGACTATCTTCCGCCCGAGCCCATACGTTACAAGAGTAAAAAGGATGCGCAGGATGCTCACGAGGCCATCCGGCCAACCGACGTCAGTCTCACACCGGAGTCCATCCAAAGGTACCTGAGCGCGGATGAATTCAAATTGTACAAGCTCATCTGGCAGCGTTTTGTGGCCTCGCAGATGAATCCGGCGGTCTTCGACCAGACGACGATCGATATCTCCGCCGGCGACTACTCGCTGCGCGCCACCGGCTCGGTGGAAAAGTTCAACGGCTTCCGCGCCGTGTACGAAGAGGGCAAGGATGAAAAGGTGGAGATGGAGGAAGATGAGGAATTGAAACTCCGTCTGCCGCAAGTCGAACAAGGTGAGAAGCTGAAGCTGCACAAGATCACGCCGGAACAGCACTTTACTGAGCCTCCGCCGCGATTCACGGAAGCGACGCTGGTGAAGACTCTGGAGGAAAAGGGCATCGGCAGGCCTTCCACCTACGCGACGATTCTGGGGACCATCCAAAATCGCGAGTACGTGGAAAAGCTCCAGGGCCGCTTTTATCCCACCCAGCTCGGCATGCTGGTGAGCGATATGTTGGTGAAGAACTTCAGCGACATCTTCGAGGTGGCTTACACCGCGCACATGGAAGAAGAGCTGGACGAGGTGGAAGAAGGGAAACTCACCTGGACCGAGGCGCTCGAGGATTTTTATAAGAAGTTCAAGAAGGACTTGCAGGTCGCAGAACGGGAGATGGAGGACATCAAAGGCGAGGGCATTCCGACCGACGTGAAGTGTGAGAAGTGCGGCAAGCCCATGGTGATCCGCCTGGGACGCAATGGAGCGTTCCTGTCCTGCACCGGCTACCCGGAATGCGATGGAACCAGCGACCTGCCGCCGGAACTGGCGGCGAAATACAGCACCGGGGGGCCTCCGGCGCCGGAAGTCCCTGAACAGATCTGCGAAAAATGCGGCAAGCCGATGGCCGTCAAGCGAGGCCGTTTTGGATTCTTCCTGGCCTGCACCGGTTATCCAGATTGCCGCAACACCAAGAAAATCGTAATGAAGGAAGGAACCGCGACGGCCGTCAGCGATACGCTGCTGGATGAGAAGTGCCCCGAGTGCGGTAATCAGCTTGCCCTCAAGCACGGCCGCTATGGCCAGTTCACGGCGTGCAGCAACTACCCGCAGTGCAAATATGTGAAACGGCAGACGCTGGGAATACCCTGTCCCGAGAAAGGCTGCACCGGCGAACTGGTCGCTCGCCGCACGCGCAAAGGCAAGACGTTTTACGGATGCAGCCGTTACCCGGAGTGCAAATTCACCGCCTGGGATAAACCTGTCAACGAACCCTGCCCCAATTGCGGCCATCCTTTGCTGCTTGAAAAGTACAATAAGAACGGTCCGCCTCTCCGCTACTGCCCCAACGAAAGCTGCAAGTACGAGATGGCCGTAGCGTGACACTGGCCGAAAATCGAAATTCGAAAATCGAACAACGAAATTGGATAACTCACTGCGCGTAGGGGCGGTTCGCGAACCGCCCCTACTCCCTGCGGTGTTGATATAATTACATGCAGCGAGGGCAATTGATGGGACCGGTGACGATTGCGGGCGGCGGGCTGGCGGGGAGTGAAGCCGCCTGGCAACTTGCCGTGCGCGGCGTCTCGGTGACGCTCTACGAAATGCGGCCGGCGCGTCCAACGCCCGCGCACAAAACGGACCGCCTGGCCGAACTTGTTTGCAGCAACTCGCTGAAGTCGAACACGCCGGGCGCCGCTTCATGGCTCCTGAAAGAAGAACTGCGCCGGTCCGGCTCCCTGCTGATGAAGCTGGCGGGTGAATGTGCCGTCCCCGGAGGCGCGGCGCTGGCGGTCGACCGGGAACGATTTTCGGAGTCAGTTACGCAGGCTCTGCGCGAGCATCCACTGGTCACCCTACGCCGGGAGGAACTGCGGGAGATTCCATCGACGGGAGCGATGTTGATTGCCACGGGCCCGCTCACCTCTGACGCCCTGGCCTGCTCACTTCAGTCGCTCACCGGCTCGGAGAACCTGGCTTTCTACGACGCCATCAGCCCCATCATGGATGCCGAAACGGTGAACCTGGAGCGCGTCTTCCCAGCCTCACGGTATGGGAAAGGGAATGGCGACGACTACCTGAACTGCCCGCTGACGGAAGCGGAATATCGCGACTTCTACGAAGCACTGCGAGGCGCGGAGACGGTCGAAGCGCACGAATTCGAAGACCTGAATTACTTCGAAGCCTGCCTGCCCATCGAAGAACTGGCGCGGCGAGGGTACGACACGCTTCGCTTCGGCCCGATGAAGCCCGTCGGGTTGTCCGACCCGCGCAGCGGCAGGCAGCCCTTTGCCGTGGTGCAACTGAGGACGGAAAACCTGCGTTCTTCCAGCTACAACCTGGTGGGGTTCCAGAACCATCTCAAGTTTCCCGAGCAGGCGCGCATCTTACGGAAGATTCCGGGCTCGAGCGGGCGGAGTTTCTGCGTTTCGGGCAGATCCATCGCAACACGTTTCTCAATGCGCCCAAGCTGCTGAGCGCCGACCTGCGGCTGCGCGCCGCCCCCAACGTCTTCGTCGCGGGCCAGCTTTGCGGGGTCGAGGGATACGTCGAGTGCATCGCCACGGGGTTCCTGGCGGGAGTGGCGCTGGCCCAGGAAGCGGCAGGCAAGGGCTTCACACCGCCCCCACGCGCCACGGCGCTCGGGTCGCTGATTCACTACGCCACGCATGCCGATCCCGGCAATTATCAGCCTGCCAACATTTCTTTCGATTTGCTTCCGTCCCTGGAGGGTTTGCCGAGGGCCATCGCGCGTGACCGGCGTGCTCGGCGCGCGCGACAGTGTGAGATTGCACTGGGCGAGCTGCACGGG
>Ga0187876_1001464_pt1 | contig 19979 bp, 21 predicted proteins | sample June2016WEW_17_4_FD_133000 | JGI IMG/M metagenome (GOLD analysis project Ga0187876, IMG submission 133000) | Peatland microbial communities from SPRUCE experiment site at the Marcell Experimental Forest, Minnesota, USA - June2016WEW_17_40 | ecosystem: Environmental > Terrestrial > Soil >...
ATAACGGCTGCCGTGTTTTTTACCTGGATGGCGGTTGCCGAGACTGTAAGCCCCATGCGCTCGAGGAGGTTGGTGAGACTTTGCGCCGAGAACAACGTCTGGGTACGGTCGCCCGTGCCTCGCAGACCGACCACAAGACCGTAACCCATCAACTGGTTGTCGCGAACGCCTTCGATGGAGATCAATTCCTTCAAACGTGTTGCCGCCTGGGCGCCCGGTAAGGCGAGGCTGAAAAGCAGGATGAACACACCGATTGACTGCTTCATATTTTCAATTCAAAATCGTTCTTTTTCTCAAAACGGTAGAAGGCCCAGTAACAGGCGATATACAAAATTCGGTCTGTGGATCGCGTCGTTGACGACGCCTTTGCCATCGATCCGGATTTCAAGCTGCGCCAGTTGATTTGAGCTGATGATGTTCGCCGGGCTCAGGTCGGCGGTGCGAATAATTCCGCGCACTGTAACTTTCTGATGTTCGGAATTGACTTGTACGTCTTTCGAACCTTCGAGAACCAGATAGCCGTTTGGTAGTACATGAGTCACGCGCGCGCTGAGGGTCGTGCTCAACGAAGTTGTGCGGCCTGTCGTGCCCGATCCAGCCAGTTCGGTATCGTTACTGGAATTGGCAAGGTTGGCCAGTGCCCCGGTCGCGCTCTTTATCCCGAGAAGCGAAGTGATGGAGGAGGCGACGGACGATTTACGCGACGTGGTCACATCTCCCGTCGCGACAGCCGAGGCCTGTTCGGAAACTACGAGGGTGACCAGATCGTTCACCTGAATCGCGCGAAGATCGCTGCCGAGGTCGGTGAACCGGGATGCGGGTGTCCACAGCGAACCGGCCGACGGCTGAAGGGGCACCACCGGTTCGTGACTCGTTGCTTCCTCGATGTATTTGTCGAGCGCGGATGGCTCGGGCGGTTTCTTCTTCTTGTCTTTTCCCTGCGCAAACGGGAGGATTGCGAACAAAAGAAGGAATACGCCCAACTGTTTATATCCTGAATTCAAGTCATTGTCCCCCGGCGCTGGCCAATTCGACGATTACTTTGTCTCGGCTTTCCACACGAGCGTGAAACATTTTGCTGCTATCCGGATTGCGAACGGCGATCATGTCACCGATGCGTCCATTTGATTCCGCACGGCCATTCAGGGCGATATGCGCGGCTCCGATACGGACTTCGACACGGACGCGGTCGCCACGATGTACGTCAATCGGAAGCGCGAGGTTATCCATGCGTATTTCGCCGCCCGCGGAAATGGTCCGGAGCGGTAACTTACCCACGATTTGTTCCGGCTCGAGCGCAGTCTTGTCGTTTGCCGGCTTTAAGACAGGGAAGCTCTCGATCGTCTCGCGGCGCAACTGGTTTGTTTGAATTGCAACGCCCACTTTGAGGTTTTCCGTCGCAACGATCCGGCTCACCGGAGCAGTGACGTTTACGCGCCCCCACACCGCGATACGCTGCCGGCCACTTCCGTAGACAACGTTTCCGCGCCAAAGGACGGGAGACTTCCGGTCAGGCAACGCGGGCGCTCCGAGGCCTTCGCGGGGAAACTCAACGCGGCCGCGAGGGACCCTTTCCGAACTCAGTTCCAGCAGTTCGATGTGAACGCCAGGGGTTTGCAATGACGCTCGCATGGCTTCGAGAACACGCTCCCGGTCGAGCGGCTCGGTCAGAATCTGAAAACATAAATCCGCGACCGCATCGGCGTTCACCGAAAATCGCGAGGCAATACTCTGCAACTCCGCAGCGGTAAATACCCGCGTACCGCCTGGAGGAGGCACAGGCGCCAGAGGAGTATCCGGAGGAATTCGCTTGAAAGCCGGTATAGCGCGCGCCAGATCTTTGCCGAGGATCTGGTCCCCATCGACCGGCACGCAGGAGGGGTGCTGGGCACAGGCGGCAACGGCCAGCGTTCCTAAGACGATCAGCTTAGCCGTCATTTCGCACCGTTATGCAAGGGCGCCCAACCGGCCGCGGGAGTGCTGACGCGGCCGGCCGAGAGTCTGCTATCCGCTAGATTTTTCACGCACCCTTGTGAGGGCAGAGCTTGCGAGACCGGGGCTTGCACCTTACCGCCTGATTTGGGCCCTGCACCCCTCACTGCTGACGAATGCCCGGATCTCTGCCCGCCGGACTTCGCTAGTGCACGTTGATCGGAAGCCCGGCCGCAAGGCGGAAGCCCGCGCAGCCTGGGCGGATTCGACAAATTAAGCGTCCTTGGGCTGAGAGGCTGCGCCGCCCTGCAAAGTGACAGGCCGCAGTTTGACAGGCCGCCAACAAGCAGAGCCCACGCCAAGAGCTTTTCTCCGCTAAGTCGAAGCGAGATCATTGTTGTTTCAGGTTGTTGACTTGTTGGTACATGTCGTCCGCTGCTTTGACGACCTTGGAGTTTGCTTCGTAGGCGCGCTGCGCCACAATCAGGTTAATGAATTCCTGCACGATACTTACGTTCGATTGCTCTGTATAACCTTGAAGCAATGTGCCCAACCCATCCGTACCGCCGGGGTTTCCCACAATCGGCTGACCGGAAGCATCGGTGGGTTGATACAGGTTCCCGCCAAGGCTGTTCAAACCGGCGGGATTTTGAAATCCGGCAATCTGAATCTGCCCGGCTTTCGAAGCCGCAGTTTGATTGGGGAGCAGATAGCTGACTGTGCCATCCTGTGCGATCGTCACGGACTGGGCGGCGGCCGGAATGGTGATCTGCGGCGTGACCAGATTACCATTCGAGGTCACCAGATTTCCGTCTTTATCCAGTTGGAAAGATCCATCGCGTGTATAGGCGAGCTCTCCGTTCGCCTGCGTGATCTGAAAAAACCCGTTTCCCTGAATCACAACATCGAGAGGATTACCCGTTTCCGAGAAGTTTCCCTGGGTAAAAATGATCTCATTCGAAGTGGATTTGGTGCCAAGACCAAGCTGAAGTCCCGCCGGAACGGTGGATGCCTGCCCTGCCGCCGCGCCAGGCTGGACCATGTTCTGATACAGCAGATCCTGGAACTGGGCACGCCGCGTTTTGTAACCCGCCGTGTTCGCGTTCGCAAGATTGTTGGCGATATTATCCACGTTTAACTGCTGAGCCGTCATGCCGCTCGCGGCGCTATACAGAGCTCGAATCATTAACTGTTCCTCCTGAAGTTCTGGTCATGCCGAAAACTCACGCGCTTACGCGCGCCACTTCCTGAATTGCCTTCGTGTCCATATCGGTGCTCACGCCGATCGCTTTCTGGAGCATTTCGAACTGCCTCATCACACTCACGAGACGCATTGCTGCGTCCGGCACTGACACGTTGGATCCTTCCAGCTTGCCTTGCTGCACTTCCATATTTGTGGCGGGAGAGGGAAGGTTCGTTGTGCTCTGGTTTTCAAAGCTTGTACTTCCAATCTTGCGAAGCGAGTCGGTCGACTTGAAGTTCACAACTCCGATTTGCCCGAGGGATTGCCCACCCTGCGCCACGGTTCCGTCGCTGGCGATCGAAATCTGGGCGTTCGGGCGAACCTGAATGGTTCCGCCGCCCGTACTGAGCAAGGGATATCCATCTGCGTTCGCAAGTTCTCCGGTTGGCAGAATCCTAAGATTCCCGTTGCGCGTATATAAAGGACCTTTCGGGCCAGTGACCGTAAAAAACCCCTTCCCCACGATCGCGACGTCCAGAGCGTTGCCGGTTACTTGCATCTCGCCGGCGGAGAAGTCCGTCCATTGGGTTTCAACTACTGGAAGAGTGGCTCCGCTTGCGCCGTCGACCGAATTCTGCGCATCCTCTGATGCGTAGACTCCATAGAACTCGCGATCGTTCTTATATCCGCTGGTTCCGGCGTTCGCCAGGTTGTTAGCGAGCAAGTCCAGAGAAACCATTCGGGATCGAAGCCCACTTACAGCCGCAATGCTCAGATTGTCCATATTCGCATCGGTGCTAAGGCACATCAGTGGCCGAAATATTCGGGCAAATTTTGATTAGAAAGTCTTCTGGAAACAGCCGATATCGTTGATATCGATCACTGCGGTTTGTCAAATCCTTGACGGAGACGCTGAAGTGTCAAAACAATAACACGTGCTACCGCGACCTATACGATTGAAAATGCACGCAGCCCACTATGGCGCTTCATGTGCATTTTCTGGCCGCGTGTTTGTCTCTTCTGCCGCAATCGCCCCTCTCCCAGCGGCTCCCGACGCTTCACCACAGCCGAACTGGAGCGGCGGTGAAGCGACCGGGTTTGCGGACCAGATGAACGAGTTCAACGCCGCGCAGGCCGAGTCAACTTCCCCTCAGGCTGTTGTAGCGCCGTCTTCTGGATTTGCCTTAGCATCGCGACAGGGCCCTTTCAGTAATGAAGGTGCGGCATCGAACCTGACAGTCCAGCCAGCTGCGAAACCAGCGGGAGACTGGAAACCAGACAATTCACCTTCAGCCCGCACCGTGACTCAGCCTTCTCAAGACACCACGCAAACTGCGTTTCTCGCTCCGCCGCGGCCCAACCCTCTCACCTATGCAGGCTCATCCAGAACACCAGTTCGCCAGACTGCACTGGTGGATACAGACATGTCGACAACAGGAACCGCCGCAAACAGCTCTTCTTCCAAAAGTCCCGCGGGAGATCCTTCTCAAGCTGACGCGACCGGTATGTCCGGCACTGTTGCGGCCAAAGCACCCAAAGGCGCCGGGAAAGACCCGCAAAAGCAGCCTCGCATAAATCAGGATGCCGTGCCGCTCACTTTCGCGCCCGTAAGCACCCAGGTGGCGCAGCAACCGTCTCAGCCGTTGGGTGTTGGGTTGCCAGTTGATACAAGTGGCGATAGTGAGTCGTCTTCCCATCCTTCGGGGGGGAGCGGCCAACTCGCCACAGGTCAAGCGACGCCTCTGGTGGCTTCTTTGCCAGGGGAGGAAAATGCCGGCGCGAAAACAGCGCCGAACGGTAAGTCATCCTCGTCCCAATCTGAGGCTTCCGTGCCCGAAGATCTTACTTTCGCCGCGCGCATCCAGCCTGCGGCCTCGGCATCCAAAGCGTCACCGGACTCGACCCGTCGTCCCGTCGGAGATTCGATGCCGGCGGCGCGGCACGGAGTCGGCGCAAGCGGCAAGGACCAAACGCCGGACACTCCGGCCCCAGTCGCGAGCCAACAATCCGCCGCCGCTGTTGCGCAGCGTTTCGACGTTGAAGCCCCCCGCACAGACTCCAATAGCCCCATAGCTCTACCGGCAGCTCAGCCTGCAGCCGAAACGCAGCCCACGCAAAACGCGGAGGCGGCGGTTCCGAAGGCGCCTTTGAAAGATATTTCGTTTCAAGTGGGCCAGGCACAGGGCCAAAAAGTAGAGGTCCGTGTGACGCAGCAAGCGGGTGAACTGAGAGTTGCCGTGCGGACGGGCGACACTGACGTCGCCCAGGGGTTGCGGCAGGGGTTGTCCGAGCTGACCACGAAGCTAAGCGAAAACGGATATCGCGCCGAGGCCTGGCGTCCCGGTGAGTTAACGGCACTTACGTTGAATTCGTCAAAGGAAGCATCCGACACCCCGGGACACTCGTCCAACGGTGGTTCACAGTCACAATCACAATCCGGCTCGCCGCAGCAGGACCGCGGCCAGCAAAATCAAAACCCATCAAATCGGCCCCGCTGGGTTCAGGAATTAGAGACGACCTTGCGCAGCGGAGCGGGATCGACAGGAGATTTTAATGGCCTCATCAGTTAACCCACTTGGAAGCTCGACCACAACGCCCACTTCGAGTACGTCGTCGTCAAACGACTTGAGTACGCCCAGCGAGAGTGTGTTTCTCAATCTCCTTGTGGCGCAGATCCAGAACCAGGATCCTCTGAACCCTACCGACAGCACCCAGTTTGTCTCGCAACTGGCTCAATTCAGCGAACTGGAACAGGTCATTGCAATACGAGGCGATACAGATTCAATGGCAACCGAAATGAAAAGCTCAGCGGCCGCGGCAGCTGCTGCTGCAGCAAGTACAACTCCGGGCGCGAGTACAACTCCGACAAACCAGACAGCAACCACGCCGACCACCGGCACGTCTTCGGCGTCGACCCCTCTCCCGAGTTCCGGACAAACCCAGACAGGCAGTACCACGCAGTCATAGCAGACACAGGAGGAGAAAAACAACCGTCATGAATGCAGCATTCTCAACAGCGCTTTCGGGATTAAACGCAGATTCCTCTGCAATAAACGTTATCGGCAGCGATTTGGCCAACCTGAATACCACCGGCTATAAATCCAGCGAGGTGGAATTCTCCGCTCTGATGTCGCAATCGCTGGGCGCGGCCGGCTCCTCAGGTCAGGTAGGACTGGGCGTTTCAACGCCTATTGTGGTGCCGCAATATACCCAGGGCTCCATTCAGTCCACCGGCGGGCCGACCGACGCCGCGATCCAGGGTAACGGCTTCTTCGTTGTGCAGGGTCAAAATAACCAGACGCTCTATACCCGCGATGGCGCCTTCCAGATCAACTCGGCCGGGCAGCTGGTAACCGCGACCGGACAGAACGTCCAGGGCTGGAGCGCGGTGAACGGAACCATCAATCCAAATGGCGCCGTCGGAAATCTCTCTGTGCCGCTCGGGGCTACCATTCCTGCGACGGCAACGACCACGATGAACATGGCTTTGAATCTCAACTCGCAGGTGGCAACAACCGCCGCCGGCGCAACCGTTACAGCCCCCATTAATGTTATCGACTCGCAGGGCAGCAGTCACACACTCACGGTAACCTTCAACAAAACGGCGACCAATTCCTGGAAATATACAGTGACGATTCCCGCAGCGGATTTAACCGCTGGCGGCACCACGACGATAGCGACGGGGACTATGACCTTCGACGCAAACGGGAATCTTACCAGCCCGACGGCCGCCAACGACCCTCAGGTCCTGAAGATTACCGGCCTTGCGGACGGCGCATCGAATCTATCGATCAACTGGAACCTCTACCAGAACGGAAGCCCGACGATCACGCAATTCGCGGAAGCGTCCGGCGTGTCGGGCACGACGCAGAACGGCTACGCCGCCGGTCAGATCTCAAACGTCACCCTTCAGAATGGCGGCCTTCTGGTGGCAAACTATTCGAACGGGCAGCAGCTCACCGTAGGGCAGATAGCGATGGCATCGATTGCCAATCCCGATAGTCTGCAGGAGGTGGGCAACAATAACCTGGCTACGACGGCGCAGACTGCCACGCCGGCGGTCGGAGCAGCCGGCACCGGTTCGCTGGGGCAGATCGAAGCAGGCTCTCTCGAATCGTCGACGGTCGATATCGCGCAGGAATTCACCAACCTTCTGACTTTCCAGAGAAGTTATCAAGCGGATTCGCGCGTGATTACAACCACCGATCAGCTGATGCAGGAAACGGTCAACCTGATTCATCCGTAGAAACGCCGCACCCATAGACCCATGCCACAAGCTTCTGAACTGGGGCCCTTTCTTGACATTTTGATGCCGGTCGAAGCTGTTCTCGAAGGGCCAAACTTGCGAGTCGGCGAGTTACTGTCCTTGAAACCGGGAAGTGTGGTGACGACACGCTTTCCGGCAGGCGATAACGTCGAGGTGGTCGCCGGGAATTCCAGAATAGGGGCCGGTGAATTAACGGTATCCGGAGGCAGGCTCGCTGTCAGGATGCTGGGCTTTCGGGGAAAAGAATAGTGGATCAGCTCCAACAGGCAACCGCGGTATTTGTCGTACTCGCGCTGCTCGGTGTCACATTCTACTGGCTGCGTGCCAAAGGAATGGCTATGACGCTCAAAAGCAGTGTGGGTGGCCAGAAACGGCTGCAATCCATCGAGCGATTGCCGCTCACTCCGCAGCATTCGCTCCATCTGGTTCGAGTCGCCGGACGAACTGTGTTAATCGCCGTCTCGCCCGGCGGTTGTTCCCTTCTCGACCGCGGCGACTTCGAAGAAGACAGGAGTCTGGCCCAATGATCCGGGGATCGTTCAGCGGTTTGTTATCCGGTTTGTTATCCGGTTTGCTCCGCGGTTTCTGCCTTCTTGCCCTTCCCGCGGGACGCATCTGGGCCGCGAAGACCACGAATTCCGTGCTTGGTATAAATCTGAACGCCGGAGGCGATTCGCTCAGTGTACCGATGCAGATCGTCATCCTGCTGACGCTTCTGACGCTTCTGCCGGCCGTCGTGATGTCGATTACGCCATTTCTGCGTATCGCGATCGTGCTGCATTTTCTGAGGCAGGCGCTCGGGACCCAGACGGCGCCCTCGAATCAGGTTCTGGTAGGGATCTCATTGTTCCTCACCATGCTGATCGTGCAGCCCGTTGCCCAGGAAATGTATCACGAAGGCTGGGAGCCTCTGCAGAAGAACGAACTCTCGGCCAGCGAGGCGTTCGACGCAGGCAGCAAGCCGCTCAAGAAGTTCCTCGGCCGCTTCGCACGCGAGAAAGACGTCAAACTTTTTGTCGATATTTCGCACAGCGCGGCTCCCCGCAATGCCGCGGATCTCGACCTCAGGATTCTCATTCCCGCGTACATCCTTTCCGAGTTGAAAGCGGGATTTCAGATCGGGGCTGTGCTCTTCATGCCCTTCCTGATCATCGATCTTGTAGTAGCGTCAGTCACGGTTTCAGTTGGTATGATGCAACTCCCACCCGTCATGATCTCCGCCCCATTCAAGATTCTGTTGTTCGTTCTGGCGGATGGCTGGAATCTGGTGATCGGTTCTCTCGTGAAAGGGTTTTACGCATGACTCCGGAATTCGCCATTCAGATCGTTCGCCAGGCTCTTATGACGGCATTCCTGCTGGCGGCTCCTTTGCTGGCCGTGGGGTTCACGGTAGGTATCCTCATCAGCCTCGTGCAAATCCTTACGTCCATACAGGACACCGCCTTCAACGCGATTCCCCGGCTTGTGGCGTTCCTTGGTGCGTTTAGCCTGGCGCTTCCGTGGATGCTCCAGAAGATGACCGTCTATACGGTAGGACTTTTTGGGGATCTCGGCCGGTATGGGCGCTGACGCGGCATTCTCAATCTCGACGGTTCTCGGATTCCTTCTGACGGCGGTGCGTGTCGCAGGCGTTTTCGTTTTCGTACCGATCCCCGGATTGAAAAGCGCGGTTGATCCGGCCCGCGTCATTCTGATACTCGGAATTACGATCGCATTGTTTCCGGTATGGCCGCACCCGCAGGGTGACGCACCCGCAGCCTTGTTCGCCATGTGGACTCTGTCCGAAGCGTCTCTGGGTATCGGCATCGGTCTGACGGTGGCGTTCGCGATTGAAGCCTTTACCGTGGGGGCTCAGGTGATCGGCCTGCAAGCGGGATATTCGTTCGCATCCACAATCGATCCGGCTACGCAAGCGGACTCGACCGTGTTGGTTGCAATTACACAAACATTTGCCGCAATCCTGTTCTTCGTCACGGGGCTGGATCGCGACGTCCTGAGAATCTTCGCGCGTAGCCTTGTCGTATTTCCTCCCGGAATGTTTGTCCTCTCGCGTGGAAGCGCGCAGTTGATTCTTGAGGCGGGATCGACCATGTTCACCACCGGTTTGCGGCTGGCTTTGCCCGTCATGGCTGTGATGGTGATGGTCGACATATCGCTTGCCCTGCTCGGCCGCGTGAATGCGCAGTTGAATCTGCTCTCGGTCGCGTTCCCGATAAAAATGCTCCTCGGCGTAGGTCTTCTTGCGTGGATGGCCGTGTTACTCCCGGCTCTGCTGAGAGGAGCGAGCAGCGCAACGTTTGCGGCCGCGCGAGTACTGGCTGGCCATTGATATATGGCCGGGAGCGATCAAAAAAGTGAAAAACCAACTCAACGGCGTCTCCTCAAAGCCCGCGAGGAAGGTAACTTCGCGACTGCGCGAATGTTTGTCAGTTCCATTCATTTCCTGGCATTTGTAAGTCTTTTTCACGCGTGGGGACCGGATTGGGCGTCCAGTCTGAGACGTAGCTTCGTCAGTATTATGGAGCACGCGCTCGATCCCAGGCTGAACCCGATGGACGTAGTCTATATGGGCTTTGCGCTGTTGAGACAAACCCTGATACCGATCGGCATCATGGGTGGCCTTTTGATTCTGCTCACTATCGCCATCCAGCTCCTGGTAACCCGATTTGGCATCAGTTTCTCGAAACTGACGCCGGATTTCAAACGCCTCGATCCGATAAGCCGTCTGCGCCAGCTTCCGAAGCAGAATTTTCCCGCGCTGCTTCAGGCGATGATCATGCTGCCGGTATTCGGAATCGCCGTTTACCGCCTTGTCGGCGACAATCTGGAAGCATACTTAACGCTGCCGCTGAGGAATCTGGCGGGCGGGGCGAGCCAGTTCGTCGGGTCGATTGAATCGCTACTCTGGAAGGCCGCGCTTCTTTTCGTGGTCTTCGGCGTCGTGGACCTGGTCCGCCAGAAGAACCGCTACGAGCAGGAGCTCAAGATGAGCAAGCAGGAGATCCGCGATGAAATGAAGGAACTCAACGGAAATCCGCTCGTCAAAGCGCGCGTCCGCCGGCTCCGCCGCGACATGGCCCGCAGACGCATGATGCAGGAGATTCCTACGGCCACGGCCGTCATCGTGAACCCGACCCACTACGCTGTGGCATTGAAATACAGCATGGATTCCCGCGGCGCTCCGAAGGTGGTGGCCAAAGGTAAGAACTATCTGGCGTTGCGAATTCGCCAGAAGGCCCTTGAGAACCAGGTGCCCCTGATTGAAAATCCGCCTTTGGCGCAGGGCTTGTATAAGTCGGTCGACGTTGGTCAGGAAATTCCGCCGGACTTCTACAAAGCCGTTGCGGAAGTGCTCGCCTATATCTTCCGCATCATGAATGGAAGGCCAAGTGCGTAGAGAAGTGATAAATCAACAAGGAAACTACGGAATTTGACACCGGCCAAATCCATCGCGCCCACGACTTCCTGGAAACAATTGTCGGGAACGGCCCTCACCAACTGGCAGGAACTCGCGGTGCCTGTCGCGGTTCTGGGAATCGTCATCGCATTGATCGCGCCGATACCCGGCTTTCTTCTGGACATTCTGATTGTGACCGACGTGATGACGTCGGTCATCGTAATGATGGTCGCGATGTACATCAGGAAGCCAGTCGAATTCAGCGTCTTCCCAACCACGTTGCTGCTTCTGACGCTTTTCCGCCTGACTTTGAATGTCTCTTCCACGCGGCTGATCCTGATGAACGGCAATACGGGAACGGCCGCGGCGGGTGACGTTATCCAGGCCTTCGGCAATTTCGTTGTCGGTGGGAACTATATCATCGGCGCAGTCATATTTCTTGTTCTCATCGCCATTCAATACGTCGTGATCAATCATGGCGCGGTTCGCATCTCAGAGGTAACTGCCAGATTTACACTCGACGCGCTGCCAGGAAAACAGATGTCGATCGATTCAGATCTGAGCTCGGGCTTGATCGACGACAAAGAAGCTCGCGCGCGCCGCAAGAATCTGGCGAAGGAAGCGGAATTCTATGGCGCCATGGATGGCGCCTCCAGATTCACTCAGCGCGACGCGGTCGCAAGCATTCTGATTACCGGGATCAACATCATCGCGGGATTTCTGATCGGCGTCTTGCAACATGGAATGGATCTGCGCCGGGCGATCGAGACTTACACGATTCTCACCATAGGCGATGGTCTCGTGACCGTGATCCCGGCCCTGATGATTTCGATTTCAGGCGGCCTCATCGTCACGAGGGCAAGTTCGGATGAGAGACTCGGGTCCGATTTCGGCAAGCAGCTCTTCGGCAATCCGGAGCCATTGCTGCTCGCAAGCGGCGTCCTGCTGGTGCTTTCTTTTTTCCCGGGATTGCCGACCATCCCTTTCCTCGCGATGGGCTCGGGACTCGGCGCCACCGCCTGGAACATGCGCCGTAAACAGGTAGCCGCGACGCAGGCTGAGACGATGGCCCAGCCGGCGGCCGCGAAAGAAAATCTGGAATTGTTGCTGAAGGTCGAACCGCTCACCGTCGAAATGGGTCTCGGCCTGGTGAAGTATGTTGGCGGGGGTCAGGAGTCGCCCCTCCTCAAGCGCATTGCGGGCATTCGCAGGCAGCTCGCCGGGGATATGGGTTTTCTACTTGGGCCCGTTCGCGTGGTCGACAATGTTGCGCTCAAAGCCCATGAGTATGTGATTCTGCTCAAGGGCGCGGAAATCGGGCGATATGAGTTACCTGCAGGTTGTGAACTGGCTATCCCGGTAGGTAAATCAGAGCCGCCCCCTGCTGGAAAACAAACCAAAGAACCGGCCTTTGGCATGAAGGGATGGTGGGTTCCGGCCGAGCAGTCCGATGCCGCGCGGCGCAGAGGGTTCACTGTCGTCGATGCCGTCAGCGTCATGGGAACTCACCTCTCGGAATTGATCCGGCAACACGCCCATGAGCTTTTCTCCCGCCAGGATGCGAAGAGATTTCTGGATCGGGTCGCCGCTGAGAATCCCAAGGTAGTCGAGGACCTGGTTCCAAAGCTGGTGTCTCTGGCGGCGGTGCAGCGAGTCCTGCAAAACCTGCTGCGCGAACGGGTATCCATACGCGACTCGGTGACGATTCTGGAAACCCTGGGCGAGGCCGCGGCGACCATCCGGAACCCGATTCTGGTCACTGAATATGTTCGTCAGGCGCTTCGCCGGATCATCGTCAAACCTTATCTGAACGCAAACGGGGAGTTGCCCGCGTATCTGCTGGATCCATCGCTCGAACAACTGGTGGAATCGGCCATTGAACACGGTGAACAGACTAGTCATCTTACTCTTGCCCCGCAAGCTCTGCGCGATTTGTTGCAGAGGGTCACGCAGAAGGTGGGGCATCCCGAAGCGCCCACCGTCGCCATCGCCAGCTCGGCGTCGCGATATTTCATGCGCCAGATCGCTGAACCCACGTTGCGCAATCTCCTTTTCATCGGAAGTAACGAAATCCCGGCGGAAGTCAAAGTCGTTTCTCTAGGAGTGATTCAATAACCATGCCTGCAGCACAAAATCCTCAACTGTATGTGAAGTCTTATTTCGCGTCATCCGTACAGGACGCCATCGAGACTGCGAGACAGGAGATGGGAGTGGACGCTTTGCTTTTAAAGTCACGCCCCGCTCCAGCCGAGGCACGCCATCTCGGCGAGTTTGAGATCGTCTTTGGCACTTACGCCGAGGCGCAACCGGCGGTGCCGGAAACGCCGTCCGCCTCAAACGGAGTTGACGATCTTCGCCGCCAAATGGATGAGATTCGGAATCTCCTGCTGAGGAACGCCGTCGTCGCCGCATCGGTCCATGGGCGTCAACCGTTATTGGAACAGTTGCTCCTTGATGCTGGCGTCGATGCTCCTCTGGCGGCTGAGATCGAAGACGGCGTTCAAAACCGGCTGAATCTGCGTTCTGTCCATGAAATCTCCCGCGTGCGCAAGCCTCGCGAGTGGGATACGGACGCCGTGCTTCAGGAAACAACGGCGGAAATCGCCGACCGCTTCACCGTCCAGCCGGAGTTGGGCCGGATTACAGCCCTTGTCGGGCCGCCTGGAGCAGGGAAGACGACCACGTTGGTCAAGCTTGCAGTGACTCAGTGTCTGACCGCGGGACGGCCGGTTCGACTCATTTCGACGGATACTCAGCGCATCGGCGCGGCGGAACAACTACGCACGTTTGCCGCCATACTTGGCGTTCCCTTTCAGACAGCCGAAAGTACTGCCGTGCTCGCACAAGCTATCGATACCGCCCCCTCAAACGCGACCGTCCTGGTGGATACGCCGGGGCTCAGCCCGGCAATGCTTGATGACCTCGGAAAAGAACTGGCCGGCTTCCTCAGCAGCCGTCAGGAAATTGACACCCACCTGGTTTTGACAGCTACTGCCCGCCCTTCGGACCTCGCGGCGGCCGCAAATCGCTTCGACGTGTTTCGCCCATCCCGTGTGATTTTCACCAGACTCGATGAGACAGACTCCTTTGGGCCTTTGTTTTGTGAGGCTGCGCGTGGAAAGAAGCCCGTGTCCTTCCTGTGTGGTGGCCAGCTCATTCCGGAAGACATTGAGCCGGCGTCGAAGAGCCGCATCGCCGAATCATTGGTACGACACTTGCCAAAAGTCTTGAGAGCAGCTGCATAGAAACTTCGATGGGCACCGCGACATACGGACCTCGGCCAAGTCCCGACGCCTCCGCCGCGCTACGGCGTGAGGAGCTGGTGCTCGCCCATCTTCCCCAGGTCAGGCTGATCGCCAGCCGGATTCATGACCGTTTGCCTAATTACATCAGTCTCGACGACCTCATCTCGACGGGTGTCGTTGGTCTGTTGCACGCCATCGATAATTTTGATCCGTCTTTCAAGGTGCAGCTCAATACTTACGCGGAACATAGAATCCATGGCGCGATCATGGATAGTCTTCGCGAAATAGATTGGGCTCCACGGGACATGCGCAAGCGTTCCAAGCGGATCGAAGCGGCCATTCATGAGCTTAAGCAGCGGCATGGACGTGAGCCTGCGGAAGAGGAAATTGCCGAAGCTCTGAAGATTACGATGGATGAGTATCACAAGTGGCTGGCTGACGTGCAGTCCCTTGAGATACAACGGCTCGAGTACGCCTCCGGGGACGGCGAAAGCTACGACCTGCTCAACCTTATTTCCGATGACGAAGAGTCGTGGCCATCGCACATCGTGGAACGGCGTGAATTGGAACGGATTCTCGCGCTGGCTATCGATCGGATTCCGAAGATTGAGCGCACTGTTTTGAGCCTGTACTACTTTGAGGAATTGAATTTACGGGAGATCGCGGAGGTGACCGGTATGCATTTATCGAGAATCGCCCAGCTTAGGGTACAGGCTGTGCTACGCCTCAGAAGCCATCTCGACAGGGTCTGGAAGCTGCCCGGAAGGAACCGATGAGCCCCGGCGAACCGAAAACCGAAACGGGTTCGAACCTGGACCTGCTGAAAGATATAGAACTCCCTGTAATGCTACGCTTCGGCAGCACTCGAATGCCTCTCGACGATCTCATTCGCCTCAACACAGGCTCGGTGATTGAATTCGATGGATCTTTGAACGATCCAATTGAGCTCATGGTAAACGGCCGCGTCATCGCCCGAGGTGAAGCGGTAATTGTACAGAACAGTTATGGCATCCGCATTTCCGAGATCGCCACTCCTCAGGACGGGATCTTTCCCGCGGCGGCGGCCATTGCGAATTCCGGAGTTACCGATATCGATCGAGGAGAAACCGATGCAGTTTGACTGGATATTGAACCCGGTTACACAATATGCGGTGATCGGCGTGGGCCTGCTTGGATCGCTGGCTTTGTGGATTACTGCAAAATTCGAACTGCGCGCGGTCCGAGGTGAAGTTTCCGATTCGCATGGCGCCATCGAAGGAAACGTACGCGAACTGTCCGCCACCTTGAACCAGCTCCGGGCCGAACGCGAGATCGAGGGATTACCAGCCGCGCAGGCCATCGGCCAGGGGTTGAATCTCACGAAGCGGGCGCACGTAGTGCGCATGCACCGGCGCGGCGAAACGGTTCCCAGCATCGCCGCGGCTCTGCAGACTCCGGCGAATGAAGTCGAACTTATTTTGAAGGTTGAACGGTTACTGAACTCACGGACTCAATAGAAAAGGGCCGCTGAAGGACCGCCGAAAAGCCCTCCTCCTGCACCCGTTGGAGCAGCATGCCGAAGACTCAGCCCGCCTTCTGAAGACTAAGTCCGGAGTTCTCGAAGTTCCGGATTTTCATGATCAGAGTAGTGCGTTTGATGCCGAGCCTTTCTGCCGCAGCCGTCTTGTTTCCGTCGCTCGCACGCAACGCGTTTTCCAGCATGGCAAGCTCAAATCTGCTGACCGCTGTGTCGAAATCGACCGCTTCCGGGAGGTGACCCGGAATCGGCGCAAGCGCGGAAATCGGCCCTGAGGCACGCCTCGATTCCACGAGACCGAAGTCCTTGGTATAAAGGACGTCCCGATCGCCGCTGACCGCAATCGCCATTTCCACCGAGTTCTCGAGTTGGCGTACGTTTCCGGGCCACGGGTTTGCCGAGAGTTGTTCCAACGCTTCAGGTGTCACGCGCTTGAGCGGAATATCCTCCGCATGACAGATCTTCACAATAAAGTGGCTGACCAGCGCCGGGATATCGCTCACCCGCTTGCGCAGCGGAGGCATTCCAAGGGGGAAAACGTTCAGGCGATAGTAAAGATCCTGTCGGAACTTTCCTTGCCTGACGCGCTCAAGAAGGTCCACATTCGAAGCTGCAATAACGCGCACATCGATTTTGATGTTTTCCGAGCTGCCCAGGCGCTGCACCTCGCGATCCTGCAGGACACGCAGGAGTTTTGCTTGCAGCTCGAGTGGCATATCGCCGATTTCATCCAGAAACAGGGTGCTTTTGTGGGCCTGCTCGAACCGGCCGACGCGAGCGCCGATGGCGCCTGTGAACGCTCCTTTGGTGTGACCGAACAGCTCGGCTTCCAGCAGATTTTCCGGTAGCGCGCTGCAATTGATCGCTACCATGTTCGCATTCGCTCTGGGGCTGGCCAGGTGAAGCGCGCGCGCTGCCATCTCCTTACCGGTGCCCGTCTCGCCGCTGATTAGTACCGTACATCGGCGTGGGCCGACGAGCTTGACAGTCTCCGCGACCTGAGCCATCGCCGGGCTTTCGCCTATTAAAAATGATCGCCATTTCTCCGGACCGCGCGCAGCGTTTCTCGCGCGTGCCAGCGATCGCTTTTCCTCAACGGCGCTGTCGAGCGCTTCCCGCAGTTGCTCCAGCGAGTCCCGGTAGCCGAAGCAATGAAATGCGCCAGCGCGCGTGAGCCCGACCGCCATCGACGCTGTCATGTTATGGTCCCGGAAGAGAACCGGAAGTCCATAATCCGAGCTTATTTCGAGAACCCTGTTTGCCGGGACTGAGTCTATGCCCGTCACCAGCACACAATCGAACTGCTTTGCGGCAAGCGTCGCTTCCAGTTCATCCGATCCGTTAACCCGCGTGATGCAGAATTGCTCTGATAGTTCGTTGAAAGTGCTCTCGTAGAATAAGTTGTCACTTCCAATTAGCAAAATATCGGGCAAATTCATATAGCAATTATTCCGGGAAAATATGAAACAGGCTATTAGATCTTGGTCGTACCGAATATGCTTTCCAAAGTAAACAGTTCCGTGTTTCCTTTTGCCATGATTGCTGGCGGCCATCTTCCCGTGTCACCCTGAATGCGGATAGAAATACTCTTAAGCTATTACAGACGGCCAATCCATGAGCATCAGAGTTGAGAGCGATCAGATCAGTTCGGCTTCCTCCCCGGCAACGCGGGTTGACCAGGTTTCCAAACCGTCGGACGGAGCATCGAAATTCCTGGGTGTCACAAACCAGGGGCAGGATCAGATAGATGTTTCACCGTCCACCGCGAAAATCTCGGCCGAACTCTCGGCACAAAGCTCTATGCGCGCCGGCAGAGTTCAGCAACTTGGTGCTTTGTACGCAAGCGGCCAATACAAAGTGAATTCCGCGCAGGTCGGCCAGTCGCTGATTTCGAGCGCCCTTGGCGCCGGCAACACGGGCGCGGGCAAGCTATGACGCCTCAGGAGCAGGCGCTCGATAGTATCGTTGAATCGCTGAAAGAACTTCGATTGGCCGCAAATCTTTGGGACGCCGTCGATCTGTTGCGCATCGATCAATGTCGGGAAGCGCTGGAGGCTGTCGCGCGGAAGATGGCTGAAGCCGAGAACCTTCTTCGTTGCGTACAGGGCACCGGCTCCGCGCAGCTTCGGCCCCGCGTACTGGAATTGAAGACCGAAGCTCTCCGAATCGAGCGTCTCGTAGACGCCTCCTCGGCCTTCTTCAGAAGTGCATTTCCCACCGCCGGTGGAGGATCTCCGGTTTACGGCTCGGGCGGCCTTATCAGAGTCGAACCTGCCCAAGCTGCGTTTCAAGGAGTACAGGGCTAGGCGCGCGAGGCAGGCCGATGTCTAATCTTCTCGCATCTCTTGGGAGTTCAGCCAGCGCCTTGAGCGTTCTGCAGCAAGCGCTGGGAGTCATACAGAACAACGTGGACAACTCTTCCACTCCCGGTTACGCATCGCAGCAGCTCAATATTGAAGCGATGCCGTTCGACGTGGCCACTGGCGCGGCCGGGGGCATTGCCGCCAATGGTCTCATCGATTCTCGCGACGCGTATGTGGATTCCGCAGTCAAGAGTCAGATGCAATCGCTGGGGCTTTATACAGCGCAGAACCAGGCGACGGGGACGATCCAGAGCTTCTTTGACGTTTCCGGTACAACCGGTGTATCCGCGGCGCTCAGCAATCTTTACTCGGCTTTTTCTGCCTGGAGCACCACGCCTTCCGATCCGGTGGCACAGCAAACCGTGATCTCGGATGCCGGCGCCGTGGCGAGTTCCATTCAAGGGCTCTCCAACTCTCTCACGCAAACATCCCAGCAACTTGGTCAGCAGATCGGGTCCACAGTGAACCAGATCAACAGCCTGGCTTCGCAGATTCAGCAATATAACGCGGGGCGTTTGAAGGATCCTCAGGCGAATCCGGGCGCGGATGCGCAATTGGAGGCGAATCTCGAAAGCTTATCGCACCTGGTAAACTTTACTGCCCTCAAACAGGCCGATGGAACGGTTACAGTGCTTGTTGGCGGCGGGACGCCCCTGGTCATCGGAAGCCAGCAGTATTCCATCTCCGCGCAGAACGCGGTGGTCACCCAACCTGCGCCCGTGAATCCGAACTCCCCGCCCACCTCGCAAATACTGGATTCGCAGGGGAACGACATTACATCCGCTATCACCGGCGGCCAGTTGGGCGGTTTGCTCGATTCGAGGAACCGCGTCCTCGGCTCCATCATCGGAGATGCGCAGCAGGCGGGAACGCTGAATCAACTGGCAAGCGGTCTGGCGGACACCGTTAACCAGATTCTGCAGTCCGGCACGGTCTCCACGGCGCCCGGAGCCGCGGCTGGGATACCCCTGTTTACGTATGACAACAGCGATGCCACGTTAGCGGCCGGCAGTCTCGCGGTTAACCCTGCAATCACAGGCGCCCAGCTCGCTCCGGTCGATGCGTCGGGCAATGCGAACGGGAATGCCAACCAACTGGCCGCGCTCGCCAACCCCACTGGTTCGCAAGGGCAAATCAACGGGATGAGTTACGTCCAATTCTTCGGTCAGATCGCGGCTTCGGTCGGGCAGGAAAATCAGACCGCGCAGAATAATGAGACCTCGCAACAGCAGGTCGTTTCGCAGGCCCAATCGCTGCAGAATCAGATATCGGGGGTTTCGCTCGACGGTTCGGCTACCCAGCTGCTTCAATTCCAGCGCGCTTACGAAGCCGTATCAAGAGTGCTGACCATTGTGAACGGCCTGGCGGACTCGATCCTTAATTTGGTTCCGCAGATCTGAGGAGATTATTTATGGGCTTTTATATCACCGGCACTTCGCAGCAGTATCTGACGGCTCTCGAGAACACCCAGACGCAGATGCAGAAGGCCCAGGCGCAGGTGAGTTCCGGGCTCCGGCTTCAGCAGGCTTCAGACGATCCATCCGCCGTCGCGCAAATTTACCAGCTACAGACGACGCTCGCGCAAAATCAGCAGACCCAGAACAATCTGGGAAACGTCCAGACCGAGTTAAGCTCCGCGGATACGGCCCTTCAAAGTGCAATCTCAAATGTCCAGACCGCGATCACGCTGGCCTCGCAAGGCGCCAACACTACATTGACGGCGCAGGATCGGACTAATTTGGCGGGGCAGGTGAGCCAGATCATGCAGAGTCTGGTCAGCTTGAGTAATACAAACGTCAATGGCAGTTACATCTTCAGCGGAGATCAGGCGACCCAGCCTTCCTACCAGGTGGACCCGACTCAGCCCGAAGGGGTCAAACAACTGCTGACAACCACTTCAACCCGCGTCATTCAGGACGTCAATGGCACGGCCATCGCCGTGGCGAAGACCGCTTCGGAGATTTTTGACCCTCAGGATTCGACAACAGGAGGACCGGCGACCGGCAATACTTTTGCCGCCGTCAACTCTCTGTTGACAGCGCTGCAGAACAACGATCCGGCTGGCGTGGCACAAGC
>Ga0187876_1001468_pt1 | contig 19971 bp, 18 predicted proteins | sample June2016WEW_17_4_FD_133000 | JGI IMG/M metagenome (GOLD analysis project Ga0187876, IMG submission 133000) | Peatland microbial communities from SPRUCE experiment site at the Marcell Experimental Forest, Minnesota, USA - June2016WEW_17_40 | ecosystem: Environmental > Terrestrial > Soil >...
CCAAGGCCGTTGGCATCGTTCGGCAGCGCAAGTTCCGAGTATTCCGAGGCTGAATCGCTGACGCGGCGTCCTTCCATCCCTGCTCCCGTACTCACGTGTGGTTCTGCCGAAAATACGCCGCGGCGCAGGCGCGCGCCTGGCGCTCCAGCGGGCCTTCCACGCCGAAGGGGCTTGTAACAAGGAACGTTCCCACAGCGACTGGATGATGATCGCGCTCGATCGACCATGCGACCCCGACCACTCCGTCGCGATTCGATTTGATCAAAAAACGGAAGGCATCGGCATCCGATTGGGCGGCGTGCTCACAGGTGGCACGCGCATAACCGGTGTTGCAGCAGCGCCGCAGCGTATCGAGCGGAATCAAAGCCCCCGGCTGCGCCGCGCACTCGCCGCCATGGAAATCCGTGAAGCCGGCGAGCGGCGATGCGGGCAGGAACAGCGGACAGGGCATGAGTTTGTATGGACGCTATAGTAGCAAGTGCGAATGGCAACCAACCGTCTTGAGATATTGCGATCGATGGTGGAACAGAATCCGTCCGACGCCTTCAGCCGCTATGGTCTGGCGATGGAATACGTACGGTTGGGCGATCTGTTGGCGGCTGTAGACGAATTCGTCAAGCTGCTCGATCACAATCCGAATTACGCGGCCGCTTACTTCCATGGAGCGCAGACGCTGGAGAAACTGGGGCGTATCGACGAGGCAAAAGGCCTGTACAGGCGAGGTATCGAAGTGACCAGCGCGATGGGCGACGATCACACCTGCGGCGAGCTGCAGGCCGCGCTGGACCTGCTGGGCTGAATACCGGGAAGCTGTCGAGCCGCGCTCGACCGTACAGGCTGAAGCCAGGCTGAAGCCCCTACCCACCTGGGCATGAGTCAACGCTCGAATTCCAATCCGGTGGCTTCACTCGGGCTGTTCTTCGAACCCTGCTTTGCCGGCTTATACGAAATCGTCACGCGCCGCGTCTTCTGTACGCCGCAGGCCAATGTTTCTCCCCCTTTGATTTCGAACTGCAAGGGATCGGGCACCACGAACGTCTGGGATTTGCCTTCATCATCCTTCACATTGAGGCGAAGTTGTTTACCGATGCAGTCGACGCGCACCAGAACACCGGTAATTTTCGCCGAACCGGCGTCGTCGAACCATTCGACTGTTTTGGAAAGCTCCTGGGCGGAAAGCGGACGCGTGTTGGCGCGCGCCTCGATATCGGCCAGCTCTTTGCGGGCATCCGCCTTCAGGCGGTCTATCTCTCTTGCTTTCTCCTCGGCGTCCTTGCGCCGCTCCAGATCTTCCGCATCGAGGCGTTGCTGCTCGATCTGCCCGCGCGCGGTCAGATAGCGCTCCCTGAGCTGAACATCCGGCGCCGCCTGCGCCGCCGCTACCCAGGCGCGCCCGGCTTCGGCGTATTGCTTTTGATCCACGCAGAGTTGCGCATATCGCGCCCACCACTCGTGGTTGCGGGGAGCCAGATTAACGGCCTGTTTCCATTCGGCCATTCGGCGCGCCGGATCGGATAATTTCTCTCCAAAGATCCAGTGCGCCTCGGCATACTTCGGGTCGAGCGTCAGGGCTTCCTTAAGGATTTCGATTGCCGTAGCGGGATCGTTTTCCAGTTTCGCGTATGCGGTAAGGGCCACGAAGTTCGTTGTGCCCGCCTTCCACGCGGCTTCCATATACGTCTTCGCCTTCGCGGGGTCATTGTTCCGCATGGCGAGAACCGCCAGACCCTCGTTATCTTCGGCGACGTGTTTCCCCGCTTTCAGCAGCGACTCGTAAAGCCCGGCGGATGCGGAAGTGAGGAGATCCGCGCGCATGAGATCGCCCTCATCCGAAGTCAGAAACGTGCTTTTGAAGTCGCGATCCGGATTGAGCGCCAGATTTGGGGCGGTGGATGTATTGAAAATGCCGGCCGCGTAGTATCGATCGACTTCAGCTTCGAACTTCGGCCCATCTTCCCCGAAGGCGTTTCGGCTTGCGGCGTTCGTATCCATCCCGGCCGCGAGGTTGTGCAGGTAGATCTTAGCCTTCCCCGAGTAATCCGGTTGGGTGAGGATGCGATGCAGCAGGGCCCATTCGCGCGTTCTTTCCGCTTGCGGCGGCGCGGTTCCCCATGTCACATGGACCGCATTCGATTCCACCGTGCCGAAGAACGTCTCCAGCGCCTTCTCGATCGGCGCGGGCATCTTCGCGAAGTTGTTTTCGAGCAATGTGCGGGTCAGATCGCGCAGCAGGCTCTGCGGGAGCTGGCCTTCGGAGGTGGTGCAGGCCATCAGGCGGTCGCGGCCCACCACCAGACCGGGTTGGCATTGCGCCCGCATGTCCTGGGCGTTCTTGAAAACGATGATCCGCAGAGGCGGGTCGAGACGCAGGTCAGGCTGGCCCATAGCCGTTCCGAGCGCAAAACTGAACTGTTCGAATTGACTGAGTGCCTGTGTGGCAGAGCGCCGTCCATCGTCGCTGATGGCTTCGAAAGATCCGAGGCGAGCTTTAATCCAGCGAGGGTCGGCGGACGCGGCATTCGATACCATCGCGGCGCCGAGCGCAACCGCGCACAACATAGCGCGAGTCGCACAAATACGGTCGGACATACGAACAGCGTCTCCCTGTTCAATTATCGTCCAGTTTCAAGCGCGACCGAACCGGTGTACCCCCATGTTGCATAATCAAGTTGAGTCACAGGCTGCAAATGGTCGAAGACCTGATCCGCCGGGCACGGCGCCGGTTTCTATTTAAGGAGACGCTCGCGCAATCCGCGTTCGCCGCGGCAGTTGTTGTCGGCGGATTCGCGTTGCTGTTGGTCGTCGGTACCCGTTACATGGAATGGTGGACCTTGGCGGTTTTCGCCGCGGTTGGAATCGCAATCGGGTTATACCGCGTCTACCGGCGGACGCCGGACCCGTACACGACAGCGGTGCAACTGGACGAAAATGCACATCTGAAGGACGCTCTTTCCACGGCTCTCTATTTCTCCGGCCATCCGGAAGGGTCGCCGGCGTTCCTCCGTTCGCAGCGTGAGCAGGCGGAACAGACTGCGGGAACGGTTCATCTCGAGCAGGCGGTGCCATTTATAATTCCCCGTTCCCTGTACGTTACCGCTGCATTGTGCGTGCTTGCCTCCGGACTCATTGCGTTACGGTTTGGCTTGGGTCATGGCTTGGATCTGCGCGCCCCCATCACGCAGTTCCTGCTGGAAGATCAGGCCGCTAAGGATGCGAAGAACCACCCCGCGGCGCTCCCGAAATCGCAGAAGCAGTGGATGGATGAGGCACAATCCCTGCTTGCGAAACTTGGCCTGGGGCAGAACCTGGCCGAGCGGTCCTCCGACGATCAGGATGCGCTCGACAAGGCCATCGAGCAGGCTCTGCAGAATCCCGATTCCAACGGGAAAAACCAAAAGGGCGCTAGCAAGGCCGGCCAAACGGAAGAAGGGGCTGACGCGGATGAATCGCACAACGGCGACCCCCTCGACAACGCCGAGCAACCCGGCGGGGATCAATCCGAATCGAAGCCGGGCGACAAAAATTCAAAGGCGGCTTCTGGTAAGAGTGCAAACTCGGGCAACCGGGAGAGCCTTCTCTCGCGTTTGAAGGATGCCGTCTCGGACATGCTTTCCGATTCCGATAAGGATGAAAACTCTTCCCCGCAAAAAGGCACGCGACAAGCGAAGAAACAGTCCGACGGCTCGAAGGGAAAACCTGGTAACGGCGATCGGCAAAAAGGCGATAACCAGGCGGAGGGTCAGCCCGACGCGGCCGGCCAGAGCCAGGACGCGCAAGGCGTGCTGAGCTCGAACACGGAGAAACAACCTGGCCAGGGCAACGGAGCGGGCAGCCAGAATGGCGCGAAGGAACTAAAAGAGGCGGCCCAGTTGAAGGCCATGGGGAAGATCAGCGAGATCATCGGCCAGCGCGCCGCTACGGTGACGGGCGAGACTTCGGTCGAAGTACAGTCGGGAAACCAGAAGTTGCGTACTGCATATTCGGATACGACGGCGACGCACGGGGAAACCGACGGCGATGTGACACGGGACGAGATTCCGTTGGCGTTACAGGCTTACGTACAGCAGTATTTCGCCGAAGTGCGGAAGGCCGCGCCGGCGAAACCGAAACCGGTATCCAAATAGCGACCGTCAGGCGGGAATTTCCCAGGGTTTGTCGTGCTCGCCCTGGTCGCGGCCTTCCACGCGGTCGTAGAGATACAGGTTCGACACAGTTCCCAGTGACTCGTTGTAGAGCGTGGTCAGACCCAATGCTTCCCGCAGGTCTTCCTGGAAATTGTGGATCTCTTTCAACTCCTCGGCGAGAGCAGGTTTGCGCTTGCCGCTCGGAGTAGTGAAAAATTTCTGGAATCCGCCGTCGGTCAAGGTGCCGATTTCCTTGCCCATCACGACACCCGCGCGTTCGGTGACGCGGGGAACGCCCTCCGTGCCGGGCTCGAAAATCGCGGCGACGCCGTTTCGCTCGACGCGAGTCTTGCCGCTGGCCACGGATTCCACCCGGAATCCCGCTGCGCGCGCGGCATTCATGTGGTCTTCAAACGTCATTACTTTCGGGCGGTCGCGGCGAAAGAACATAGGGCTCCATTCATTATAATTGCGGGATGCTTCGCTCCGGAAAGCCGTGCGTACTTTCGATTGATGAAGGCACCACGAGCGCTCGCGCGGCGCTCTACAATCATCGGGGCGAACGCATCGCGATGCATACTGTGTACTTCGATTCGTATTATCCGCGTCCCGGCTGGGTGGAGCAGGATGCCGGGGAGATCTGGCGCGCCCAGATGTCGGCCGTTCGCGCCGTTCTCGAAACCAGCGGCGTGGAACTGGATTCCATCGCGGCGTGCGGGATCACGAACCAGCGCGAAACCACAGTCATGTGGGATCGCAGGACCGGCGCACCCGTGGCTCCCGCGATCGTCTGGCAGTGCCGCAGGACGGCGGACATGTGCGCCGAACTTGCGCGGTCCCGTCACGCCGCTCTGATCGAGGAAAAGACGGGACTGGTGATCGATGCCTACTTTTCGGCCAGCAAGATTCGCTGGATTCTCGAAAACGTGCCGGACGCAAAGGCCAAAGCGCGTGCCGGCGAGATTCTTTTCGGCAACATAGACACGTGGCTGATCTGGAATTTGACCGAAGGCAAAGCGCATGTCACGGATCCGACGAACGCGTCGCGCACGATGTTGATGGATCTGGAAAGCGGCTCGTGGGACGACGAACTCCTCGGCATTTTCGACGTACCGCGCGCTGTGCTGCCCCAAATCGTGCCGTCTTCCGGCCGCATAGGGAATATAGCGGCAGGCTGTCCGGGAGCCGGCATTCCCATCAGCGGCGTCGCCGGCGACCAGCAGGCGGCGCTCGCGGGTCAGGCCTGCTTTCGCGCAGGTCTGTCGAAGAATACTTACGGAACCGGATGTTTCGCGCTTACGCACGCAGGCGACCGCCGACCCCATTCCAGGAATCGTCTTCTCGCCACGCGCGCCGCGTCCGATGGCACCAGACCACAATTCGCCGTGGAAGGCAGCGTGTTCGTTGCAGGCGCCGTCATTCAATGGCTGCGCGATGAGCTGGGATTGATCCGCTCGGCCGGCGAATCCGAAGCGCTGGCGGAAAGCGTGGCCGATTCGGGTGGGGTTCACGTAGTGCCTGCGTTCACAGGCCTCGGCGCGCCGCACTGGGATGCGGCGGCGCGCGGAGTCATCAGCGGCCTCACACGAGCGAGCGGAAAAGCACATATCGTCCGCGCGGCGCTCGAGAGCATCGCATTCCAGAGCATGGAGTTAATCGATGCGATGGAAGCCGATTCGGGGCAACCTATAGCGGAATTACGCGTGGACGGCGGGGCCGCCGTGAACAACTTCCTCATGCAGTTCCAGGCGGACGTCCTGGGGAAAAGCGTTGTCAGGCCAGCAGACGTGGAGACGACGGCACTCGGCGCCGCCTATCTTGCGGGGATCGCCGAAGGAGTCTGGTCGGGAACTCACGAAGTCGAGAGCTTCTGGCGGATCGAACGCCGTTTCGAACCCGTAATGCCGGCGGACCGGCGCAATGAGTTGATCGGCCGGTGGCGGGAAGCAGTGTCGCGCGCGAGGTCTGACTTACAATAATTACTTGAGCATGCGAACTCTGTTTCTAAACCCGCCTTCTTTTCAGGGCTTTGACGGAGGGGCGAGTTCCCGCTGGCCGGCATCGCGGGAAATTGAGTCGTACTGGTATCCGGTATGGCTTTGCTATCCAGCCGGTCTACTGCCCGACAGTAAGGTCGTCGACGCGCCGCCGCATAAGATCTCGATCGAACAAACGGTCGAAATGGCGAGAGACTTCGAATTACTCGTCCTTTTCACTTCCACGCCGGGATTTGAAGTCGATTGCCGGATTGCGGAAATGATGAAGGAGTCAAACCCGCGGCTGAAGGTTTGCTTCGTCGGGCCGCCGGTTACCGTCGAGCCGGAAAAATCGTTGAACGCCTCGCAGGCCATCGACTTTATCATTCGCAGGGAATTCGATTATCAGATCGTGGATTATGCAAACGGCAAACCGATCGAGGAAATTGCCGGTGCGAGCTTCCGCAAGAACGGCGGGATCGTAAATAATTCCGAAGCCCCTTCGATAGAGAACCTCGACGCGCTGCCGTGGGTTACAAAGACTTACAAGCGCGACCTCGATATCACGAATTACAACGTTCCGTTCCTGCTGAATCCTTTCATCTCCATGTATACGTCGAGGGGGTGTCCCGCGATGTGTACCTTCTGTCTCTGGCCGCAAACTCATTCGGGGCATCGCTGGCGGCTGCGCTCGAGCGATGACATACGTGACGAAGTTAAATACGCGCTGGAAACATTTCCGCAGATGAAGGAAATCTTCTTCGACGACGACACCTTCAACTACCGTAAAGAACGCACCATCGAACTTTGCTCGAAATTGAAGGCGCTCAACTTCACGTGGTCCTGCACGTCGCGCGTCACAACCGATTACGACACACTCAAGGCCATGAAAGAAGCGGGATGCCGCTTGCTGATCGTTGGTTATGAATCGGGCGATCCGCAGATCCTGAAGAACATCAAGAAAGGCGCCACCATCGATATGGCTGAGCGCTTCACGGCGAACTGCAAGAAGCTGGGCCTCGTGATTCACGGCGATTTCATCGTTGGGCTCCCGGGCGAGACTCGCGAAAGCATCCGCAAGACGATCGATTTCGCGAAGAGGCTGGATAACGAAACGATTCAGGTTTCGATTGCTCATCCCTATCCGGGCACCGAGTTCTACGATTACGCGAAAAAGAACAACCTCATCTCGATCGGCAACATTGTGGATGAGCGCGGCAACCAGCTTCCGAAAGTGGTTTACGAAAACCTCAACGAAGCGGAATTGATGGATTGGGTGGAGCGTTTCTACAGCGAATATTATTTCCGCCCGCGCGTGATCTGGCGTATGGTCCGCAAGGTGATCTTTAACTCGCACGACCGGAAGCGTCTCACCAAAGAAGCGCGCGAGTACATGGCTCTGCGGGGCCGACGCAGGAAATTCATTTCACAGCAGCGGCAGCAGACGGCTGTGTCCGCAAATGCCGGGGATTAGCGAACTGGCTCGGCCTGAAACGCGGGCAGATTCCGATCTTCGCGCAAAGACGCGTTTCTTTGCGGCTATCACCATCCTCAGTAACGTTGCGGGAAATTCAGCCTTGACGAAAGGCATGCAGCAACTGGGCGGGATCGGTAATTCGCCACTGGCGTTGATCGGCGCGCTCTTTCATCCCTGGGTAGCACTGGGCGTCGCGCTGTTGATTGTCTGGACACTCACTCACATGACGCTCCTCAGCTGGGCGGATTTGAGCTACGTCATGCCAGTGACGGCGATCAGCTACGTGGTGACCGCTCTTGCGGCAAGATTGTTTCTGGGGGAAAACGTTTCGCTCGCGCGGTGGGCTGGAATTGTACTGGTCACCGCGGGTGTAATGCTGGTCGGCCGCACCGAAGCGGCATCTGCGCGTGTAGAGAGTCGACCGCGATGAAATGGACACTGGTCCTGATGGTGATCTGCGCCACCACGGTAGGCGATGTCTTCCGATCGCTGGGCATGCGGCAACATGGCGAGATTCACGATTTCAGGCCGGGCGCAATCGGCGCCGCCTTCGGGATGATCGCACGGAATTCGTTCGTGATTATCTCGACCTGCGCGATGGCCGTATCTTTCTTCTCTTTCATGAAGCTGGTATCGATCGCGCCCATGAGCTTCGCGGTACCGATGTCGGCGGCCGCTTTCATTCCCGAGACTCTGCTTGCCAGGGTGCTGTTGAAAGAGGCGGTGGACTGGCGGCGCTGGGCCGGGGTCGGTCTGATCCTGATCGGCGTGTTTTGCATTTCGCAGTGATACCGGCAATTCTGGTCGCCTGCGGGATCGCATACAATCTGCTTGCCATAGCCGGTGCGTTACGGTTCCGGCGCAGGAACGCAATCCCGGATTTCAAACCTCCTGTTTCGATCCTGAAACCCGTGCGGGGTCTCGATCCGCATTTTTATGAAGCCATCGGATCGCATGCGGTCCAGAATTATCCCCGGTTCGAATTGATCTTCGGAACAGCCGATCCTCTCGATCCGGCGATATCCGGGATCGAGCGTCTGCGCGCGGCATTTCCGAACGTGCCGATCAGTGTGATCAATACCGCGAATGACGCGCCAAACGGCAAGGTAGGGTCGCTCGAGATCCTCGCCCGGCACGCCCGCTACGAGACATTGCTCGTCAACGATGGCGACATTCTCGTCGCGCCCGATTATCTCGAACGCGTGATCAGCCTCCTGCAGGACGAACGGGCCGGTCTGGTTACGTGCCTGTATCGGGCGCGGGCGTCATCGAACGCGTCGAAAGCGGAAGCCCTGGGCATCGCGACTGAATTTGCACCGAGCGTGCTGGTGGCCCGGTTGCTTTCAGCGAGCGGTTTCGCGCTGGGTGCCACGATGGCCTTCCGCAGATCGGACCTGAATGCCATCGGAGGATTTGCGGCAATCCGCGAGTACCTCGCCGACGATTATCAGCTTGGCGCACGCATCGCCGGATTGGGTAAACGGGTCGTTCTGTCCGATTCCGTGGTCGAGACGAGTCTTGGCGCTGGAAGGTGGATGGATGTATGGAAACATCAGGTCCGGTGGTCCAGAACGATTCGGGTCTCGCGGCCCGCGGGTTACTTCGGCTACCTCGTCACCCAGGCTACATTCTGGTGCATGGTTGCCGCCGGGTTTGGACACTGGCAAATCGCGTCGATTGGTTTGATTGTGCGGTTAATCGCGGCAGCCGTGGCGTTAAGAACTCTCGGCGATACACAACTCTTCCGTGTAGCGCTGGTTCCGTTGCGCGATTTGTTCGGGCTCGCGGTGTGGGTGGCGGGGCTCGGCGGTCGCGAGGTCGAGTGGCGCGGCCTGCGTTTCAGGCTGCTTTCGGACGGCAGAATCAAACCACTTTGAAAGAGCGGGAGATGCGGCGCACGAGTTTCCCCGTGTGCCAACATAAATAGTTGATCGTCACTCTCACCATGAACCCGGCGATCGATCGAACGATTGCCGTGGATCGATTGGCTTTCGACGATCGGGCCTATATTCTTTCCAGCAAAGATTCGCCGGGCGGACGCGGTATCAATGCCGCACGCGTGATTCACTCTTTCGGCGGCGAGACGCTTGCGATTTTCCCGGCCGGCGGCGAGCGAGGGACCCGTTTCGAACACTACATGCAGGATTGTGGATTTCCCGTCGCGACTGTCCCGATCCGCAACGATATCCGGCTCAACCTTACGATCACCGACCGTCATGGGTTGACGGTCAAGCTTAACGAGATCGGCCCCCGGCTCGATCGCGGCGAATTATCCACCGTGGAGGGGACGGTTGAAGCGCAACTGGGACGCGCCTCGTGGCTGATGCTTTGCGGCAGTCTGCCCCCGGGGGTTCCGTCGGATTTCTACGCTCAACTGATCGTCCGCGCAGCCAGGAAAAACGTCAAAACACTGCTTGATACCGATGGCGAGGCGCTCTCCCAGGGCGTGGAAGCGGGGCCGACGATCGTCACTCCTAATCAGCAGGAAGCCGAACGGCTGCTCAACACCGTGCTGCTGACGCGATCGCATTCACTCGCGGCGGCGCGAAGGATACAGTCGATGGGCGCCCAGGCGGTGGTATTGTCGCTGGGCAGCCGCGGGGCCATCGGGGCTGCGTCGTATCAGGGGGCGGATCGAATGTGGGAAGCCACACCGCCACGCGTGGATGCAATCTCGCCCATCGGCGCAGGCGATGCCCTGGCCGCCGCGCTGACCTGGTCGCTTGCAAAGAGCGACGAGTTTCCGGAGGCATTGCGCTGGGGCGTCGCGGCGGGTAGCGCATCGGCGAAACTGCCCGGCATGAACTTCGCCACGCTCGAACAGACGCGGGAAGTACACGAGGAAGTCGACCTGCGCCGGGTCGAATTGTGAGCCCCGAAGACGGCGCGCATGACCCCGGACTGCTGAAATCGGCCGGCATTGTCTCGGCCGGTGTAATGACGAGCCGGATTACCGGCCTCGTGCGCGAGAGCGTTCTGAGCTGGATGTTTGGCGCCGGCGCGACTTACGACGCGTACGTACTCGGGTACCGAATTCCGAATCTTGCACGTGAGCTGTTTGCGGAAGGCGCGCTTTCCGCCGCATTTGTCCCCACATTCGCCCGATACCTGGCGACCAAAAGCCGCGCGGAAACACGCGAATTATCGAACATCACCGCAACCATGCTGGTTATCGTAGTGGGTGGCGTGTGCGCCCTGGGAATGCTGTTGAGTCCCATGATCGTGAATCTGTTTGCGCCGGGATTTCACGCCGTGCCCGGGAAATGGGAACTCGCGGTATCGCTGGTTCGCACCATGTTTCCATTCCTGCTTCTGCTTGCGCTTGCGGCACAAGCACAGGGAATACTTTACGCCAGTCACCAATTTGGGATCCCGGCCGTATCGTCGAGCCTGTTCAACGTGGGCTCGGTCGTTCTCGGTCTTGCGTTGGCTTATTGGTTCGGGCCTGTTCTCGGAATCAGTCCGGTCCGCGGGATGGCGTTTGGCGTCGTGATGGGCGGCGTCGCGCAACTGGCTTTTCAGATGCCGGCCGTCTGGCGCGAAGGTTTCGCCTGGAGACCGCGCTGGAATCTGCGGCATGAGGGCGTGCGTCAGATTCTCGCATTGATGGGCCCTGCCGTGATTGGCAATGCATCCGGCCAGATCAATGTTCTCGTCAACACGAACTTTGCCGCTGGTTTGCGCGACGCCTCGGGCCACGTGATCAACGGCCCGGTGAGCTGGCTTGCATATGCCTGGCGCTTTTTTTTGTTGCCCGTCGGAGTTTTCGGAGTGGCGATCGCATCGGCCACATTGCCCCGCATCTCGCGTAGCGCGGCCGCGAGGAACTTCGCGGAGTTCCGGCAAACGCTTTCGCGGTCGATTGTGATGATCCTGCTTCTTACCATTCCGTGTTCCGTGGGGCTCGCGATCCTGGGAGAGAGCATGATCGCGATTGTTTATCAACACGGGAAATTTCGCGTGTTTGATACGCATCAGACCAGTCTCGCCCTTTCCTGTTATGCGGTGGGCCTGGCGGGCTATTCCGCTCTGAAGTTGATCGCCCCGGCTTTTTACGCGCTGGGCGATTCGCGGACCCCGATGATTGTAAGCGCCGCATCGGTCCTGGTGAATGGTTTGGCCGCTTTCACCATGGTTCGCGTGGCCGGGTTTGGACATGCAGGCCTCGCGCTCACGACGTCCGTGGTCTCGACATTCACTTCGTTGACCCTTTTATTGCTGCTGCGCCCGAAAATCGGCGGCATCGACGGACGGGAGATGCTGGTGAGCCTGGTCAAAATTCTCGGCGCGGCAGCCGTAATGGGTCTGGTTTGCCGAACCGTTGTGACGGCTTCCCATGCCCTTCCGATCACACCCGTACTATCGAGAATCGCCGATGTAGCGATTGGCATTCCCGCGGGAGCGGCGGCGTTTTATGCCGCAGCCGCCGCGCTGCGTGTTTCAGAATTGCACGAAACGCGCGATGCTGTTCTCGAAAAAATCGCCCGCAGGTTCCACAGGGCCGGCTGAAGCCATTTGTTAAAATTCTGTCAGCCATGCTGCCTGACATCACCCGGGCGATCCGGTTGCAGATTCTGGACGACCGGGCCGCCGAGTTGACCAAAGAAATCGCGGCGCTTCCGAAACACATCGCGGAAATCGAGAAGAAGCTGGAGGGGCATCAGCGGCGCCTCGAGCACGATCGCGCGGCCATGGTGGCGAACCAGAAGGACCGCAAGCGGCTGGAAGGCGAGATCCAGGCGAGCGAGCAGAAGATCTCGAAGCTCAAGACCCAGATGATGGAAGCGAAGACGAACGATCAGTATCGCGCGTTCCAGCACGAGATCGATTTCTGCCAGCAGGAAATTGGCCGCCACGAAGATCGCATTCTGGAGCTGATGACGGAATCCGATCCCCTGGAAAAAGCGGTAAAGGCGGCTGAAGCGGCGCTTTCGACGGAAAAGAAACAGGTCGAGGACGAAAAGGCGAAGGCGCGCGAGCGCACCGCCGCGGATCAGAAGGAAATCGACCTTCTTACGCAGGAGCGGAAAAAGATTCTCGGCGAGATGGATTCGAAAATTGCCTCGGAATACGAGAGGATTCGGAAGGGACGCGCGGGTGTGGCGATCGCGGAGGTCGTGCAGGGCCGTTGTTCGAAATGCAATATGCTGTTGCGGCCTCAGTTTCTGCAGGAGTTAAAGCGCGGAGACGCCGTTATGGTTTGCGAAAGCTGCAGGAGGATGCTGTATTGGAATCCGCCGCAGGGCGTTGAAGATCTGACCACTGTCGGTCTCTGAAACCGAGGCGGGCATCCGGGTTGCCCGCCTGCACGCAGGATTAAGGCAACGGATTATGAGCTCGCGCCTGAATGCCGGGCTTCTTCGCTCGCATTGCAGCCCGTGCCCGCTTCTTTATTGCCGGTTCCGCTGCAGATTCCGATCCCGCCACTGCCGATCCCGTTGCCGCTGCGACGCTGAGTGTAGCTTCGGACGTGTAGCCGTCGGTCGTCCCGACGTCGAAATAGTCCGTTCCCGATGTACCGGTTGGGATGGGAACGTCGATCTGATAGAGTCCTGCCATCGTCGGTGTTAATCCCGCAAAACAGGTGGGACAGGTGAATGGAAAGGCGGCATACACGTTGCTGAAATCAACCGAAAGGTCCGGATCGGTCACAACGCTCAGATTGGGCGGCCCGGGAGCCAGCGCGCCATCTGGAACGACCGGAGGGTTGACGGCTCCCAAGCCTGTGGCATAGACGATAATCGTCTCACCGATTTTCGCAGGACTGTTCGCGGTGATCGTACTAAAGTCAGCCGAATGTTGCGCCGCCGCGGCGCCAAAGGCGGTCGGGTTGGCAAATACACCAGGCGCTGTATTGCTGGTGTAAACCGTCACCGGATTTGACGTCACGCCATTACTCGTCACCTGAAGCGTTGCGTAGTATATGCCGTTGTCCGGACTGATTGACGAAGGGACCAGCGCGATAATCTGAGTCGGGCTCACGTAGTCCAAAGGAGCCGCGATCCCGTTGATTGTGACCGTAACACCGCCGAGCGGCGTGGTCGGCAAAGGCTGACCCGGCGTCGCGCCAGTGGCTGTGGTTGTGAACCCCGTGCCGAACAGGGTGATCAGCTCATTGGGCGCGATCGGGTTCGTGATCGGCGCGAAATTGGCCGCATTGACAATGCCGTTGTCACACAGGTAGACGCCGCTTCCCGCGCATTTTGTCATGCCAAGTCCCAGGGTCAGAGAATAATAGGCTGAGTTGACCGCATCACCCATGGCAATGAACGCTTGCCCATTTACACCGAATGTATAAGAATAGGGAACCCCACTCCCAACCGGAATGGTCCCATTCGATGCGATCGTGTACTGTGTGTCGTCGTACGTGTAGTCGTAGACAAGATACGGCAGAGAAGTGATCCGGTTATGGAAGACCGATGTGCCGGTGCCGGTCGCATTTTCGGAACCATAGAACGCGTCGATGAGATTCGTGGTTTTCCCTGTGATATCGACTGCGTCTTCGAGCGCTGCCATGTAATAGAGCTGATTGGCCGTGGCGTTGGAACCTGTGCCGGTGAGCGACCGTATTCCGACCAGCATGTCATAGCCCGTCGGCGAGCCCGCCAGAATGATGTTCCCATCTGCGGAGATGTAGAACGTTTTGGTGCCGCTTACGAGTTGTGAACTCGCGGCCGCGCCAAAATTGATGGTCCCGGTTCCGCCTGAGGAAAGCGAATACGTTACTCCGGAATCCGTCTGGCTGAGCGCGGTCCCACCGAGATTTGCGCCTGCTCCCGAAATTGCGACGTTACCGAGAGTTCCCTTGCCGTCAGCCGTCAAATTAAAGGTCGCCTCGCGAACCGCAGTAATGCTGGCGTTCGGAAAATCGATAGCGCCGGCCGTGTAATTCCCGCTGAATGACCCGTTCGAGACACTCGATCCGATTGGAATCCCGACCATCATGGTTACATTTGTGCCTTCGGTGGCGCTGGCCACGAAGGCTGACGGACCCAAGGGAGACACGCCGCCGAATTCGAAATCGGTGGGATCCGCAAGGCTCGTCATCTCAAAGAAACCGTTCGAACCAACGGTATAAGTGCCAGTTAATGAAAGTGCCGAGTTGGCCCCGGAAGCGAGACTCGCTCCCTGGCCCGTGAAGGAGTAATTGCCTTTTCCGTCGAAAGTCGCGATGCCGACCGCACTGCTGGCTGCCGTCACGGAACCGTCCACGTTTCCCGTCATCAGAACTTCCCGGACGAAATAACGGCCGCTCAGTGTGCTGTTACCGCTCGTGTCGGGGTTCTGGGCGGATGCCGTTGCGACTACGAAGAGAGCCGCCGCTATCGTCTTAAGATAATTCGAGATCATCAGTTCAGGTCCTTAAATCCGGAAGAGCATGGTATTTCGACGCATTCGCCGGACGACGGTTGCGCGCCGGGAGTCGGTTTTCGCACATTCCGGCAAAGTCGGCGATCCTGAGTGGGAAGATAAGACAGTCGGCAACTTTTCAAAAGATGGAACCAAAGAACAATGATAACTTCCTCGAAGAGCTGCGTTGGCGCGGGTTTCTGGAAGCCACGACAAGCGATGACATTGACGCATACCTTTCCGGGTCGCGGCGCACGATGTATGCCGGATTCGACCCCACGGCCGACAGTCTTCACCTCGGAAACCTGATCCCGGTAATGGCTCTTGCGCACGCCCAGCGCCATGGGCACAGGCCTCTCGTACTGATAGGCGGCGGAACGGGTTTGATCGGCGACCCCAGCGGCAAAACGTCTGAACGAGCGCTCTTGACCAGCGAGAAGGCGGAGTACAACGCCGCGCAAATTCGAACCCAATTGAGCAGGTTCTTCGATCTTTCGGCAGACGATAGAGCACTCATGCTGAACAATGCCGATTGGCTCCTCTCACTGAAGCTCCTCGATTTTTTGCGCGACACCGGCAAGCATTTTTCCGTCAACGAAATGATGAAACGCGATTCGGTGCGCACCAGGCTCGAAGAACGCGATCAGGGTATTTCGTATACCGAATTCAGCTACATGCTGATGCAGGCTTATGACTTTCTCCACCTGTTCCAGAACTACAACTGCACGATTCAGCTTGGGGGCAGCGATCAATGGGGAAACATTCTCTCGGGCAAGGAACTAATCCGGCGCGTGCTGGGTCAGCGCAGCGAAGGCATTACATTACCGTTGCTGACCACTTCGACCGGCAGGAAATTCGGCAAAACCGAAGACGGCTCCGTTTGGCTGGATCACCGACGTACGAGCCCTTACCAGATGTATCAATACTGGCTGCAAACCGCCGATGCGGACGTGGTCCGGTATCTGAAGCTGTTTACGTTTCTCGACCGGGAGACAATCGAGGGGCTGGCAGTGGAAGTGAGCACGAGCCCCGAGAAGCGCGAGGCGCAAAGGACCCTCGCCGCCGAATGCACGCAGCTTATCCACGGCTCGGTATGGCTGGAGTCGGTAAAAGCCGCGACCAGGATCCTGTTTGAGTCCTCCGATGAGACCCCGTCGGGGGAAACCATCGCGCTGCTGGCACGCGAAGTGCCGGTCACTCACGTCGGCAGGCTGGAGCTCGACTCGGGCATCCCGCTCGTCGAACTGCTTGTGCGCACGCACCTGGCGGACAGCAAGGGCGCCGCGCGGAAACTGATCGAAGGCGGCGGCGTCTACGTGAACAACGAACGCCAATCCCGGGTCCAAACGTCCGTGTCGACGGAAAGCATGATCTGGCCGTACGCGATTATGTTGCGCACAGGCAAGAAAAATTATCACCTGGTCCTGGTCGGCTGATCGGCCGGTCCCCAAGCCGCCTGAACCTGTTTCCGAACGAACTCAAGATCCTTCGTCATGGCCATCAATTCGTCCTGCGGATGATACTCCATGTGAATCGAGATCGGGCCGGTGAACCGCGCCTGCGCGAGAATTCCGAAAAACGACGCCCAATCGACCACGCCTTCGCCCATCGGGCACATCTCCATCTTCCATGCATTCCCCGCTTTGACCCAGGTGAAATCCTGCACGGCTACGGCCTTCAGGCGGGGCAACGCCAGACGCAACGCAATTTCCCATCCCGCGACCCCGCCTTCTGCGGTGGCCTGAGAAGGATCGAAATAATAGCCGATCCACTGCGGATCCATATCCCCGATGATCGTTTGCGCATCCCAAAGCGCTTCGCCCACGTAAGCACCCGCCCTATTCGGAAACATCGCCACCATTTCCGCGCGCTGACCATAGGCAATCAAGCCGGCCAAGTCGTTGCGCACCTGAGCGAGACGCCGTGGAATGTCGGACGCTGCGGGGATACGGTTTAGTCCGTACGGCCAGAAACCAAGACGGTACAGATGAACCTGGGTATGCCCGGTGATCGCGAGTATCGCGTACGCAGTCGGCTCGTTGATCGTCGTCAGCGTGGTCGTAATCATCGGAACTTCGAGTCCCGGTCCGCGCACGCTTTCGATCGCGCGGACTAAATCCACGTTGGTGATGCGGGGATTCACATGGCCGCCTTCCATCACGGTAAGATCCACGCCCTCGTAGCCGATCTGCTGGGCGATCATGCCAAGCGCCGGATAGGGTACCTTCGCCAGATTCTGTGAGAATCCGCAAATCATCGGCGTCGCGCGGGGCGTCTGAAGGATCCCGGCCTTTGGTCCCCCATCTTTTTCGGCGGCCGCCTGCGGCTGAGCCTTACGCGCCAGCACCGTGCCTGCCCCGAGCGTCGCGATGGCTCGTCGCCTTGTCACGAGCGGCCTCGCATTGGCAGTGCGATTCGTGAGAATATATACGTTATCTGCCGCGCCGAATGACCCGCGCAACTTCTCGAGCGATGTCGGGACGTGGGGAAATCCCGAATGAGCATTACCCTGATTGTAGCCCTGAAATAGACTGCGCCCTGAAATGAATCGCGTAGAGAGTCTGAATCGGGTAAATTACGATGTCGAAGCCATGAAGGGAAAGTTTTGGATCGGCTTGCGGGTACCGGGCTCTGCGTTCCTGCTCTGGCGCGCGCGGAGCTTGAAGACCGCGGGATATCCGCAAACGAGCGGGCCAGGGGTTTGGATAATTCTTACCGGGGCAGAATGGATCGTTCCATGATCAAGCGCCGAGAACTGCAAAAGGAAGGTCTCGCTCGACGTAGAGCCGCGAGGCCCGGTATTTCGTTTCGTACCTCCACAGGAGGCGACAGAGAGGCCGCATGATGATCACGAACCGCACCATTTTACTCATCGACGACGAACCGCAGATCCGCAAGGTTCTGCGAACCAGTCTGGCCGCGCAGGGGGCCGATGTGATCGACGTCCAGAACGGCGAAGAGGCGCTCGAACTACTGCGTGAAAAGACGGTGGATCTGATTCTTCTCGACATGAACATGTCGGGGATGGGAGGTCTCGAGACATGCCGCGCTATCCGCGCCGGATGGGATGTCCCGATTATCATCGTCTCGGTTCGCGATTCGGACCGCGATAAAGTCGAAGCGCTGGATGCGGGCGCCGACGATTTCGTATCCAAGCCCTTCAGCATCGATGAACTGATGGCGAGAATTCGGGCCGCGCTGCGACGCACCGGCTTTGCGACAGATACGACGCCAAAACACGTTGTGATGCCGAATCTGGAAATCGACTTTGAGCGGCGGCGAGTCGTCGCGGGTGGCGAACTGGTAAGGCTGACGCCGACAGAGTTCGATATTCTTCGCTACCTGGTGTCTCATGCCAACAAACCCGTACCTCACCGGCGCCTCCTGCAGGCGATCTGGGGGCCTGAGTACAGTGACCAGATTGAGTATCTGAGAGTTTTTATCAATCAGCTGCGGAAGAAAATCGAACCCCCCGGACCCAAGCCGACCTTCATCACAACCGAAACTCGTATCGGGTACCGTTTTGTTCTCGGAGACGCGCGGGTATCGGACGAACCAGTCCAGGTTTCGTGACGGGCCTCGGCACCGTGTACACTTATTAGTTCGGGCCGTGGCGCAGCCTGGCTAGCGCGCTTGCTTGGGGTGCAAGAGGTCCCGGGTTCAAATCCCGGCGGCCCGACCAAAGTCTTCAAAGACTTACAGCCAGGGACATCCTCCAAACCTCGTTTTTGGAGTCCACTTGGAGTCCATTTCTGGACGCCAGGCGCAATGTGCGGGAGTTCGTGGCGCCTATTCCGAGGAAGGCCCTCTCTGTCTCGCTACCGCAAAATTTCGCCCCTGAATTCTCTGGGGCTCTCTCCTGTCATATAAACCCGACAAATCCGACAAATCGGGCTTAACCCATTCATTCCACAAGCCAAGTTGATGTCGGGTAGCTCAAAAAACCCGACAAAAAACCCGACAAATGACTGAAAAAACCCGACAAACGGTCGGAGCAGGTCCCGCGCCAGAAGACTCCCCGGCTCTTCACCAGCCCATCTGAGCCATGCGCTCTGAAATGATGCGGTCATATTCGATGAAACACGCGGCGGTTGCCGTACCACATCGCGCCCGAAGCTAGACTCGGGCTTCTGCCAGGCGTCGCGCTGCTGTGCTTTCGAAAAGCCGTTTGGATTCTCCGTAAGAGACGGTATATATCAGCGCATTCGCCTTCGACATGAACGATGCCTGTGAGAGAGGCTTCACCAACAAGTCAATGCGGCCGGACAGGAATTGCCCGAACCGCAGGAAATCGTCTTCGGGCCATTTATCCAAAGACAGATCGGAAACCAGCAGGATCGGAATTTCTGGAGAAGACCGATGGATCTGAACGGCAGCCTCAGTTTGAGATGCGCTGCCGCTGAGAGGCACTTCCACAATCACCAGATCAACGGGAGCGTCGGCACTCTTCAATAACTTGATCGCTTCTTCGGTGGTACCAGCGCGCAGAACGACAAAACCGCGGCGGTCCAAAACAGCCTCCATGGGATGAGTACTGTTGAACTCACTGTCGAGAATCACGGTTGTTTTCATTGATTCATCCGAAATCGGTGTTAGCTGTTCGGTACAAGCACGGCCTCATTTAGCGGATCTCTTTACTGGTTCAAAAATACCAGCAGCAGGTGTGTGGCCGTTCGAGTCTCCGATCCGCTATATGCCTGAGTAAGTCAGGGTGGACAATGGAGTCTGATGCGGAAGAGGATAGTGGACAAGCACCCGGCGACGGCAACTGCCGAATCGCCAGCAGCGTGGCTGGATCTGGCCCAAATCGCGACCGTCGAAGTGACTTCGGAAGATCCTCGCTTTCCCATCGAATCAGTTTTTACCAATGGCGATCCGGGCTGGCGCGCCGGCCAGACAGGCGAGCAGCAGATCCGGCTGATTTTCGACGAGCCCGTTTCAGTGCGCCACATCCAGCTCCGATTTAAAGAACCGGCGACGGAGCGGACGCAGGAATTCGTTCTCCGCTGGTCAGCAGTTCAGGGCGGAGAGTCGGAGATTGTTC
>Ga0187876_1001469_pt1 | contig 19952 bp, 15 predicted proteins | sample June2016WEW_17_4_FD_133000 | JGI IMG/M metagenome (GOLD analysis project Ga0187876, IMG submission 133000) | Peatland microbial communities from SPRUCE experiment site at the Marcell Experimental Forest, Minnesota, USA - June2016WEW_17_40 | ecosystem: Environmental > Terrestrial > Soil >...
CGAGCGTGAACCTGCAGGCCCCGGCCACAGACCCGGCCGGGTACACCTTCTCGCATTGGACGGTGAGCGGCGCGGTGCAGCCTGCCGCGCAGAAATCCGTTACGTTTACAATGACCGCGGCCACGACGGCTGTGGCGGTCTATGTCAAGGGCCATTAGGAGCGTACACCATCCGAACACTCGGCAAGCACTTTTTTACCGCAAGGTGCGCCACTCATCTATCGTGGCCAGTGTGCTCTCCCACGGCATAATGCTGTGCGCCGAGACACACTGCGTCAGGATAAGGCCGGTCTTGCCGAGGACATCGAGCACCTGCCGCACCGCGCGACCGTAGAAATCCGCGGTCTCGTAGAAACCATTCCTATGGATGTAGTCCAGGCCGAGGTCGCCGAGTACCTCGATCGTACTAAGGTTAATCTGATGCTCGTGTTCCAGATAAGCGTCCACCAAGCCAGGGTTTTCGATCGTCGTCCTGCACAGTGGACATCCGGCAAATCCCGGTTGAGCAGGAGGGCGGCTCCGCCGGCGGCTCAGAATCGGTCGAGGTCTATGGAAACCTTGTTCAGCGCAAAGGTCGAAGCGACCACCGACCAGACGAAACAGGCCATGAGTTCGCCGAAAATCAGTCCGATGAAAGCCGGGCGCAGCTTGGCGAACATATGCCGCCCGCCGTACCGGACCGCCAGTTTCTTGCAGCACCACCCGAGGAAGAAGGAGAACGAGAGCGCCGGGATCAGCGCATTGGCCATCATCGCGAAGCCGATCGGATGCAGCCACCAGAAGAACTTGCGCCGCATTCCAATGCTCAGGAGCACCCAGCCGGCGCCGATGAGGTAGTAGATCCAGTTGTATGGCTGCGTGCCGGCGGCGCCGCCGCTGACGAGCAGTTGGGTGCTGTCGAGCAGGCTCGTCGGCCCGAGCTTGAAGAACCACTCGCTGCAGCGGTTCGCCCCCACGCCGTACACGATGTACAGAAGCGTAGCGAACGACACGGCGACCGTCACCACGATCGCGGCAATGACGCTGGCGTGGAACCACCGGCGCGCGGCGCGCGTCTCCTCCTGCATCTTGAAGCTGTTCATCACCGTCGGCGCCATGAACGTCTTGATGTCGGTGAACAGCACCGAGTAAAGCGGCATGAGCGGCGACAGCACCGACTTGGGCACCGAGTCCGTCAGGCCGAAAGTCTTGACCAGGTGGAACGGGCCGGTGTGGATCTGGAACCAGTAGATGCCCCCTTCCGCCACGACGCGCATCAGCCCGACGGTGACCAGTACGATCACCGCCATGAAGCCGGCGCCCCAGTACCAGGAGACGTGGCACCAGGCCAGCCAGCCGATCGCCACCGCGCACGAGGCCGCGAAAACCAGTCCGCCCCAGCCCATGCTCGCCGGCAGCGCTACGGCCCATCGCGCCGCGCTCAGGCGCCGGCCCTGCGCCGCGGCCGCCTGCCGGATGGCGCTCGCCCGTTCGGCCGCCAGCTTGGCCAGCGTCGCCGCCGAGTAGGCCAGCAGCCCGCCGGCTCCCAGGGCGCTGACGAAGTTGTTCTCCCAGAGCCAGTCGCTCGGGAAGGACCGGATCGTCGCCCCGGCGGCCGTCCAGATCGCCAGCAGAAAAAGAGCGACGCTGACCAGGTAATAGATCCAGATGCTCGCGGAGATCTCCAGCGGTATCAGGAAGCCGATCCCGATCGCCGTGAAGATGATCAGGACGCGGACCCGGTACATCCCGCCGCCCAGTTCGTCGGCGATGCCCTTGAAAACGGAGTTGGAGAGCATGTCCTGAAGCTTGGATTGGTCGAGGCCGAGCGTCAGCGGGGTCAGACCGCGGAGCCAGCCCGCCTGGCAGCAGGCATTGTAGCTGAGCAGCATCGCGACGAAAAGGAACCCGAGCCAGAACAGGCCGCTGCGCAGGGTGGAGGAAATCGTGCCGCTGGGGGCGTTTTCGTCGCTCATCAGGTCCTCGGGCAGCCGCGCCAGAGGAAAGATCAGCTTCTCCCGCCGCGCCCATGTGTCAAACAACAGCATCGCCAAACCGTAGAAGACGCCGTAGACGGCGAAGACGAAAATCATCCAGAGCGCGAGCGGCTTGGCCCATAATGCCCACGGGACCTTCCGCCACAGGCCTTCGGTCGAGGCGAAGCCCTGCCGGTACTCCTTGATGCCCGCCATGTCCGTGATGTAGAGCGCCTTGTTCAGGTACGGCGTCACGTCCTTCGTCCAGCCGCTCTGCGCCGTGGCGTACTCGGTGTTGAACGGGGTGGCGATCAGCGGCACGAGCTGATCCACAAGGCCATAGGAACTGATGCCCGCCGAAACGCAGAGCGCCGCATACAGCGTCATCATCTCGCCGCGGTTGAACGGCTCCATCAGGCGAGTCAGCCGCAGCAGCGGGTTCAACCCGAGGGAGAGCAGGATCAGGAAGGCGAAGGCGATGACCGAGATCTGCGTGGCGATCAGGGTGACTCCGGTGGGGCGGTTCTCCAGGTGGAGGTTCAGCGCCGCCTGCACGGCGGAGAGGAGCACCGCCAGCGGCAGCACGATCCACCAGCGGATGCGCAGCGTCGGGCGCTCCGCCTGCTGGATCTTGTCGAGCTGCCCGAGGTCAATTCGTTTGTAAGGAGGTTTTTCCGCCACGCCGGTCACGAACCAATCAAAGCCGAATTCCCGCCGGACCATCCGGAAGGAAAGCCCCTTCGGGCATGAGACTATGCTTCTATCACGCTCCAGAGGCTCCGGTCAAGCCATCGGCTCCGCTTCGTGTGCGGCGCTGGGGATCAACCAGCGCGTTGCGAGCGAAGCGCTCGGCCACTCAGACCCGAGAGTGACCGCGCGGTACTGCCGGCGCGTTGACCCCAAAACAGTTCGGGCGATAACCCTGCAGTTGAAGCCCGCGGGCACTGACCACGGAAAGAAGTGATTCTTACGTGCGGCTGACGTGCCGCGGCCTCCACTCTTTTGTAACACCCGAACAGGGAAGTTGGAGCGCTGTTTTAGCTGTCGAGTTGCACCGGGCACCTCCGTGTTATCAGCGAAAATGAACTCTGCCCAGATTCCGCTCTTCGACAGAGACTTTCAAAGAGTGACGTAATTTTCTTCCATTCCACACCGCACCACGATTTTTGTGCGCCCTTTGCAGGACTCCTTCAATACGACCAAAGTCCAATTGCACAGAATTCGGCCCGATGATACACGTCAAAAGGTGAAACTTCTTGGGACACGTGGCCGGTACCAAGCATGTGTGTCCGCCACAAACGACGGCGGTTGATGGGAACACGGCGGCGCGAGTCAGACCTGTATCAGTTACGGCGGCTTCGGGCGGATGGGTTACATGACAGATCAGAATCAGTCTTCTGACGCGGCAGCGACCCTCGAACGCCGCCCCGATGGAACCGTGGTGGTGCAGTTGCGCGGCAACTGGAAGCAGCCGGCGAACCTTCCCGCCGTGGATACGCTCCTGGGCCGGCTCGACGAAGGTGGCGCCCCCATTCGCGTGGAACTCGACGGAAAGGAACTCTCCGGGTGGGACTCCGGCATGATGGCGCTTGTCATGGGCGTCTTCGATGCCTGCGCGCAACGCAAGGTTCCCGTGGATACCGCAGGCTTGCCCGAGGGCGCCCAGCGCCTTGTGCGCCTGGCGCGTGCTGTGCCGCCGCGCGCAACAGACCATGCTGGAAGCGCCCGAAGATCATTTCTGGCTGCCTTCGGCGCGCAGACCATTGAGTTTGTCCAGTCAACCGGGGCGGTCCTGACCTTTCTGGGCGACTGCGTTCAGGCGACGGTGGACCTCTTCCGCGGGAAAACCATGTTCCGGCGCGTGGATCTGTTCCTGTTCGCACAGGCGGCGGGAGCAGAGGCATTTCCCATTGTTTCGCTGATCAGCGTACTGATCGGGATGATTCTGGCATTTGTCGGAGCCTACCAGCTCAAGCAATTCGGGGCGGAAATCTACATTGCCGCGGGCGTTGCCATCGGCGTCGTGCGCGAGATGGCGCCCATGATGACCGGCATTATCATGGCGGGCCGCACCGGCGCCGCCTTTGCCGCACAAATCGGCACGATGCAGGTCAACGAGGAGGTTGACGCCCTCAGCACGGCCGGGTTTTCGCCCATCGGCTTTCTGGTGTTGCCGCGCCTGCTTGCCCTTGCCGTGATGATGCCGATGCTCTGCCTGTACGCCATGCTGATGGGGATCGGCGGCGGCGCACTTGTCAGCGTCACCATGTTCGGCATTCCCCTGTCCACCTACATTGACCAGACGCGCTCAGTCGTCAGCTTGAGCGACTTCAGCATGGGCGTGGGGAAGGGCCTCGTCTTCGGAATTGTGGTTGCGGCCGTCGGTTGCCTGCGAGGCGTGCAGTGCGGCCGGAGCGCCTCGGCCGTGGGCGAGGCGGCGACCTCGGCCGTGGTCAGCGGCATTGTGGCCATCATCCTGCTCGACTCCCTGGCGGCGGTTATCTGCACCGTGCTTCACATATAGGCCTTATCAATGGCAGAACCAACGAAAGAGACGCCGGCGCACATCGAGGTTAAAGACATGACGGTCGCCTACGGTGATCGCGTCATCCAGCACGATCTGGCGTTCTCGGTCAAGCGCGGCCAGGTCTTTCTCATCATGGGCGGCAGCGGCTGCGGAAAAAGCACGGTGATGCGCGCGCTCTTCGGTCTCACTCGGCCGGCGCGCGGCCAGGTGCTGCACGGCGGCGTTGACTTCTGGGCTGCCGGTGCCGAGGAACGCGAACGCATGATGCGGCGCTGCGGCGTGCTGTACCAGAGCGGCGCGCTGTGGAGTTCGCTGACGCTGGCGGAAAACATCTCGGTGCTGCTCGAAACATTCACCGATCTGCGGCCCCGCCAGGTCAAGGAAATCGTGTCGTTCAAGCTCGCCTTGGTCGGCCTGGCCGGATTCGAGGAGTTCTACCCCTCGGAAATCAGCGGCGGCATGCGCAAGCGCGCCGGCCTGGCGCGCGCCATGGCGCTTGACCCGGAGATACTTTTCTTTGACGAGCCTTCCGCCGGCCTCGACCCGGTCAGTTCGCGGCGCCTCGACGAACTGATCCTGGAGTTGCGCGACAGCCTCGGCGCCACGGTCGTGATTGTCACCCATGAACTGGCGAGCGTCTTTGCGATCGGCGACGACTCGATATTCCTGGACGCGGTGACGAAGACCCTGATCGCCCATGGGAATCCAAAGGAATTGCTGGCTCACTCAACGGTTCCAGAGGTCCGCGCATTTCTGACCCGCGGTGCGGAAGCCGGAAACGCCGGCATAACCAGCGCAGCCCCATAGCGGGCTGACGATCGAACGGAGGTGACTTATATGGCTGAACGCGCTAATCCCGCCGTCGTGGGCGGATTTGTCGTGGGTGCTTTGGTGCTGGCGATGGGAGGCCTGCTGCTTTTCGGAGGCGGCAAGTTCTTTCGCAAGACGATACCGTGCGTGCTTTATTTCTCAGGGGCTGTCAACGGTCTGTCGGCCGGCTCGCCGGTGACGTTCATGGGGGTCAAGGTCGGCGCGGTCACGGACATTCACATCATGGGCGACCCCGAAAGTCTGAAGTTCCTGGTCCCGGTCACGGTCGAGATTGAACGCGGCGGAATGACGGTCATTCGCAACCAGACAGCGGCCAAGGGAATGCTTACATCTGACCCGAAGGCTCTCTTACTCAACTTGATTGAAAAAGGACTCCGCGGGCAGCTTCGCGTCCGGAGCATGGTGACTGGCCAACTGGAGGTGTCCCTCGCGTTTCATCCCGAGGCCCCCGCTCAATTCCTGGACCCGTTCCATGCGGAACTGGAGATTCCCACGATTCCATCCAGCATGGAGGAACTCACCAAGACCCTCGATAACCTGCCGATCGAGGAACTCATGAAGTCCATCCTGGCGACGGTCAAAGACATCCAGAAAGTCGTCAGCGACCCGGAGATCACCGGCGCCATCAAGTCCGCCAACGAAAGCATCCAACAAGCGGGGACACTCTTGAAGAATCTGGACACAACTCGCACAGCCATTGAAGGTGCGGTGGCAGATGTTCGAAATCTGACCGGCCATGTGGACACCCAGGTCAAGCCGCTGACCGAAGAGTTCACCGAGACCGCGCGGAATGTCCGCCAGGCCCTCGACCAGGCCGAAGACACTTTGAAGACAGTCCAAGGCGCGGTCGCTTACGATTCCGATACCCGGCAAGCCTTGACGAAGGCGCTGAAGGACATTTCGAAGGCCGCCGATGCGATGGGAACGCTGGCGAACCTTATTGACCGGCAACCGGAGTCCCTCTTACGCGGAAAGGGAGGTGAGTGACATGTCACGCCGCGCGCAAAACCTTTGGCTGGCGGCGGGTCTCGCCGCCACACTACTGATGACCGGCGCGTGCGCCCGGAGCCAGCAGACACGCTATTATGTGCTGAGTCCGCTCGCCGAAGGCGCCAACCAGGCCGCCCGCGTCGAGCAGGCGGGGCCAAGGCTTTTCGTGGATTCCGTCGTCCTGCCCGCTTATCTGGTCCGCCCTGAAATCGTCACCCGCCTCAGCAGTGAGGAAGTCAAGCCTCTGGAGTTCCGCCGGTGGGCGGAACCGCTGGAGGCGGGCCTCACCCGCGTATTGGCGGAGAATCTGTCAGCGCTGCTGCCCGTATGGCGCGTGGAGACTGAGCCGACGGCCAATCATCGCCCAGGCGACTTCATGGTGAGCGTACGAGTGACTCGCCTCGATGCGGACGCCAAAGCCGTCAATGTCGCGGCGGAATGGTCCGTGCGTGACCGGACGAAACAAGAGACAGTCTTCGCGTCGCGGGTTGCGATTGCGGAAGCAGTCACGGGCGCCGAGCCGGATCAGATCGTCGCCGCCCTTAATCGCGCGGTCTACTCATTGAGCAAGCAGATTGCTGACTCGCTGAAGCCGATCGGTGGAGAGCATGGCAAAGCACCCTGATCCGTGCTCCAGCCTCCACGGCGTCGTCTGGAAGCCGACACAAATCAGTCCGCTTCTGTGGCCGCGCGGTCTACTGGCCTTCCATCGCCTTATTCCTCCGCTATCGTAACCTTCGCGTTGGGGAATCCGCTGATACCACGCGCAGCAAGTTTCGCGCACAAGGTGTCGCTCACGGCTTCGCGCACAGTGCCAAATATCCGGTCCGGGCCAAGCGCCGCACCCAGCGGCGAACGCTCAATCACCTTTCGCGCGCCGGGATTCAGCCCCGCCAGACGCAGCGTGATTCCGCGCTCGCGCAGCGTTTGCTCCGCCTCCAACATCATGGTCAGGGCCGTATACTCAAAATCCGGGATGGCGCGGCAGTCCAGGACAAGCACGCGGGGATGCCATTCGTCCACCAGGGCGCGCATCTTTTCGGCCGGCCGGGGGGCGCTGGCGAAGTGCATGCGTCCTTCCGTGCGGAGGATGAGCACGCCCGGCAAGGTCACGTCGTCCGGGCTCTCACCCAACGGGCGGAACACGTCCTCCGAACGGTTATACGCCAGCACGTAGACGGGAGGATGGTTGGCCAGGTAGAACAGCGTGAGCATCGAGATCGCCACCGCCAACAGGATGCCCCAGAGCATGCCAAAGACCACGACGCCCGCCAGGGCGGCCAGCGCCCACACGAACTCCTCGGCGCGGACGCGCAGAATGGCCCGGAAACCCACCGGGTTGAGCAACGGGAGGATGGCGGCGATGACGACCGCCGCGAGCACAGTCTTCGGCAACAGGCCGATGACCGGCCCCAGAAACAGCAACGCGGCAAGCCCGAGCAATGCGGTGACGATCTCGGCGGCCTGGGTGCGGGCGCCGGACCTCAGGTTCACGGCGGTCTGCGAGGTGCCCCCGCTTGCGGGCATGATGCCAAAGAGGCAGCCGATCAGGTTGGCGCCTCCGAGCGCGAGCAACTCCCGGTCGGCGTTCGGACGCGGGTCGCCGTGCCGCGCAAAGGTCTTGGCCGCGGCGATGGACTCCGTGAAAACCATCAGCGCGATGGCCAAAGCTCCGGGCCACAACTGTGTCGCGAGGGATAGGTTCGGCCAGGCCGGCGAAGGCATACCGCCTTGGACGGTGCCAGTCAATTCAACGCCCTGTCCGCGCAAGTCAAATATCGCGGCTGCGGCAATACCAAGAATCGCAACTACCAGCGGCGCCGGCACCCGGCGAGCGTATTTTTGCAGGGCCAACACGAGGGTCACGGCGCCGATTCCGAGAATCACCGTCGCTGCGCCGGCCTCGGGCAGATGCCGGGCGAGAGAGAGCAGACTGGCCAGGAAGTTGCCCTTCTCAACGTGTATGCCCAGGAGTTTGGGAATCTGATTCAGCAGAATGACCAAGCCAATGCCCGCCTTGAATCCCGCGAGCACGGGAATAGAGAGGAAGTTGGCGATGAATCCCATGCGCAGGATGCCGGACAGCAGGAGGAAGGCGCCCACCAGGCATGCCAACGTGGATGACGCTGCAATCAGGCCGGCAGGGTCGCCGGCGGGAACGGTCGCGGCGAGCAGTCCGGCGCACATAATGGCAACGGTCGAGGTGGTGCTGACGCTGAGCGGACGCGAGGTGCCCAACAGGGCATACGCCACCATCGGGAAAACGGCGGTATACAGTCCCACGCTGGGAGGCAGGCCGGCAATTCCGGCATAGGCCAGAGCCTGAGGGATGACCACGGCAGCCGTTGTCAGGCCGGCTATGACATCCAGGCGCAGGAACGACCTCGAATACTCAAGCGGCCACCACCGTGAAGCGGATGCGCCCCTTGGAGTTAACGGTAACTGCGTCACTGCACCTGTTCCTTGCACCGAAGTTCGCTCAGAATCTGGCCTACTGGAGCCACTCTACGCGCCCCGTGTCGAGGACGCAGCAGGCGCCCACGATCTTGACCTCGCCCGCTTCCGCCATATGCCGCAGGATCGGCTCGGAGATGCGAAGCGCGCGGGCCCACGTTGCGGATGTTCGCCTTGCTAGTGCCGGTTCTTTGCGCGCAATTGTTTATGTAGTTGCGCCCGTTCGGTTTGTACAGCGGATATCCCCCGGCGGACTCGTCGTCCGCCGGAGGCCCTTCATTCTTGAACTTGCGTAATCGCAGCCGCTCCGGGCTTATTTCACCCCGGCGCCTGAGCCCGATTCCAGCGCATCCTTCCTACTTAGTTCCTGCCGTCTCACGGAGCATTCAGTTTGTCCTGGAGTTCAACCATAGTTTGCTGACTGACCTTAATCAGTCCCTGCTGGCTCCACTCCGCAATGGTTGAAGAAAGGGATATCAGCCCTTTCTTCAGTAAATCGTCGGGACAAAGGTCTGCTTGCTCAAAGATGGCCGTTTATACCCTTTGTCCTTCTGCCGTTTAGGGATTGCTAGAGTTTTTCCAGTCACATCCTTGTAGGGAATGCGGCCCAATAAATGCGTCATGCAATTCAACCGTGCGCGCTTCTTGTCGTTCGCATCCACCACATGCCAGGGAGAGTGTGTGGTGTTTGTGTGTTCAAACATCACATCCTTGGCCTTGGAATAATCCACCCAGTGCGCGCGAGCCTGAAGATCCATGGGACTGAGTTTCCAACGCCGGGCCGGATCTTTGAGCCTCTTCTGGAAACGGGCTTCCTGAACCTCGTCACTCACCGAGAACCAGTACTTGACGAGAACAATCCCGGATTGTATCAGTGCTTTCTCAAATCCGGGACAGATGTGCAGGAACTCCTCGTATTCCTTGTCCGTACAAAAACCCATCACGCGCTCAACGCCGGCGCGGTTGTACCAACTGCGGTCAAAGAGCACCATTTCGCCGGCTGCTGGCAGATGCGCGACATAACGCTGGAAATACCATTGCGTTTTTTCCCGCTCCGTGGGAGTCCCCAGGGCCGCAATTCGGACAATGCGCGGGTTCGTCAGCGCCGTCACTCGCTTGATCACGCCTCCTTTACCGGCTGCATCACGCCCCTCAAAAATCACCACCACCTTGAGGCCTTTGAGCTTGATCCATTCCTGCAATTTGACCATCTCGGTTTGCAGCCGCGCCAGCTCCCGGTTATAGACCTTTGTTTTGAGTTTCTTCGGCAGGCCTTCGAGCTTTTCGGACTTTTTCGCCATAATGGCCTCAATTTCTCGTTTCGTGCTCTTGTCTGTCTTGCCCATCAGAACTATCCTTCGCTGCAAGGGCCTGCGAGTTGAGTGCCATGCCGATGGCGAGAGAGCCGTCGGCGACGGTCGCTGCCGTTACGAGCTTTTACGCCTTTTTAGTCAAGCTCAGTCCATTCTTCTGCGCGTCCAACCCCAATAGACGCGCATGGGGTGATCTTATGACGCGCTGGACCGGTTTCTCATCTACCGGTCGGTAGCCGGGGCGCTCTCGCGCAGTTCCGCGAGGCGGTTCCGCAGGCGCAACGCCCACACATCGTAAGAATCCTCGGCCACCCGCCATGCATTGAACTTGTTGAACTTGAAGGTGTATTTCCGACCGACGCGCTTATCCACGGCGGCGGCAAGCCGTTCGCCCGATTGGCTGTCGAGTATTTCTCCCTCGATCCCGGCTTCGCCCACACTCGCGTTCTCGCCGAATACGGCCCGTTTCAGCAGGTTGGCTGCGACGCCGATTGGGATCACGCTGGAGGCGGTATCGAGCACTCGGTTGGAGCCTTGCGTGTCAGTGATGGCCACGCGCAGATGCAATACACCCGGACCAGGCTGGTCAACAAACTTGTAGCTGTCGCCCAACTGTTTCCGAACTGTGGCGTCAAGATAGTTGACGAGGGCCTGCACGGTCTCCTGCGAAGCGCTGGTCCACCAGCCCGTTTCAACGGAATAATACACTCTGACCGGATCCATGAGGATGGCGTTGTACGCCTTCCAGTCCACGTCCGGCTTGAAATAGACCATGAGCGCTTCGTCGCCGGTTCCCTTGCGCAACTGCGCGTAGTCACTGGGGTCACCCAGGAAGCCGGATGGTTTCACGCTTCGAGCCTGGAATGTCGTCGAACAGCCTGTCAGAGGAACAACTGCGGTGACCAATACGGCGAGAGCGAGAACGACCACAACGCAACGGCCCATGTGCGTCTTCATGTCCGGTCTCCTATCACTCGGGGAAGAAGGAACGTCAACTGCGCCCTCGCACCAAGTCTCCGATCCGCGTGGACCGAGCAGGCCCATTGCGCCTCTCCCGCGGAAATGTTGGTTGGTTATCCCGCTATCGTTGGCGAAATCAATCGCCGCGTCAATGGATGCAGGTGCATCCGTTGTGGCGCAGACGTGCTTCTGGAAGCCGGCGACCGCGATCTGTTAATTCGAATACCACAGGGTGCGGCGGATCCCATCTCCGACGCTCTCGACCCGAAGCTTGCCGGGGCGCTCTGCAAGGAACACCCTTTCCACCCTATGCTGCACGTGCTTCTCCATCGCCCATTCGAATGCGCTGAGCACAGGAGCCATGATGGCACGACGCGGGCCGGGGTGTAAATTGGACCTTGGTCCAATGGGAGGAACGAGCGAACGATTGAATGAGCTGGGCTGAAACTGAAGCGAAAAGGAGCAGACTCAGGCGACAGTGGTGAGCAGGTGTCCTTTGGCGGCGATGCCCGCTCCGTTCAGCCACAGTGTGCGTGCATGAGGTGTTTGCCGATGGCGGCGCAGGCGACCTCCGACTTCTTGGTGAAGCAGCCGTTCACGCGCCATTCCTTCCGGCGTGCTCTCGCCTTGGGCCTGCCGGCGCAGACCGCCAACGTGCGCCTCGTCCAACGCGCCCCGGGGCATCGCTCCACCACCTCGGCGACGCAACTGCCCGATCAGGCGCTCATCTCTGTACTTACAGTGGTATCCGCCCATGCACGGGATCGGATTCGCGGATGCGGAGTCGCCGTACCCGGACGAGCGCGCCGACTATCGGTTCCAGTCGGGTATGTGCGTCAACTCCGATATCAGCCTGTTCGGGCATCCGGCCGGCTCGAACCGCATCGAAGAGGGCTTCGTCATCGGTCCGAACGGCCCGGAATCGCTGACCCCGCTCATTCGCAGGCTCTGCACTGAGCGCTTTGGCCTGTAATGGACGCGAATAAGGCTGGCGGAACCACGGAGCGCCTTGAGCATCCGACTGCGGCCCGTCGCGGTCACAACGGGATCGGCCTGAACGCTACTTCCGGGTAAGGGCCGCGCGTGCGCCAAGACGGTTTCCCGCCTCGAAGAACGCGCGGAAGTTCTCCGGCGGCGTTTCTTCGGTGATGGAATCGCTCGTGCCAAGTATGTACCCGCCTTCCGCGCCGGCGGCAGCCTGAATCGCCGCGCTGATGGCCGCCTCGATCGTGGCGGGCGTGCCGCGCCAGACCGTGTTCACGGTATCAATGCCGCCGTTGAGGCAGACGTCGTCCCCCGCCAGGCGCCTCGCTTCGGCAAGCGTCACGTCGCCGGCCGGCGGTGGGCAAAGCGTGCTGACGAGGTCCACGCCGACCTCCCGCCACATCGGCAGAGTGCCGGCCACCTTGCCGTCATCGTAGAGGTGATACAGCGCCCCGTACTGATGCGTCAGTTCCACATGCGCCCGAATGCGCGGCAGGAACAGCTCCCGGTAAATCCGCGGCGACCAGCCCGCGCTCATGGACTCGAAGAACGTTGAGCAGTAGACCATCTCCGCCCCGCTCTCCAGCGCCCGGCGAGTCGCCTCCATCAGCGGGCGGTGGAAAACGTCCATCAGTTCCTCCACGAACGCCTGCCGCTCCAGGCAATCCACCATCAGCAGATCGAGCGAATAGACGTCGCCGGCGTTATGACTCATCGCAGAGTACGTGTTGGCCATCACGAGCCCTTGCTCGCCGAGCTGGCGGCGGACAGCGGGAAGGTCGCCTCCCGGCTCGGCCGCCGTCCAGGCCGACACCAGGGTCCGCAGCGCGGGCAGATCATCCGGCCCTTTGAGCAGGTACTCCTCGATATGGTTGTTGGGAGCGATGCCGAACTGCCCGCCCGGCCTGGGGATTCGCGTCCGATCGCTGAGCCGGCCGGCAGGGGTGTGGATGAAGCGGCTGACCGTCCGCCCCTCGCTGTCCTCGGCCACCCTCTCCTCGACGCGGAACCCCGACCCAAGCCTGGCGCAATCGCTCCCTGGACCCGGATACATCACCACAGGCCCGGCTGCGCATCCGATCATCAGGTCAACCCCGTACTCGGCCGCGTACTTCAGGTACGCCGGCAGCTGTTGCGAGCCGCCGTGCGCGAGCATGTACCGCCACATGCGCGGACAAACCGGCACGCGGTCGGGGCCCTCGAACCGGATCGCCGCCAGAAGCCGCTGCCGGCTGGTCATGGTGGGCATGATCTCTCCTCTCGCTCATCCTCATCTTCACTCTCAGGGCTGAATTCCTCGGCATCCGCAGGTTGGATTTTCAAGGCCTCGTCAATGATCTCGTTCGCTCGCTCCGCATCCTGTTCTCGCACGAGAATTCGTCCGTATCCGTATTTAGGCGTGAAGTCAGAATAGGGACTTCTCTCAACGTACTCTGCATGACACGGGATGCCTGCCTCATCCAATGCCGCCTTGGCAATCGCCGCATCAACTGCCTCGTAAAAGCTCCGCCCGACCGCAATACGGTCGTTTGGCTCCTGCTGTGATGCCGCAATCTCTTTGGGTGGCCGCAATTCGGCTTCGCCGGGTATGGTCAGGGCTTTTCCGCACGATGGGCAGTTGTCCTCTGATCCGGCGTCACTGAGAAGGGACTCAATCTGGTGTCCGCATTCCGGGCAATGGTAGACGACTGCGGGCCTTTGCCCGTCTGACTGGCGAACCTCGTAGTCTTTGCCCATGCGTTCTCTCCTTCCTTCCCCTGAAAGGCTAGAGAGCGTCCCGACTGCGGCTATCGTCTGCCTGCCTTCTTCCCGGAGAGGTTTCAAAATATCCGCACGTCTTTTTCATCCCCTGAACGGGTCGTTTCGTGCTGCCGGTGCGTGCGCAGCAGGCCCTGAATGGCGTCAAGTGTTTTTCCGAAATCGCAGTCTTTGCGAGCTCACGGCACGGCCAGCAAGACGTTGGACGCCTTGATGAAAGCGACGACGCGGGAGCCGGTTTTCAGCTTGAGATATTGGACCGAAGTCTCGGTGATGACCGAGACCAATTCCTGGCCACCGGGCAGGGCGATGATGACCTCGGAGTTGACCGTGCCGTGGGTGATATGCTTGACCTTGCCGACGAATTTGTTTCGAGCGCTGATTTTCATTGGGCAATCCTTTCCGGGTTATTGAATGAACTCGAAGTTTTCCTCGGAGCATCAGAGACCCATGACAAATGCCCTCTGAACCGTTCTCAGCCTCTTCCTCCAGGCTTTCGCTCCTCGACACAACGCTCAGATACGCTTTCTGAAAGCCCAGGTGGCCATGCTGCGGAAGCGTGTCCGGGCAGACCGCATTGTACCCTCTTCCAAAGAAAGATACGAGCTGCTTCGGCTGAGTTCGGAGTTCGGCCATTTGGTCGGCCCTCTGCTGGAAGTTGTCACGCTCCCGACGTACCGCCGCTGGATAAACGACGTCAAGAGAGGGAGGACGCCCAAGAAGTCCGGCAGACCCCACCTCGCTCAGGAACTGCGGGGGTTGGTCGTGCGGCTGGGCGAGGAGAGGCTGACGCCCGTCTCCTTGGCAATCTGGCGCAACACCCCCTCCTTCATGATATACGAGTTCCGAGAGATCGGCCTCGGCAAACGTCCTTGCTATAGCCTTGCCCAATCAGTTTCGCCATTGGGCGGAACTGATTTTGGTCGGCCTTAATACCGTAGTCTATACGGCCGGAGGTCCAAACATGTCTGGCCATCCCGTACCTACGACAAACCGCTCCGGCTCCTCTTTCCATTCATGCGCGCGAGGGGCGCGCGTGGGCGTATCGTCTTCCAGAACAAGGCAACGAAGCTAGCCGTGCCTTTGTCACTGTGGTTGAATTGACAAGGGGGATTTTGACGATCAGAATACGATCCTCGATGGCTGACCGTCATGTGGACGGCTTGCCCGCCGGTCGCGTGGAGGGCAGGTATTTGATAAATCCTGGTTAAAGGGAGTGAACTCGGTCGTCAGAGTATGACACTTGCCGCCTGACCGCTGTGTGGAGGGCGGCCGCATGTCTAAGCGAATATGGCAGGATTAATTGCCGACGCAGATCCAAGCGTCATACAGGCGGGCACTTGCATGTCGATACTGGATCTTGTCGCGGAGCAAGCTCGCCGTTCGCCCGAGGCTGTCTCGTTGCTGGGCCCGGCACGCGGCCCGCTGACGTACGCAGGTTTGCACACGCACGTCCGCGACACCGCTCGGAAGTTCCGGTCGCTTGGAATCGGTCGCGGCGATCGCGTGGCCATCGTGCTGCCCAACGGCCCGGAGATGGCCACGGCTTTCCTGAGCGTGGTTTCCTGCGCGACAGCTTGCCCCCTCAATCCGAGCTACGGCGTCCAGGAATTCGATTTCTGCCTCGCTGACCTGGCCCCGAAGGCGTTGATCCTTGAGTCGGGCGCGAAGTCGGCAGCGACCGAAGCGGCCGAGCGACGCGGCGTTCCGGTCATTGAGCTTTCGCCGGTGCTCGAAGAAGGCGCGGGGATCTTCACGCTCAACGCCCGGGACGCGCGACCGTCGGCGACCGGCGAATGGTGCGTCCCGGAGGACGTCGCCCTTGTCCTTTACACTTCGGGAACGGCCTCTCGGCCGAAACGCGTTCCGCTGACCCATCGGAGTCTCTGCGCCTCCGCCGGAAACGTGGGCAGGGCGCTGGGGCTTATCAAGAGCGACCGCTGCCTGAACGTCATGCCGCTGTTCCACATTCACGGCATCGTGGCTAGCTTGCTCGCATCGCTTCGGGCGGGCGCAAGCGTGGTCTGCGCGCCGGGGTTCATCGCGCCGAGATTCTTCGAGTGGATCGCGGAATTCCACCCGACTTGGTACACCGCCGTGCCGACGATGCACCAATCCATCCTGGTGCAGTCTGCTGCGCACCGCGCGACCATCGCCAATTGCCCGCTGCGATTCATCCGCTCGTCCTCCGCCGCGCTGGCTCCGAAAGTGATCGCGGACCTGGAGGCCGTCTTCCGCGCGCCGGTGGTCGAAGCGTACGGCATGACGGAGGCGTCTCACCAGATTGCCGGCAATCCGCTTCCGCCAGCCACGCGCAAACCGGGCTCGGTCGGCCTCGTGACGGGATCCGAGGTCGCGATCATGGACGAAGCTGGACGGCTGCTCGCTCAGGGCCAAACCGGGGAAATCGTCCTGCGCGGCGAGAACCTCACAAAAGGCTACGAGAACAATCCGAGCGCCAACGAGTCCGCGTTCACTCAAGGCTGGTTCCGGACGGGCGACCAGGGCTATCTGGACCCGGAGGGATATCTTTTCATTACCGGGCGCCTCAAGGAGCTGATCAACCGGGGCGGTGAGAAGATTTCGCCGCGAGAAGTGGACGAGGCGCTGATCGGCCATCCGGCGATCTTACAGGCGGTGACGTTCGCCATGCCCGATGCGCGGCTGGGCGAGGACGTTGCTGCAGCCGTGGTGCTCAAGCCGAACGCCGTCGCCTCGGAACGGGAAATCCGCGAGTTCGCGGGCGCATGCCTCGCGGCCTTCAAAGTGCCGCGGCGGGTACTTATCGTGCAGGACGTGCCGAAAGGGCCGACGGGAAAAATCCAACGTATCGGCTTGGCCGATCGGCTCGGGCTGAAGGGCGAGCCGGAAGAATTGCACGACCTCAAGGTGGAGTACGTCGCGCCGAGGACTCCGCTGGAACGCGAACTGGCGCAGTTGTGGGCCGGAATCCTGTGTCTGGAGCGCATCGGCATCCACGACGTGTTCTTGCACTTGGGCGGCGACTCGATCCTGGCGGCGCAACTGGTCTCCCGCATTTGGGACAAGTTCGCGGTGGAGCTTTCGCTCATCAGCCTGCTCGACGAGGTCTCGACGATCGCCGGGATGGCGGAGCAGATCGAGAAAGCGCGGCGCCTTGACGCCAGCCCGGGGATTCCGCCGCTGCGGCGGAACGGCTCCGAGGGCGCGATGCCACTCTCCTACCCGCAGCAAAGCTGGTGGTTCTTCCACGAATACGAACCCGACGCCTCTTTGTGCAATGTCCTTTTCGCGTACCGGTTGCGCGGGACCGTGGACATTCCCGCGCTGGAGCGAAGCCTCCACGAGTTGGTCCGCCGCCACGCGCTGCTCAGGACGGTGTACCGCACCGAGAACGGCCGGTCCACGCAGCGCCCGGTTTCAGACATGGACGTGCCGTTGACTCGAAGCGACGCCGCCGACGGTTCCGTCGCCGAGGCGCTGCGGTCACACCGCGAGGACGCGCGGCGGCGTTTCGACCTCGCCCAGGGCCCGCCGATGCGCGCGAAGCTGCTCCGCCTGTCGCCCGACGACCATGTGCTCACGCTGACGCTCCACCACATCGTCTCCGACGCGTGGTCCGAGGTCATTCTGCGAAGGGAACTTTCCGTACTCTATGCGGCGTTCAGTCGCGGAGCGCCGTCACCTCTGCCGCCGTTGCCGCTTCAATACGCCGACTATGCGCTTTGGCAACAGGAACTCGAAGCCAGCCCGCTTTTCGCCCGGCAGATCGAGTATTGGAAGCGCAATCTCAAAAGTGCGCCGCCGTCGTGCGCCCTGGGCCGGGGACACGCGCGGAAGGGCGCGCGGACGTTCTTGAGCGCACAGCGCAACCTTGATCTGCCCGGCAGCCTGCTTCGACGCCTGGAGGAATTGAGTCGCCGCGAAGGCGTCTCACTGTTCGTGGCGCTCGTCGCGGTATTCAAGGTCTTGCTGCATCGTTACACGATGCAGACGGATATCGTCGTCGGAACGCCGATCGCCGGCCGAAACCGCACAGAGCTCGAAGGCCTCATCGGTTGCTTCGTCAACATGCTCGCGCTGCGCACGGACCTTTCCGGCGAAGTCACGTTTCGAGAGCTGCTGCGGCGCGTCCACCGCACGGTCCTCGGCGCGCTCGAGCATCAGGACGTCCCGTTCGAGAAAGTGGTGGAAGCGACCCGCCCCGCGCGCGAGCAGGGCTGCCTGCCGCTCATTCAGATCGTCTTCGAATTCCTCAACCTGCCGGACGAACAGGCGGCGGACGGGCCGCTTCGGCTGGAGCGGCTCGAGCTCGAGCCGCAGACGGCGCAGTTCGATGCGCACCTGTGCGTCGAACCGAAGGAGGGCGGGCTTCATTGCTCGATGACCTACAACCCCGCGCTCTTCGACGCGCCGGCGATGGACCGTATGCTGGGGCATTTCCGCGCTCTGCTGATAGCTCTCGCCGCCGACGGCGCGGGCCGAAGGATTTCCGAGTTGCCGCTTTTGACAGGGCCAGAACGACAGCAGGTCTTGACAGACTGGAACCGAACAGCGACGGACTATCCGAAGGACAAGTGTGTGCACCAGCTTTTCGAGGAGCAGGTGGCGCGGACGCCCGGGGCCGTGGCCATCGTGGACGCCGACGCGCAGTGGACGTATTCCGAGCTCAACGCCCGCGCGAACCGCCTGGCCCGTCGTCTGCAGGCCCTCGGCGTCCAGCCGGGCGCGATGGTGTGCATTTACGCCGAGCCCTCGTCCGAGATGCTGGCTGCCCTCCTGGCGATCCTCAAGGCAGGGGCGGCCTACGTGCCGCTGGATCCCTCGTTTCCGAAGGATCGCCTGGCGTTCATGATCGAGGACGCCGGCGCGTCCATCCTGCTCGCTTCGCAGCGGCTGTCGGAAGCAGTGCCGACTTCGAAGGTCACCGTGGTCCACCTCGAAGAGGAAGACGCCGCGGCGGGTCCTGAGATAAACCCCGACGCGGCCGTCGAGCCGGACGACCTCGCGTACGTGATCTACACGTCCGGTTCCACTGGGCAGCCCAAGGGCGTAGCCGTGCCGCACCGCGCCGTCGTGCGCTTGGTCATGAATACGGACTATGTACGGCTGGACGCCTCCTCGGTCATGGCCCAGGCCTCGAACAGCTCCTTCGACGCGGCGACGTTCGAAATCTGGGGTGCGCTCCTGAACGGCGGCCGACTCGTGATTGTGCCGAAACAGGCGCTGCTTGTGCCGCGCGAGCTGGACGCGCTCGTCGGCCGCCAAGGGATCAACGTCCTGTTCCTCACGACCGCGCTCTTCAACGAATACGCCCGCGAGATGCCCTCGCTCTTTGGCCGCCTGCGCGTGATGCTGTTTGGCGGAGAGGCCGCGGATCCCCAGTCGGTGGCGGAGGTCCTCCGTCGGTCGCCGCCTGAGCGATTACTCCATGTTTACGGCCCCACCGAAGCGACCACCTTTGCCACTTGGAATCTCGTGGAGCGCGTCCAGGACGGGATGAGGACTGTCCCGATCGGCAGGCCGATCGCCAACACGACGGCCTACATTCTCGACGGTAACCTGAACCCGGTCCCGATCGGAGTCGCGGGCGAGCTATGCATCGGCGGCCCCGGTCTTGCACGCGGTTACCTCAATCAGCCGGAGTTGTCCGCCGAGCGGTTCATTCGCCACCCATTCAGTAATGAACAGGACGCGCGCCTGTACAAGACGGGTGACCTGGCGCGTTACCTCCCGATCGGGGATATCGAATTCATCGGCCGATTGGATCATCAGGTCAAGATCCGCGGCTTTCGCGTCGAGTTAGGCGAGATTGAAGCGGCCCTCTCCCGCCATCCTGCGGTGAAAGAAGCCGTGGTAATAGCCCGGGAAGATATTCCGGGAAGCAAATCTCTCGCAGCCTACGTGACCGCGAAGCAACTGCGGACACCTTCAATAACTGAACTACAGCGTTTCCTGGAGAAGATACTACCGGATTACATGGTCCCAACGACGTTCACCCCGATGGATTCCATCCCGCTCACGCCCAACGGAAAGGTGGACCGCCTGGCGCTTCCCGAGCCTCCGCCCGAGCGGCCTGCGTTGGACAGCGTGTGCCTGGCGCCGCGGAACGCGGTGGAAGAGCGGCTGGCCCGGATATGGGGAAACGTTCTCGGCGTGGAACCGATCGGGGTGCAGGACAACTTTTTCGAGTTGGGCGGGC
>Ga0187876_1001470_pt1 | contig 19922 bp, 18 predicted proteins | sample June2016WEW_17_4_FD_133000 | JGI IMG/M metagenome (GOLD analysis project Ga0187876, IMG submission 133000) | Peatland microbial communities from SPRUCE experiment site at the Marcell Experimental Forest, Minnesota, USA - June2016WEW_17_40 | ecosystem: Environmental > Terrestrial > Soil >...
CCTGGAGCAGGTCGAGCTCCACCGGCGTCTCCCGGCCGAACATGTTGACCAGCACCTTGAGCTTGCCCTTCTCGGCGTTGATCTCGGTGACCTTGCCGTGGAAGTCGGTGAAGGGCCCGTCGATGACCCGCACGCTCTCGTCGACCTGGTACTCGACGGAGACCTTGGTGGGAGCCTCGGCCTTGACCTGCCGCTGGATCCCCCGGATCTCGCTCTCGGCGAGCGCCACCGGCTTGTTCCCCGAGCCGACGAAGGAGGTGACCCCCGGGGTGTTGCGGACGACATACCAGGACTCGTCGGACATGATCATGTTGACCAGGATGTAGCCGGGGTAGATCCGCTTCGACACCCGCCGGCGCTGGCCGTCCTTGATCTCCATCACCTCCTCGGTGGGAACCAGGACCTCGAAGATCTTGTCGTGCATGTCCATCGACTCCACGCGCTTGAGAAGGTTGTTCTTCACCTTCTCCTCGTGGCCCGAGTAGGCGTGGATCACGTACCAGCGGGCGTCGCTGGTCTGGATCGCGGTGCCGGTGTCGCTCATGGTCATCTCAGTGACGATTCTCGCTCAGCTGGACGGGCTCGGCGATGCCGAAGCGGTGGCGCTGGCCGAGGCGCTGGCGCTCGCCGAGGCGCTGGCACTCGCCGAGGCGCTGGCACTCGCCGAGGCGCTGGCGCTCGGAGTGGCCGTCGGAACCACGGTCGTGGTGGTGCCGTTGTTGGCGCTGGCGGCGCCGTTGTAGATCGGCTTGACCGCATAGCCGAGCCCGAAGTCCGCCCCACCGATCAGGACGCTGAAGAGGATGACGGTCACCACCACCACCCCGGTCATCCGCCAGAGCTCGTCCCGCGTCGGCCAGATGACCTTGCGAAGCTCGTCCCAGACGCCCCGGAAGTAGGCGAAACGGCGCGTGGTGCGTCCTCCGCTCCCACCCGGGGTGAATCCCGACCTGGCCGGCGCTCTGGCCACCTGCTCTCTCGACCTCCAACGCTCCGCCGGGCCTACCCGGTCGGGTCCGACCCGACGTGGCAGGGGCGGCAAGATTCGAACTCGCGACCCTCGGTTTTGGAGACCGATGCTCTACCAACTGAGCTACGCCCCTGTGGCCCGTCAGCATAGCGGCCCGCGGGGCCGGCTTCCCACATCTGCCCGCTCCTCCGCGCAGTGGCTACTTGGTCTCGCGATGCCGCGTGTGGGTGCGGCAGCGCGGACAGAACTTGCGCAACTCGATCCGATCCGGGTCGTTGCGCTTGTTCTTGACGGTGGTGTAGTTCCGCTCCTTGCAGTCAGGACACTGCAGGGTGATGATCGAAGAGCCGCCTTTAGCCGTGGCCACGTTGAAGCCCCAACACAAATAAGACCTAGCCGCGCTAGGTCAAGGGCATGATAGCACAGCCACAGGCGGCGTCGAACGCGCGCCCCTCCCCCTCCCGATCCCCCCCGGCGGTCGCCGCTGCCGGGGCGTGACCGGACCGTCAGGGCTTTGCGCCTTGACACGCGGAGCTTCGTGTCCCATATACTTTATGTGCCCGATTATCTTAGGAGTTAACAATTGGCGAAGGAGCCAACCCCGCTCCCCCGGCGGGAGGACCTTTTGGAACGCCTGACCAGCCTCCAACCGGCGCTCCGGCACCGGTTCCGGGCGACCATCCCGGCGGACGATCGCACCACGCTACAGGAGACCATGGAGGAGGTGACCGCCTCCCAGCTGGAGGCGCTGAAGCTGCTCCACCAGGAGGGGACGGGGCTCTCCATGCACCAGGTCGCCGAGGCGCTGTCGGTCACCCCCAGCTCGGCGACCCAGCTGGTGGATCGCCTGGTGCGGATGGGGCTGGTCGAGCGCCTTCGGGAGGAGGAGGACCGGCGGCTCGTCCGGGTCCAGCTCTCCGAGGCGGCCCGCCAGCGGTTCGAGGAGATGATGCGGCTGCACCTGCGCGGCCTCGCCACCGTCACCGAACCGCTCAGCGACGAGGAGCTCCGGACCCTCGTCGACCTTCTCGCCAGGATCGCTCAGCCGGTGGGCGCGGAGTGCCCGCGGTGAGGCGGCTCTACTCCGGCCTCGGCAGGTTCGACGTCCGCTTCCGCTACCTGATCGTGGTCGTCTGGGTGGTGGTGACCGTCGTCTGCGTCCGGACCCTGCCGGGGCTCGGCTCGGTGGCCAAGGACACGGAGAGCGGCTTCCTCCCGACCAACTCGCCGAGCATGCACGCGGCCCAGCTGCTCGATCCCTTCGAGAACTCCAACCTCGGGACCGCCACCCTGGTGGCCTCGCGCAGCGGCAGCCCCCTGACCGCCGCGGACAAGGCCGCGGTCGCGACCCTCCTTGACAGGATCAAGGTGCTGCCCAACGTCGTCACCGCCCGCGCGCTGGGGACGTCGAGCGACGGGGAGGCGATGGAGGCCCTGATCCAGGCCAACGTCCCCCAGTACGGAGGTGGTGCCGGGACCGCCCTGGTCGACTCCATCCGCGCCGACTTCGCCCGGGTGGGAGCGCCCAGCGGGCTCCAGCTCAACCTGACCGGCCAGCTGGCGATCGCGACCGACTCCGACACCGCGTCGGCGCACTCCCAGAACACCACCCAGCTGCTCTCGGTGCTCTTCATCATCGTCCTGCTGCTCTTTGCCTTCCGGGCCCTGCTGGCGCCGCTGGTCACCCTCCTCCCCGCCGGCCTGGTGCTGGCGCTGGCCGGTCCCGTGATCGCCGCCGCCTCCCACATCGGCGTCCAGGTGTCGATCATCACCGAGCTCATCCTCGTCGTGCTGGTGCTCGGCGCCGGCACCGACTACGGCCTCTTCCTCGTCTTCCGCGTCCGCGAGGAGATCCGACGCGGCCTCGCTCCCCGCGATGCGGTGGTGCGGGCGGTGGAGACGGTCGGTGAATCCATCACCTTCTCCGCCCTGATCGTCATCGGCGCCCTGGTCAGCCTGGTGATCGCCCAGTTCGGCTTCTACCAGGGGCTCGGACCGGCGCTCGCCATCGGCATCGGCCTCATGCTCCTCGCCGGGCTCACCCTGCTCCCGGCGCTGCTGGCCATCCTCGGCAGAGCCGTCTTCTGGCCAAGCAACCTCAAGGTCCGGGAGGGCCCGCAGGTCGGCTTCTGGGGTGGGGTCGCCGGCCGCTTCGTCCACCGGCCGATGCTCACCGTCATGGCGGGGATCGCGATCTTCGTCGCGCTCGCGATGGGTTCGCTGGGAACGACCACCGCCGGCTTCGGCGACGAGGTCTCGGGGCCGGCGGGCAGTGACTCCGCCGTCGGTCAGGCGGTGCTGACCCGGCACTTCCCCTCTGCCGGAACCCTCACGTCCACCGAGGTGGTGATGCGCTTCCCCGGCTCGGTCTTCGCCGATCCCACCCAGCTGGCCCGCGCGCAGACCGACCTGCAGACGTCACCGGGCTTCCGGAGCGTGATCGGTCCGCTGGATCCCAACGGCCCGACGGGGTTGACGCTGACGGCGGCCCAGATCACCTCCCTGCATCAGCAGCTGGGCTGGCCGGTCAACCCGAGCGCCCTGGCGGCGGTCACCCCCGCGGTGGCGCAGGAGTATGGCGCGCTGGCGAGCTACATCAGCGCCGACGCACGGACCGTCGTCTTCGCCGTGGTCCCCACCGTGGGACCGGCGGGCAGCCCGGCGGCGAGCGCCAACATCCCGGCTCTGCGGGCGGACACCACCGCCGCGGCCCGCGGCGCCGGCGCCAGCGACAGCGGGATCTTCAGCCTCGACGCCTTTGCCTACGACGTCGAGAACATCTCGCAGAACGACCTCATCCACATCATCCCGACGGTGGCGATCATCATCGCCATCCTCCTCGCCATCGTGCTGCGCAGCGGCATCGCCTCCCTCTTCCTCGTCCCCAGCGTGGTCCTCTCCTACCTGGCTGCGCTCGGTCTGGTGGGACTCGTGTTCGTCCACCTCGGCGGCCAGAGCGGGGTGGAGTTCATCATGCCCTTCCTGATGTTCGTCTTCCTCATGGCCCTGGGCTCCGATTACAACGTGCTGGTGATGACCAGGATCCGTGAGGAGTCGCATGGCCTGCAGCTGCGCGAAGCGGTCAAGACGGCCATCGGGGTCACCGGGACCACCATCACCACCGCCGGCCTGGTGCTGGGCGGCACCTTCGCGGTGCTCGGAGTCGCGGCAGGCGGCACCCCGCAGGCGGGGGAGATCCAGCAGGTCGGCTTCGGCATCGCCGCCGGCATCCTCATGGACACCTTCTTCGTGCGCACCATCCTGGTGCCCGCCGCGGTGGTGCTGGTCGGCCGCTGGACCTGGTGGCCGTCGCGGTTGTACGCGCGCCACGCCGTGCTCGCGACCGCGGACGAGAACGCTGCATGAGCACCCTCGCCGTCGCTCCGGCGCTGACGGCCCGCTCACCGGCTGAGCGGCGGCGCCTGGTGGTGATCTTCGGCGCCCTGATGCTGGCGATGCTGATCGCCGCACTCGACCAGACCATCGTCTCCACCGCGCTGCCCACCATCGTCGGCGACCTGGGCGGCCTCACCCAGCTCTCCTGGGTGGTCACCGCCTACATCCTGACCTCGACGATCTCCACCCCCCTCTACGGCAAGATCGGTGACCTCTTCGGGCGCAAGCGCATCTTCCAGGGCGCGATCGTCATCTTCCTGGTGGGGTCGATGCTCTGCGGGCTCTCCCAGAACATGGCCGAGCTGATCGGATTCCGCGCCCTCCAGGGCATCGGCGCCGGGGGGCTGATGGTCGGCTCCCAGGCGATCATCGGCGACGTCGTCTCACCGCGCGAGCGGGGCCGCTACATGGGCTACTTCGGCGCGGTCTTCGGCCTAGCCACGGTGGCGGGGCCCCTGCTCGGCGGCTTCCTGGTCGACCACGCCTCCTGGCGCTGGGTCTTCTACATCAACGTCCCCATCGGTGCCGCCGCACTGGTGGCCACGGGGCTCGTCCTGCACCTTCCCCGGCAGCGTCGCGAGCACCGCATCGATTACCTGGGGGCGTCGCTGCTCGGCGCCGCCGTCACCTGCATCGTCCTGCTCACCACCTGGGGGGGGACCGAGTACCCGTGGGCCTCGGCTCAGACCCTCGGTCTCGGCACCGCCGCGGTGGTGCTGCTGGGCGCCTTCCTCCTGGTCGAGCGCAGGGCCGCGGAGCCCATCCTCCCCCTCCGGCTGTTCCGCAACTCGGTCTTCGCCGTGACCAATGCGGCCGGCTTCATCATCGGCCTCGCCCTCTTCGGGTCGATCGTCTTCCTGCCCCAGTACCTGCAGATCGTCAAGGGCGACGGGGCCACCAACTCCGGACTCTTGCTGGTGCCGATGATGGTGGGGCTGCTCATCACCTCGGTCCTGAGCGGCCAGCTGATCAGCCGCACCGGGCGCTACAAGATGTGGCCGATCCTGGGCACGGCGATCACCGTCGTCGGCCTCTACCTCCTCTCCACCATGGACGCGGCCACCCCCCAGGTCGTCACCGCCGCCTACATGGTGGTGCTGGGGCTGGGCCTCGGCGGCGTCATGCAGGTCCTGGTGGTGGTGGTCCAGAACTCGGTCGCGCAGAAGGATCTGGGCACCGCCACCTCCACCGCGACCTTCTTCCGCTCCATGGGGGGCTCCATCGGGGTGCCGATCTTCGGCGCCATCTTCAGCAACGTGCTGATCGCGAAGCTGGCCAGGGACCTCCCCGCCGGTTACCACCTCGGCGGCCTGTCCGGTGGCATCGGCAACGCCAGCCCCCAGGTCCTGGACAAGCTCCCCGCCGTGATCCACGCCGGCGTGGTCCAGGCCTTTGCCCAGTCGCTCGGCTCGGTCTTCCTCGCCGGCGTCCCGCTCGCCGTGATCGCGCTGGTGCTCGTCTGCCTGATCAAGGAGGTCCCCCTGCGTACCCGGGTGGCTCCTCTGCTCGAGGCCGACGACGCGACCGGCCGCGCAGGGTGGGACACGGACACGGCGACGGGCACCGAGGGCACCCCCCTTCGCCTCTCCCCGGTGCCGGATCGGGCGGTGAGGCGCGGCACCAGCCCCTGACGGGAGGAACCCGCGTGACCGATCCCAGACCCTGGATGCTCGCGGTGCGGAGCTCGCACGACCGCCTCGCGGCCCTCATCGATGGACTGGCTCCGGGTCAGCTGGCCAGCCCCTCCTACGACAGCGAGTGGACGGTGGCCCAGGTGCTCTCCCACCTGGGTGGCCAGGCCGAGTACTTCGCCCTGGTCCTGGACGCCGGGCTCACCGGTGACCCGCCGCCGGGGCCGGCGGCCATGCCGCCGATCTGGGACCGGTGGAACGCCCGCGCGCCGGAGATCCAGGCCAGCGAGAGCGTCGCCGCCAACGAGCGGCTGGTGCGCCGCCTCGAGAGCCTCGACGCCAGCGCGTTGCATGCGTTCCACGTCTCCCTCTTCGGCGCGGAACGTGATGTGGTGGGCCTGATGCGGCTGCGCCTCGGTGAGCATGCCGTGCACACCTGGGATGTCGCGGTCACCCTGGACCCCGCGGCAACCGTCGCCGGCGACGCGGTGCAACTGCTCATCGATCACCTCCCCGAGATGGTGGGGCGCGTCGGCAGGCCGGCCCCGCGGGCGCTGACCCTGGCGGTGTCGACCAGCGACCCGGACCGCCGGTTCACCCTCGCCGCCGACGGAGTTCGCCTCGACCCCTGGACCGATCAGGTCACGGGCGGTTCGTTGCGGCTGCCCGCCGAGGCGCTCTTCCGGCTCGTCCACGGCCGTCTCGACCCCGCGCACACGCCGCCACTCCAGCTCGACGCACCGGGCGTCGCCCTCGACGACCTGCGCGCCGTCTTCCCGGGGTTCTGAGGAGCCGGGCGGTCCCGAAGCTCGAGGGCTGCCATCGGGCGCGGCTCAGCGCGTGCCGTGGCTGTACAGGCGCACGCAGATCGGCGCGACGATGATGATGATCAGGAGCGCGAGCCCGAAGGTGGTGGCGATGGGATGCTCCAGCGACCACACCCCGGACGGTGGTGGCCCGATGGTGTTGCCGAAGAGCTGGCGGCCCGCCGTCACCAGGGCCGACATCGGGTTCCAGTTGGCGATCACCCGCAGCCAGACCGGCATCTTGGACGGGTCGACGAAGACGCTGGAGATGAAGCCCAGCAGGAAGATGGGGATGTTCATGATGACGTCGGCCGCCTGCGCCGAGCCCGCCAGCAGCCCCACCAGGATGCCCAGCCAGCCGATGGCGAAGCCGAAGAGCTCGAAGAGCAGGAAGGCCAGCACCGCGTTGCCCAGACCGTCGTCGGCGCGCCAGCCCACCGCCATGCCGCAGACGATCATCACCACCAGGACCGGGATCCCGAGCAGCAGGCTGGAGAGGGAGCGGCCGATGACGATCGCGGAGCGGGCGATGGGGAGGGTCCGGAAGCGGTCGACGACCCCCTCGCTCATGTCGGCGGCCACCGCGACGGCGTTGTTGGCGGCGCTGAACAGCACCGACATGGCGAACAGGCCGGGCATGAGGTAGGAGCGGTAGTTGCCGCCCGGCACGACGATCGAGCTGCCGAAGACGTAGCCGAAGAGGACGACGAAGATGATCGGGGTGAGCAGGCTGCCCAAGACGACGTCGGGCTGACGCTTGCCCCGGATCAGGAACCGCCGGGTGGCGGTGTAGGCGTCGAGCACGCCCCCCTGGAGCCGGCGCTCCGCCTTCGCCGCCACCTGGCTCATCCCTCGGCCTCCTCGACGGTCACCGGCCCATGCCCATGGCCGGAGTGGTCGGTGACGGTGCTGAAGACCTCGTCCAGGCTGGGATGCTCCAGGCCGACCTCGTGAATGGGCACGCCCAGCTTGCGGAGCTGGATCACGACCTCGTCGAGGCTGGCGAGCCCGCCGGGTGCCGGCGCGCTCACCGACCGTCCGCTCACCTCGGCGCCGGCCCCCAGCAGCCGCCCGACCCGCTCCAGGGTGGGGGCATCGGCCTCGGGGAGGGTGACCCGGACGAAGGGCCGCCCGATCGAGGCCTTGAGCTGCTCCGGCGTCCCCTCGGCCACCACCAGACCGCGATCGACGACCACGATCGTGTCGGCGAGGCGATCGGCCTCGTCGAGGTACTGGGTGGTCAGCAAGACGGTGGTCCCGCCCGAGACCAGGGTGCGGATCGACGTCCACATCTCGGCGCGACTGATGGGGTCCAGGCCCGTGGTGGGCTCGTCGAGGAAGAGCACCTCAGGGTTGTGGATGAGGCTGGCGGCGAGGTCGAGGCGGCGCCGCATCCCACCCGAGTAATGCTTCACCAGCTGCCTGGCAGCGTCGGTGAGGTCGAACTGGCCAAGCAGCTCCCGGGCGCGACGGCGCGAGGTGGCAGCCCCCAGGTGGCAGAAGCGGCCGATGGTCTCGAGGTTCTCCGCTCCGGTCAGGAGCTCGTCCATGGTCGCGGTCTGACCGGTGACCCCGATCCTGGTCCTCACCTCGGGCGCCTGCTCGGCGACGTCGAAGCCGGCGACCTGGGCTCGCCCGGCGTCGGCGGGGAGCAGGGTCGTCAGGATGCGCACCGTCGTGGTCTTGCCGGCTCCGTTGCGTCCGAGCAGCGCGCACACGGTGCCCTCCGCCACCTCGAAGCTGACATCCACCAGGGCACGGGTGGAGCCGAAGGAGCGCGCCAGGTTGTGTGCGGAGATGGCGGGAGCGCTCACGCCCGCGAGGGTACGCTGCCGCGCTGGGGAGATGACGCGGTGCCGGCGGTCGCGGACCGCCCCCCGCGCACCCGCATCCCCCTTTCGCTCCGAACGCACCCCAGACGGACACGTCAGACATGTACTCTCCTGCATCAATCCCGTGTCAGTTGAGGGGAGGTCCTCGATCGAGCCATGCGACTCACATCACGCATCAATCTCACGCCACCACCGGACGGTCCAGCGTCGCGGCAGGTATGCCGGCGTCTGATCTGCAGTGCCGGCGCGGTGCTGCTCGGGTTTGCCGCAGCCTGCGGATCGGCGAGCACCAGCTCGCCTTCTGCCGCTCCCAGCACACCGGCCGCGAGCGCGACGGCGACACCTCCACCCGCTACCGCCACAGCCACGGCTCCACCCGCCACCCCCACGGCGACGCCGATCGCGGTGGTCGGCCCCGGCGCGACCGACCCCGTCACCGCGGCGGAGGAGGTGGCCGGGACCGGCAGCCCCGGCACCGTGAGCCAGCAGAGTGGGTGCGCCGCGAGCCTCATCGCGCAGCCGTGTCCCATGACACTGCGGCTGGCCACGCGGATCGAAGCGCACCCCTTCAACGGGACGGGCGGCGGCGCGGCGTGGCAGTGCCGGTGCCAGGGTGGATCGGGCACCTGGACATTCACGCTGATCTCGCAGACGGGAGCCACGGCCCTGGTGTCCGAGGTCTTCCCCTGGACCCCGTCGACAAGTTTGCGCTGGACCGTGGTGCAGGTCGCTGGCCAGTGGTACGCCGACGATCAGGACACGGGCTGCGCAGCGACATCGATCTACAGCAGCGCCTACGACTTCGACTCGAGCCAGACGGCGCCCACCTGCTGACGGTCGCACGAGGGCGCTCCGGCGACGGGCCGTGCGAAGCTTCCACGTCATGCGTATCGGAGTACTGATCCTCCCGGCGGAGGCCTGGACCGTGCAGCGCCAGACCTGGCGGCGCGCCGAGGCTCTCGGCTTCGACCATGCCTGGACCTTCGACCACCTGGCGTGGGGGCCGCTCCGGGAGTCGACCTGGTTCGGGGCGGTGCCGACCCTGGCCGCGGCGGCCGCGGTGACGTCGCGCATCCGCCTGGGCACGCTGGTCGCGTCCCCGAACTTCCGCCACCCGGTGCCCTTCGCGCGGGAGCTGATGACGCTCGACCACATCTCCGGCGGCCGGTTCACCCTCGGGATCGGCGCGGGTGGAGGTGGCTTCGACGCCGCCACCACCCGCCGCGAGCCCTGGAGCCGGCGGGAGCGGGCGGATCGCTTCGAGGAGTTCGTGGCCCTCCTCGACCGGCTGCTCACCGAGCCGGTCACGACCCATGAGGGCCGTTTCTACCAGTCATTCGGCGCCCGGATGCACCCCGGCTGCGTCCAGCGACCCCGCCTCCCCTTCGCCGTCGCGGCGGGCGGGCCGCGGGGCATGCGCCTGGCCGCGCGCTTCGGCGCCACCTGGGTGACCGAGGGTCCCCTCCCGGCGGACGGCGGCACCATCGGCGTCGAGGCGGCCCTGCCCGCGCTGGCCGCCGAGCTGGAGAAGCTCGACTCGGCCTGCGCGCAGGTGGGCCGCGACCCGGCGACGTTGGAACGCCTCCTCTTCACCGGGGTGCGCGTCGCCGGGGTCACGGACTCGCCGGAGGCGTTCCGCAACGCCGCCGGACGCTTCGGGGAGCTCGGTTTCAGCGACCTCGTCGTCCCCTGGCCACGCGCGCAGCGCCCCTTCGCGGGAGACGCCGGCGCGCTCGAGATGGTCGCCGACGAGGCGAGGGCGCTGCGCCGTGCGGCGTCAGGGTGACGGCGAGGGATTGGCGAGCCGTGGGAGCACGGCCGACCAGCTGCGGCCGCCATCATCGGTCTGGACCAGGTACGGGGGTCCGTCCTCCGTCTGATCGAGATCGGTGGCCGCCCACCCCACGTCCGGGGTCACGAAGTCGAGGCTGAGGCCGTCGAACGGGAAGGCGTTGAGGCGGGTCCAGCTTCTCCCCCCGTTGCCGGTCGCGTAGAGCTCCGGCGAGCTGCCGATCCCGTCACCGCCGGACACCAGCCAGCCGTCCTGGGCGCTGAGGAAGTCGGCGGTGACGGGTGCCCCCACGCTGGTGGAGCGCAGCACCCAGGCGATTCCGCCATCGGCGGTCCCGAACAGGCTGGTGGTGATACCGGTCTCGACGTCGTCCTCGGTCAGCAGGGTGCCGGTCTCACTCGAGGTGAAGGTGGGAGGGAAGGAGGTCCCCTCATTGAAGCCGGCCGGGAGGGGGGCGAGCGGCGCGACGGCCCAGGACAGACCGCCGTCATGGGTGACGTAGAAGGGCGGCGGTGCATCCAGGCACGTGCCGGTCATCCAGCCGGTGGAGAGGCTGCTGAAGGAGGCCGTCAGGGCGTCGCAGCCGCCGGGGATGACCCCGGTCGAACCCGGAGTGGCGTCGCTCGTCGCGGCCACCTCGCTCCAGTGGGCACCGCCGTCCGCGGTGCGGAAGAGGGCCGTGCCCGCCACCCCGCGCGCCGCCTCGATCTGGGAGAACCAGCCGTGCTCAGCGTCCAGGAAGTCCAGCGCTCCCCCGGCCAACGCATCGAACCCCTGCACACCCAGGCTGCCCTCACGGCTCCACGTGGCTCCGCCGTTCTCGGTGGCCCACGACTGGACGGTCGTCTGCGGCGTGGCGGCGGTCGCCACGGTGAGCGCCCGGGCCACCTCGGGCGCGACGAAGGCCACTGCGAGCAGCTGACCGGCGGTCGGCGGCGAGGCGACGGTCCACTGCTGCACTCCTCGGGTCGTGTGGAGGATGGCCCCATCGGTGAGCCGCTGAGCCCACCCGGTACTCCGGCTGTACATCCGCAGGTTGCCGATGGCGTCGGCGGATGGCGCCGGCAGGATGGGTGGCGGGGTCGTGCGGACGATCGGGTGGCTCTGCTCGAGAAGGGCCACGGTGGTCGAGGCCGCCGCAACGGCCACCGCCAAAACCAGCGCCGCCAGCAGGGCCGTCCGCCGGCTTCCGTGAACCGGACTCCGGCGCCGCCGGCCGCCACCACCGGCCGATGAGCCCGCGCCGCGGACGTCCACTGAGATCGAGTTCCCGTCGACCTCGCCGTCGGCGCCGATCATCCGGGGCTCGGCATCCGCCCCGGGCGGTGCCCAACCCCAGGCCATGCCCGCCTGGTACGCCACCCGGTCCCGGAGGAAGTGCCGGACTGGGTGCAGGGGGTCGTCGTCACCCTGTGGCGACCGCGTTGGGTCGGGGAGGTCGGGCAGGGCGCGCTCGTCCGCGACGTCCCCGGTCCCCTCATGCCCTCCGTGAGCCTCTCGCGCCACCATTCCATCATCCACGCCGGGCGCGCCACGGCGAGCCCGCCCGTTCAGGGGGACTCCCACGACCGGCGCCGGCCCCGCCCCTGATGCGCCGTCCACCACGTCCGCCGGCGGGACCGGGAGCAGCCCCGCTGCTCAGGTGGTCAGTCGTGGAGGCTGGGACCCGACACGTGTGGACCCGACGCGGCATGGAGCCCAAGGTGGGAATCGAACCCACGGCCTACGCCTTACCAAGGCGTTGCTCCGAGCCAAGGCGATTTCGAATACAAAACTCGCCGACTTGGGTCTTAGGCCGACGCATTTCAGGTTCTTACAGTGGGCTTGAAGTAGGTTTGAAGTAGCGTGCGCCGCTGCGGCCTGGCTGCTGGCACGGTCCCATGAACTACACACCTGACGCACGTTTCATGTGTCATGACGCCGATGTGCCCGCCGATGAACCCTGAGACGACCCGCCCGGGCCCAACAAGCCCCATCCCCTCGGGCCAGGCCAGCTCTCGTGCCCGTATACACGGGTGTTGGGTCACCCGACTACCCGATTCCGGGACCGGCGGCATCGCTGTTTCCGTCTTCTTCTAAAGGGCCGAGCCGCCGTGGAGCGCCCCTGCCACCTCATGAACCGGCCGGAGCGAAGTCTCCATCTGCTCGTAAGCTCCCAACAGCGGGGCGATCCTATCTCCAAGGGCTACGAGGCTGCCTCGGAGCGCCTCTAACGCCTCCCCGCCGTCGAGTGCCCACTCTTCATCGGTAAGCGGACCACTGGGACCCATCGTCATGCCCGAGCGCCTAGATGGTGAGGGCGGTTACCGCCCCCCGCAATGCGCCTGGAACATCGGCGAGCGACCGACTACTCAACGCTTCCGCGATTCGCATCGGTTTGTCGTCCGCATGCCTGCCAATTCCCAACTCGCCCTCCAAACTGGGCTCCATCACGAAGCACTGCCCAGCGCCGCTAACCAGTCCCTGAATCTCGGAATTTACCTTCCTATGACGAGTGTTGTCCTTCCGTATTCGCGCTAGAGCCTCCTCGTCACCCTCCTCGGGATAGATGTCTTCATCGTGAAGAATGACGCAATCCACGGCGAAGGCATTGCAGATGCGGGCGAAAAACGGGATCGCAAACTTGCTTCCGCATTCGACAACCGCCAGGTTCTCGCCATCCAAATCCAGCCCCATCTTCTCTGCTGTCGCTCTTGCACCCAACTGATCCCCCGGACCCTCTACAAGGAGGACCTTGCGTGCGAAGAAGAGTTCGCTCCTTCCTACGCTTAGTCCCGTTGCCAGCTTCTGCGCCTCCCGTCGCTCCCGTAGAAACTCCTGCTCTTTCAGTGATGCCGAAGTGATCCTGGAATAATCACCGAATGGGCGCCGAACCAGCCGAATCGCCTCGTACCTCGTGGCGTCAGCGAAGATGGGCGAGTGAGTGGAGTAGATAACTTGGGTCTCTTCGTGGTCTGCCATCTCTCTCAACAGTCGATAGAAGTATCGCTGCGCCTGGGGATGCAAGTACATCTCTGGCTCTTCGATGACGATGGTCCCAGATCCGAGCTTCAGACGACGGAAGGCCTCGAAGATGCCAACGACCATTGCACTCTGCACGCCAAGGCCCAGCTCCTGGCCAGGGACTGTCAGCCCCCCTTCCCGGTACTCTAGCCTAAGCGATGTGAATGGATTGGCTGGGTCGGCAAAACCGAAGCAGATCTCGACATCCGAGACCGTCCTTGACCCCAAGAATCCAATCATGCTCTTGGCTGTCTCGGCAATCGTGGTCTCAACTTCCCTCAGCTTTGCGGTGCGCAGGGCGTCCATCGCAGCCTCGTAGCGCCGAACGAATTCGCTGCGGCCTCCGGCCTCGGCCTCCCGTTCAAATTCCTGCCTCACCGGGGCCATGAGGCGACCGAGAATTGACCCACGGCTCGATGGCAGGTGCTGGATCAGGCTGCGCCGGTGGTCAATAAAGAGAATGCTCCCCTTCTCCCGCAACTCCGTTCCGACGGTAAGAGGCTGGAACTTGGGGACTCCCCCCGGAAGCCGGCCGACCGCCACCGACGGTACCTCCCCCTTCTCATTGATAGGGGAGAATTCCATGTGGAGATCGCCAATCTCTGCGCTCTTTGTCGCTCTCTTGTAGGGACGGCAACTGACTTTGAAACCGGCGATCGGGTTGTCCTTCTTGACCGCATCCGTGTGGATGAGCGGCGGTGAAAACCGAACTTCGACGCAAAGGTCAAGTCGGGTGTCAAACCCGGTGAAGTCCTCCGGAATAGCGACGCTGCCCATGGTCGGCCACCTACTCCCGAGGACAAGGTCAATCGCTCTCAGAACGCTGGTCTTCCCGGCACCATTTGGGCCAACCAACGCTGTCAAGGGGCCAATCGGGACGATGACATCCTTCAATGACCTGTAATTCTGAACTCGGACTTCCGAAATCACGGATGGCCTCCCGATGCGGACAACCTCACGACGATGGGCCCTTCCAGACCGCCCGACGCTCACTCAACCACGTCCACGCCGTGGTCAAGGCACCGTCGTCGGGCGGAGCCTCTGATACGTAGACGCGTTCAATCGGGCCGGGCAAGTTGGTCTCCTATGTCTTGCCCCGCAAGCGCGGGACTCTCGACACGGCCGCCTCCTGGGCGTTGTCATGCATCACCGCGAAAACCGGACAGGAACTCCCGAACGGTGGCCACAGCCTCACGGCGAAGGCGGGCGTGCTCCTCATCGGCGCCCGGATTAGCCAAGAAGGCCGCATAAGCGCTCGGACCATCCTGATCGACATTCTGGAAACGCTCCTCCAGAAGGGCGAGAGCTGCCGCGACCAGAACGTGCGCGGCGACATGGGAGGACTTGGCAGCCATGCCCGCTGCACGGGGTCCGCCTTCGTGGTTGAGCACTGTGAACACCAGGTCGTACGCGTCCTTGTTCTCGTGCCTGTCTTGGAAGGCGAAGATCTTCAACGTGGCATAGGGGAGGAGATTAGCGACCCGGACCCGGACCTTGGAACGACCTCCGCCATCAAGGCGTTCGCCTTCGATCTCCGTTTCGATGAAGTCTTCGCGTACCAGCTGGGCTCCCCTAACGTTGAAGGCGCCGAGGTCCGAGCCGATGCCTTCGTCTTTGGGTTTGAAGATCCGCCCTTGAGGCACCTGATCGGTCTCGCAAAGGAACTCGACCTTCACATTCGTCCCGTCAACCAGGTGGGTCCACTGGTAGCTTGACTCTCCGGGTTCAAAGCCGGCCTTCACCAGGTTGTTCTTGAGAGTGCGATAGGTTTCTGGGTTTTCGTCTCCCAAGGCCAGCCCGATGACCAGATCAACGTCCGTGGTACCAACGTGCCCTCGCGCACCCTCCGGCAAACGGCCCACCAGGTACCGAGGCGCCAGCCCGCCGGCGAGGTATATGCGCTCCCGCCATGGACCAACATCACCGAGCAGGGTCACCAAGACGCGTTCGCAACGTGCCGTCGTCGGCTCATCATAGTCGGTGTAGTGGGAGCGCCCAGTCAAAACCCGATCACCTCCTGTCGGAGATTCTCGGCCTGCTCCTTGCCGCGCCGCGGATCCCGTCTAAGGTCGACATAGATCTGGAAGCGATTTGCCACCCAGAAGCTCTTGAACCTGTCCCGGAAGCGGAGCGGCGTGTCGCCTCTCTCCTGCAGGAGGACCACATTCTGTCCATCGGTCACAGGTTCGCCCCTGACACACTCATACAGGTCCTGTGGTGCGGCTCTCTCGGTTACCCAGACCTCGATTACCGGCACGGCGGTGACGAAGGGAGCGATGAGGCTTGCAGCGGCAGCGCCCGTCACGGCGTGGGCAAGCCCGCCCTTCTCGAGGCTGGTGCCAACGCCCGCGACCAGTTGTTGCGGACTCTGCGCGAGGACGTAGGTCATCGTGCGCCGCGGCTTCTGCAGGCTTTCCTCAGCCCACAGGTCGAGGAGTGCCCCAGGGTCAACAAGGCGCCGGACCCTGTTTGGGCCACCGCCCTCGGCCTCCAGAAGGCCTTCTGCTTCGAGCCGTCTGAGGACCCGGTGGGCGAGGCCGGTCGACACCCCCACCAGCTCCGCTAGGTCCTGGACCCGCCAGGGTCGCTTAGGTTCCAGGAGCAGCGCCTCGGCGGCCAAGCCCGCCTTGCCGCGCAAGCGGGTGGGCGGTGGCCCGCCGACATCGCGTCGCGGCTGTCGCCGCGCTTCCAAGTGGACCAGGAGGCCGGACAGTTCCAGATGGGCGTTGCCAAGTCCATCGACCAGGCCCACGCCGTGCTCAGCGAGGAGACGGCGGGCCTCAGCGGTCGTGTCGTTTGCGATCACCAACAGGGGAATCGCTGGATGCTCATCCGCTTGACGAAGCAACTGCCACGCTGTCGCGGCGTTCGCGTGCCGCTTGACCTCAATGGCAACCGGTGCCTCCCCACCACCGAAGCTGACCAGGAAGTCGGGCCGGCCGTCGCCGCCTTTGGGCCTGGGGGTCACCTTCAGCCCGGGGATCTCCCTTAGGATACGGAGGGCGTCGGCCTCGAGCTGGGCGCCCGCCTGATTCACAGAAAGTCCCTTTTTCACAGCGATTGTGAATATACCACCTTTTGTGAAAAAGGAGCCTCGCTCCTACCGGGGCTGACTCCTGGTGGCCGACGGATTCGAGCCCCGATGCAGAAAGAGGAGTTGGTGGGCAGCCAGAACACCGCGGCGTCCATGCCCGCGTTCTCCGCCTTTCGGCGGCTTATCCACGACCGGGCGCGGCTCGCCGGTGACCTGCCGGCGGTGCACCTTCCCGGTGGATAACCACGAGGACGATCGCAAGCCCCACAGCGGCCTCCCGGTTGCCGGGTGATTCGACGGCCGCACGCACAGCCGTTCGTAGTGCAAATGCATCATCCACTGTGGGTCATCGGGGAGCAACCGCGCGCAAATGCGCCATTCGGAGAGAGACGTTTGAGAGTAGCGAATGACCCGACCATTCTGATGTAATACGCGCCCATTGGCGAAGGGGCGCCTGGGAGGTAGGGATGACTGGGGTTGTGCTCGCGGCCGGGCAGGTCGGCCCTCTAGCGCGGACGCGGGCAGGGGGCTAGCGGACAAATCCCGTGCGACCCCCGTGCGAACCCAGCCGGGCTAGGGTGCGGCCGTGGCTGAACGCAACCAGGGAAGGAAGGAGCTGACGGAGGGAGACATGGACCACATGGGGGCCCGTGGGCCCGGCCGCCTCAGCCTGGCTTTGGTGGGACTGGCAGTCTTGGCGGTAGGGGCGTGCTCGCCGTCTCATGGCGGTGGTTCAGCGACTTCGACTCCCTCGTCCATCACCATCCCGCCCCCGAGCTCGGCGGATTCCAGCGCCCTACCCAACCCGTCGGACTGGCCCGCGCAGGACACGCCGATCGCGCAGGCCTCGGCCCAGCTACAGATGGTCTGGGACCCATACGGCGTGACCCTCATCCCGAGCCGCCACGTCTTCGACGGCGTGCCCGCGGTGCCCGCAGTGCTGAACAAGACGAACGGAGCCCTGCCCGATGCCCAGGCCCAGCAGGTGGCCCTCGCCTATTACCGCACCGACGCGCTGTGGGGCTGGGCGGACGCGCACGACCAGATGAAGCTCCAGCTGTACCTGAGCAACCAGGGCTTTCTGAACGGTCCGTCCGGCCAGGCCGAGAGCGCCGGAGAGCCAGTGACGGACCCGTCGTGTGACCTGTATCCGGTGAAGCTCGCAGTTGTCCCGGTGGACCAGTCGATCGTCAGCTTCGAGGCCGGTGTCGGCGACACGGTCACCTCCGCGTATGCCCTCGTCGAACAGTACAGCGCCCCGTGCTCGGTCACGGCCACAACGGCCGAGGGCACTCAGGTGCTGGAATCCTGGCAAGGGCCGGCGCTGATCCTCGAGACGGGAAAGGCGCGCACGGATCCGGTGCTAGGCCTGTCCTGGTTCGCGGAGAGCGCCCGCTCCTGCCCATCCTCGGGACTGCCGACGCTCCCATCTGAGTTTGGGACGCCACCACCCGCATCGGGGGCAACAGCATCGTCGGGGCCCGAAGCATGCGACGTCTTCGGCTGACACTCGCTCTTGCGATTTGCGTGCTCGTCGGGCTCGGCCCACCGCTGGTTTGTACGGCGCTGGCCGAGGGTGGCGGCGACGGCGGAACCAATCAGCTGAGTTGCAGCACAACTCAGCAGTGGACGGGCACGCAGACGTCAGCCGAGGTGCTGGAGGTGAGCGGCAACGTCACGAGCGTGCCGTGTCCGCAGCCGCAGGTGAATACATCCGCCGGGGACACGACGTACACCACATCGTTCACTCCGCCGCCGAACGGGGCAGCATGTAAGGAGACGCTGTGGTCGGACGTCTGGATGGGAGACCTCAAGGGCGGGACCTGGCAGGTCAGGTACTACGACCCCAACGCCGACAACGAAACTGGGGGCGTCGTCGGTGCAACGATTCCCGACAACCCCGATTACTTCCCGGTGGGGTCGATCACATGGAGCCTGGGCGACGTGGCAGAGCACATGGGCTCATACACCGAGCAGATCCCGTGGGCGATGCAGGGGACGTACGAGGGGGGTAGCTGCGTTCCGAACTCAGCCGGATGGATCGTCGAGGCCGACACCTGCGATCCATGGAACGCGGACTTCGAGGTGCAGACCTGCTTCGTCATGCCTCAGCCACGCGGCACCCTGACGTACACGCCGCCGTCCACTTCGACCTTCACCCCGTACCTGGCGGATGTGATCGCCAACATGAAGGCGACGTACCAGACGGGCACGGTGACGACATCGTGGGCGAACGGGGGGCAGGCGGTGGTGAGCCCCGGGGTGGGGCAGGCCATCGTCCGCTACCCCGTGTGCTTCGCGGACACAGGCGGCAACCTCGGCACCCCGCATTACTGGGAGATCCTCATCCCCCAGGCGAACGAGGGGCCGGCGTTGGTGGTGGACTACGTCGTCTCCGCGTCCGTGGACGAGACTTGGTGGGACTTCGGCGACGGGACCTCCGAAGAGGTGCCGAGCACTGCCTCGCAGGGGGCGTGCTCGGTGGAGCACACCTATTACCACGTGTCCGCCGACGTTTACGGCTCTGACGAGGACCACACGAGCCCTCCCGGGGAGACGTGGAGCCTCGGAAGCGAGCCGCAGCCGGACATGGAGGCGGTGGAGGCCTGGTACCACGTCGCCGTGACCGTCACCGCCTACTACCGGGAGCCCGACGGCTCGACGGCGGAGCAGAGCCTCCCGGTGCCGCCGGGGACAGACTTCTGGCTGGCGGACACCCCCGAGTGGCAGACCGTGGGCCAGCTCGAATCGATCCCGTGCCAGTGCACGGCGTCACCCTCGGCCAGCGCATGAGTGGGCGGGGGGCCACCGGGCCTGGGGAACCCACGCCGCCGAAGGCGCGGGTACGCCGGCTGTCGCGCCGCCGCGAGGGCGCCCAGGCGATGGTCGAGTTCACCCTCGTCTTCGCGCTGGTGCTGGTCCTGGTGCTGGGGGTCGCCCAGACGGGCCTGTACGCGGTGGAGCGCAGCGTGGCATACGACTCCGACGAGGCCGGGGTGATGGCGGCGACGGGCGCGGGCTCCTCCCCCGGCGGGGAGCCGGCCACCCAGTCGGTGGCAGGCGTCGTCGAGCCGCTCTTGGACCGCGGCCTGGTCGGGGCGCAGGCAGCCGAGATGGCACCGAGCGACGGTGTCTGCCCGGCGCTCTCGGGGAGCTGGCCGGTGGGGACGGTGTACGTGTGCTCGTATCAGCCAACGGCGGGGACCGTCGCCGTGACGGTGCGGGGCTGGGTGCCGGCGCTGGTGCCGCCGGGCTTCGGCCTGAGCCAGAGCCGTATCGGGGCGCTCCCCCTCGACATCACCGAGGTCGCCCACGTGGCGACGTTCGCGCCGTGAGGGCGCGGTGGTCGCCCCGGCCGCGCTGGTCGCCCCTGGGCGGGGAGGGTCAGGCGCTCCTCGAGACGGCGCTGGTGATGCCGCTCTTCCTGGCGCTGGCACTCTTTTTCGCGGGGGCCACCC
>Ga0187876_1001472_pt1 | contig 19893 bp, 18 predicted proteins | sample June2016WEW_17_4_FD_133000 | JGI IMG/M metagenome (GOLD analysis project Ga0187876, IMG submission 133000) | Peatland microbial communities from SPRUCE experiment site at the Marcell Experimental Forest, Minnesota, USA - June2016WEW_17_40 | ecosystem: Environmental > Terrestrial > Soil >...
ACCGGTGGAGAAGCCGAGGAACTGCGCCGGGCAATGGGTTTCAAACGTTCGAAGCAGCGAATGCTCGATATCGAGGCCCGTCTGCGCGCAGGCATGGAGCAAAACGGCATTGTTGGGCAGACGCAGGACCGCATCGTCCAGTCGATCACCTCATTCGCACTCTACGGATTTCCCGAATCCCACGCGGCGAGCTTTGCGCTTCTCGCCTATGCCAGCGCATATTTCAAGTGCCACTACCTCGCGGCTTTCACCTGCGCGCTATTGAACAACCAGCCGATGGGTTTTTATCACCCGGCGGTTCTCATTAAGGATGCCCAGCGCCACGGCCTCCGCGTCCTGCCGGTAGACGTAAACGTCTCCGAATGGGACTGCACCATCGAAAGAAACTCAACCTCATGTGGAGTAGGCCTTTTGGCCTGCGCCTTGCCTTTTCCGAGCCGCGCCCCGGCATCCCCTTCAGGGGCGGCATGTAAACAAGCGGTAGATAATGCCGAGGGCACCGAACACGCCCTACGCTTGGGACTCCGCTACATCAGAGGTCTTAGAGCCGAAGCGGGCAAGCAAATAGCCGCCGCCAGGCCCTTCCAAAACGTGGATGACCTGGCCCAACGAGTCCCGAAACTCCACAAAGACGAACTCGAAAAACTAGCCAGCGCCGGAGCTCTCGCCAACCTCGGCACGGCCCACCGCCGCGATGCCTTATGGAAAGCGGGACGCGCAGGCCGGCCCACCGGCCCCCTTCTCGAAAACGTTCCCGAGAGCGATCGTCAGGCCCCTCTGCAGCAGATGACGATAGCCGAACGCCTCTCCGCCGACTACAACGGCACCGGCCTGACCGTCGGCCGCCATCCCATGCACTTCCTCCGCCCCGAAATGAACGAACTCGGCGTCACCACCGCCAGAGATCTTGCCAAAATTCGCCACGGCGCGCTCGTCCGCGTGGCAGGCTCCGTGATTGTGCGTCAACGTCCCGGCACCGCAAAAGGCATCATGTTCCTCAGCATGGAGGACGAAACCGGCATCGCCAATATCGTCGTAATGCCGGATATGTTCGACGAGCGCCGCCTCATACTCGTAACTGAGCCATACTTGCTTGTTGAAGGTAAGGTGCAGAACGTAGATAATATCATTCACGTTCTTGCCCGGCGCGTGGAAAAAATCGAACCGATAACGCCCGCGATGACTTCACACGATTTCAAATGAGTGTATCTATGTATCCGCGCGGCCCAGGTGGGTACGGGCTTCAGCCTTACAGTCGAGCGCAGCTCGACAGGGGATTCGAATACGTTAGCGAACTTATGAAACGGATGACTACGTATCCCAAATGAGCCTAAATTGCCAGTAAAGGTCGGAGTATACGGATGGGGCATCGTTGCGCCAAAATCCCCGAACGTCGAAGCTTTCCGGAAGAACCTCGCCTCTTCCGAGAGCTGGCTCACGCCGTTCAATGGTTTTGGTCCCGACAACTTCCTCGTGGGCACGCCCGAATTCCGCTTCTCCGATTACGAGGATTGGATCAAAACCCGTTTCGCGCCCCGTCACTACCAGAAGCTGAAAGAGAAAATGGGCCTGCCGTCGCTCTATGCCATTGGCGCGTTCATCCAGTCTCTCTGCCAGAACCCCGGAATTGAGAATCAACTCCGCGAGCTCGGTACCCAGGCCCATGTCTATGTCGGCACGGGACTCGGAAGCCTCGACACAACTTACCAGGCGAGCGTCGCGTTGTATAAATCCCAGACGCGGTGGGACGCCTTCTGGGCCTCGCCGGAACGGAATTCCGAACTTCGCCAAAACCGCGCCGGGCATCCAAATGCCCCGCCCGAATCCGATTCCGAAGCCCACTCGGAAGAATGGAACCGTTACTGGATGGCCCGATCGCCGGAGCTTCAGGACTATCTCGCGGAGCTTTCCCGGATCGACAGCCTGGGGATCTCCGATGGCGAGGTCGAAACGGCCAAACTGCGCATGATCCGCGAAAAAGAGAAGCGCCACGCAAAACTGCGTGAGAAATGGCTCGCTCCCGAACCGCCGTGGAACGTCTCCGCCGACGTGATCTGGAACATCCACAATACTCCCGCCGCTCAGATCTCAATCCTCGGTGGAATCACCGGCCTCTCCTTCGCGCCCGTCGCCGCGTGTTCCACATTTGGAGTAGCGCTCGGCCTCGCCATGCGTGCCATACAATCCGGCGACGCGAAGCTTGTTGTCGTGGGCGCGGCCGATCCCCCGCCTCATCCGCTTACAGTCGGTTCTTTTTACAGTGCCCGCGTTCTATCGGCAAGCCGCACTCCCTCATTTCCGTTGACCGGACTCCAGGGCACGCACATCTCCGGTGGTTCCGTGGTCTGGATCGTTGCCGATCGCGATTACATGCAGGCAAAAGGTTTCAAACCCCTCGGCATGGAACCGCTTTCCGTGGGCCTCAGCTCGGACGCCCGTCACATCATCACGCCCTCGGTCGATGGGCCCGCTGCCGCGATTCAACAAGCTCTCAACCGCGCCGGAGTTGCCCCGGACGCAATCGGAACCTGGGATCTCCACGCCACCGCGACTCCCGGCGATTACACCGAAGTCGCGACCATGCGTTCCATCCTGCCGGGTTCCGTGCTGGTCACGGCACGGAAAGGTACGTTCGGCCATGGCATGAGCGCCGGCTGCGGCTGGGAATTGACTGCGCAGTATCTCGGCTACGAGCAAGGCCGGCTCTTTCCCACCCCGCTTTCAGCCGGAGACCTGAACCACGCCATTCAGGGCATTCACGATTGTTTCGTCTTTGATGCCGCGCGAGATTTTCCCGATAAGCCTGGCGGCAAGCTTTCCATGGGGATCGGAGGCATCAATGCCTGCATCATTTCGCGGCCGTGGTGACGTCCGCGGTGAACGAGAATGCACCGGTTTCGACCTTCCCCGCCCGCTTCATCTGGACAAATACGCGGTATTTCCCCGGCGTGGGCACTCCATACGGGAACGACACAACCGGACCCGGATTCGTTTCGTGCATCGCCATCATCGCGGCCTGCGAAGCTACGGCGACCGATGCCATCGGCACGGAGCCCGTTGGATGAACATGCGCGAAAACGGAACCATCTTCTTTGATGAACTCCGCATGTCCGCCCATCCCCATATAGGGTTCCAGATCGTTCACCGGATTGCCGTCCGGTCCCAGAATGGTGAACGAAAAAAGATCGAGCTGTGTCGCAACGATTGGCTTCGCCTTGTAGTGCGCCCAGATCATGCTGTATCCCCTGGCTGGCAGACTCGGGCCGGCCGCGTCGTCGCCGGAAACAGGCACGCCCGCAACGTCCGGCAGCGTAACCTCGCCGACCGCCGTCTCGGCGAACCCGCTTTCATGCACGATGTCTCCATAGATGCGATACGTCCCGTGCGGCACGGTGGGAAGCGAAGTAGCGAAATAACCCGGCGCCGTCTGTTCCGGATGGAGGTGGAACACGCGATCCATCCCCGGCCACTCTACCAGGAACAGATGCATGAGGTGGCCATGGTCGGGAACCAGATCGTCGAGCTTTCGCAGTTGCAGCCAGCCCGGGTCTGTGATGCGAAGTTCCATGCGGTCGCGGTCCACCAACGCCGAAATTCCCAGAGGTTTGTAGAGCCTCTGGCTATAAGTCGCCGCGTCGTCGCCCCACCAGACGCTGCCGCGCCACAACGCGAACAACAGCACCACGGACGCTACGGCCATCGCGCCGTTTCTGTGACTATCTACGGCTGCTCCGACGATCGCCACCAGGCCGACCGTCAGGAAAACCATCATGCCGAACAGAAAGTAACTGACTCCCTTCCCCATCGGCCGCATTTTCAAAGCCACGGCCGGGACCGGAACCGGCAACTCGCCCATCCCTTTTGCGCCTTTCACGCGAATGTGGACCTCCCACGATCCAACGCTCATCAGCCACAGCGAGCCCTCGAAAAACTGTGGATCGCCCGCGGAGCGCTGCGCAATATCGGCCACCGGCGGATGCGTCGCCGCGATCCCGGTCATCGGCGTCGGCGTAAGATCCACTTCCTGCACATCCGGAGACAATACCCGCACCTCGATCCGCGCCACTCCGGGAATCACGTCGGGCGGGCGGATTGCAACGAGAAGCGGATACGGCCCGGCCTTGCCCTGAAAGAAAACATCCGGGCTGCCGACATGCGCGACGGCAACACCGCAGAAAACTACTGCCAGCGCCAGCGATTTAACGGCGAACACGCTTCAGCCAATCTCCCGCGCTCATACCGAGCCACATCGAGACGATGGAGCAACCCAGAGCAATCGCCATCCCACTCCGAAATTCGGATGCCGTCTCAAAAGGCACGAACCGGTACGTCGCCGCATAACCCTGCGGACTCTGGTTGTAGTCGTAATAGATGCTGCCGAATAGCGCATTGCGCGCCGCCGGTGATTGCAGGAAATCGCCGAACGGCCACTCGACGGCAACCAGCACCACCAGAAACAGAGCGCCTGTCACGACAGCCTGTTGCCATTTTTGCCAACGGGCCATGCGGGGCCACACGAGGTCCAGCACAAAAGCGGGAATCAGAACCAGAAGGGGAAATCCACTGGGGATGAATTGTGTTACCTCATGCAACACCGGGCCCAATTTCGGCTGGGCCGGAAACAGGGGCAGAATCCAGAGCAGTCCGAGCAGAAAAACGGTATAGATTGCAGTCACGATCGTCGCGGCCCAGCGCAGGCCAGTGGTCCGCGATGCAATCGCGAGCACGATGGGTGTCAGGATGCAGATCGACCGGTACGCAATGGCGGTATGGAGGAAAATGCGATGAGTGAATTCGAGAACCAGTACCAGCAGCGCCACCAGAATCATGCTTGCCACATAGAGGAACAGCCATTCCAGGCTGCGCCGGGATTTGCCGGCGGCCCTGTTCATACGCGCGGCAATCAATACCAGTGCGCCGATCTCGACCGCCACCATCCCGATCGCCAGAACCACATGCGGCGGACTGAGGATCTTCACATCCAGCCCGTACGCGTTATGCCACCAGTCGTCGAACGGCGCGGAGGTGATCATGGTGAATCCGCCCCAGGCGCAGATGAACGCGCCCAGCGGCCCGCGAAAACCGAGCACGTTCACGGATGCGACCCGCAATTGCGAATGCGTGAACGTCGTCCAGAGAATGAGGTAGCCGCAGGTAATTCCCGCGATCACGCCGCAAAGTTGAATCGCAATGTGCGCCGGCGTCCAGAAAGTATCGCGGCCAATCGAGCGGTGCCAGGCAATATCCCAATGCACCCCGATCATCGCCGATGTCACTCCGGCGACCGAAAGCCAGATGTACCAGGGAATCGACCCGTCGCGTTCCACCTGATTCAATACTATGATGTGTGTAGCCTAAGGAGGTTTAGGATGTGTAAACTTCGTGTAATTTTGGTTGGTTGCCTGCTGGGAAGTGCAGCGCTGGCGGCGAATTCCGCCGCGCCGACGTTCAATAAGGATGTTCTCCCCATTCTGCAGGCGAACTGCCAGCAATGCCATCGGCCCGGCGAGATTGCCCCGATGTCGCTGCTGACTTACAACGAAGCCCGCCCCTGGGCCAAGGCAATCAAATCCGCCGTGGTCAGTCAGAAGATGCCGCCATGGTTCGCGGATCCGAACGTCGGCCATTTTGCGAACGATCGCCGCCTGAGCGACGAGCAGATTAAAACACTGGCGTCCTGGGTCGATAACGGAGCTCCTGAAGGGAACGCGAAGGATCGTCCGGCGCCGCGAGTATTCCAGGAGGGCTGGAATCTGAAGCCCGACATGGTAATCGAGATGCCGAAGCCTTTCGAGCTTCCGGCGAAGGGGACGATCGATTATCAATACATCCTCGTCAAGGGCGATATCAAGGAAGACCTCTGGGTCAAGGCAGCCGAGATGCGTCCGTCGAATAATGCGGTGTTGCACCACGGCAAGGTCTGGGTGCGGCCTCCCGGTTCGCACTGGATGGAAAATGCCGTTCCCGGCGTCGCTTATTCCGAGGGAATGGGCAAGGGCGGCGCGGAGGAGGGCGACGACATTATCGGCAAGTTCAACCCTGGTTTGGGCGAGCAGACTTTCGATTTCGACGGCTCAGCGAAGCTGATTCCCAAAGGTTCGGACTTCGTATTCGAACTGCACTACACCGCGATCGGAAAACCCGCCACGGACACATCGCGAGTGGGCCTGGTGCTGGCGAAAAATCCGCCTCAAATGCGTTATTACACTTCGCCTGGGACGCCTTCGGCGTTCAATCTCCTGATCCCCGCAAACGACAGCAACGCTGAAGTTGTATCGGAATCCACAGTTGGCGCGGATATGAAGTTGGTTTACATACAGCCGCATGCACACCTGCGAGGCAAGGATTTCGAAATCCGGCTGGTCTATCCGACAGGCGAAAAAGAGACGGTTTTCAAGGGAAAATTCGACTTCAACTGGCAGCTGGGATATGACCTCGCGAAGCCGATCGTTCTTCCCAAAGGCACCCGTATCGTTTCGATCGTCCACTACGACAATTCGGCGAACAATCCTTTCAATCCGGATCCGACTAAAGACGTTCGCTGGGGTCCGCAGAACTGGGACGAAATGCAGTCCGTCTTCCTGGGCTTTATTTTCGATGTCAAAACCGACATCGGCACTGCGCTGAGACCATCGGGCCCGAGCCTTCTGCCGAGGCAAAGAACCGGCGGCCCGACTCTCGCGGCGCTCGCAGATCAGTAAAGGCGTCCAGTAAAACTTTCCGGAATCAAATACGGACGTCCCGGCGTCCATGAAGCAATGTATGGCTGATCGGCTGACTGAAGTCAATCCGTGGCTGATCGCTGTTTCTGTGATGCTTGCCACGTTTATGGAAGTGATCGACACTTCCATTGCCAGCGTGGCGCTGCCGCACATCGCGGGCAGCCTTTCGGCCACCACCGACGAAGCAACGTGGGTTCTCACCAGCTATCTGGTCGCGAACGCAGTCATTTTGCCGGCCAGCGGGTGGTTCGCGCTGCGGTTCGGCCGCAAGAGATTTCTGATCACGTGCATTATCATCTTCACGATTTCGTCGTTCGTGTGCGGCGCGGCGACAAGTCTGGGGATGATTCTGATCGCAAGGGCCGTTCAGGGAGCCGGGGGCGGAGCGTTGCAACCGTTGTCTCAGGCGATCCTGCTGGAAAGTTTTCCTCCCGAGCGGCGCGGACTGGCTATGGCGGTGTTTGCGCTCGGCGTAGTTGTGGCGCCGGTACTTGGCCCCACGCTGGGCGGCTGGCTGACCGACCAGTATTCCTGGCGCTGGGCCTTTTACATCAACATTCCCATCGGCGTCCTGGCGATCTTCATGCTGTCGAGATTCGTCACCGATCCGCCCTATATCAAGGACGCGAAACCCGGGGGCATTGACGCGATCGGATTTGGCTTGCTGGGGATTTCACTGGCCAGCCTGCAAATCATCCTCGACAAAGGCCAGGAAGTGGATTGGTTTGGCGCCATCTGGATCCGCTGGATGGCAGTCATCATGGTCGGCACGCTGGTGGGATTCCTGGTCCGCGAATTGAGAATCAAAGCGCCGCTGGTCGATTTGAGGGTTTTCAAAGATCGCAACTTTGCGCTGGGATGCCTGCTGATCGGCTTGTTTGGCGGAGTGATTTACGGCGTGGTCACACTGTTGCCGCTCTTCTATCAAACGCTGCTCGGCTATACGGCAGGAGCAGCGGGATGGGCGGTGAGCCCGCGCGGAATCGGGGCGATTATGGTCATGCCCGTGATCGGCGCGCTCACCGGGCGCCTGGATAACCGATGGCTGATTATCACGGGATTCGTAGTCTTCGGATTGACGAGCATCTGGATGGCGCGACTGACGCTCGATATCGGGCCGAACTCTATGTTATGGCCCATTATCATCAGCGGCATGGGAACGGGGATGGTTTTCGTGCCCTTGGCAACCATCTCGATGGGCACGTTGAGAAACGAACAGATCGGGAATGCGAGCGGTCTGTTCAATCTGATGCGGAACGTGGGCGGCGGAATCGGGATTTCTCTCGTAAATACACTTGTCGCGCGGCATGCCCAGATCCATCGGGCGGAACTGGCGCAGAATCTCGCGCCGCAGAACCCGGCATTCCAGCAGGTATTCACTCAGACCCGGGGGTTGATGTCGCAGTATGTCGGGCCGGGGATTTCCGATCTGCGGGCGTATGGATTAATCCAGGGAACACTCGATCAGCAATCGGCCGCCTATTCCTACGTGGACGTGTTCCGTTACCTGGCGCTGGCTTGTTTCCTGTGCGGTGGTGTGGTGATCCTGATGAAGCGCGTCAAGGCGAGGAGAGGCGCGCCGTCGATGGCGCATTAGCGAGTTTGGCGGCGCTGATGGCTTGGCCGACGTGGCGCTGGCCATGTTCAGCGATGTGAATCGCGAGGCTGATGGCGGTGGTTTCGAGGCGCCGGCGGCCGATTTCCCGCTTCTCGCCGAACTTCTCTGGAGTCAGGGCGCGGACGAGTTCTTCGTATCGCGCGAGGGATCGGCGAACTGCCGCAATCAGGCCTTCGGCGGAGTCTTTGCCCTCGCTTTCCTGCTTGATCGCGGCGAGTTGTTCGGTGGTGAGTTGCTTGCCTTCGAGGTAGGAGCAGAGCCTTTCTGTGCTCCCGGCCAGATGCTTCGCGTGGAAGCCGACTGAGGTCATGCCGTGGGGCCTGGCCCAGATCTGCTCAACTGTCAAAGGCGCGATGGCATGCTCCAGATCCTCCCGGATGTGCTCGCTCGCGCGCAGCAGATGCCCGACGACGGGGTCTATGCCGGGGAGAATTCCCCGCATCCATGGTTCGATTTCCATTTTCGTGTTCTCCTATAATTTATGACTCGTTCTCGCGCGATTTTACTGGCGCTCGTTTTTTCTTTGCAATTGACGGCCGCGAAGAAGCCGGTCACGGTGGAAGCGGTGGTGAATACGCCGCGCCCTGACTTTGGAAACGTTACGTGGGCCCCCGATGGAGAGCGCTTCATTGCCAACGAGCGCGGAGAACTCTCGGTTTACGACGTCCGCTCAGGGAAGTCACGTTCGGTCATCGCACTCGAAGAACTCGAACACGCCGCAGTCAAGTCCCCACCAGCGGCCGTGTTCGACTGGACCAACCGGCGGGTTGGGGAACAGGACGTGCAGTGGTTTGCCGATGGTAAACGGCTCCTCGTGGCGGCCGGAGGCGATCTGTTCGTGGTCGATATCAATAAAGGCCGCTTTGAACCGTTGACGCAGACTGCGGAAGGCGAACGCGATCCCAAGCTTTCTCCCGATAACCGCTACGTGTCTTTTCGACGTGGGCCGGACCTCTTTACGATCGATGTGGATTCGAAGGTGGTCGCGCGCCTGACGACGAACGGCTCCGACACTCTGCTCAATGGGCAACTCGATTGGGTATATCCCGAGGAATTGGACCTCAATACCGCACACTGGTGGTCGCCAGACAGCCGCTCGATTGCGTACCTGCAGTTCGATATTTCGGGGGAGCCAATATTTCCGCAAGTGTCGCTGCTGAACGCGCACGGGCTGCTCGAGCCCGAGCGTTATCCGAAGGCCGGCGACCCCAACGCCGAAGTGCGGCTGGGTGTGGTTCCGGCAGCGGGGGGTGAGACCAAATGGATGGATCTGGGTGAGCCTCGCGGTTTCCTGCTGGCACGCGTGGTGTGGTCGCCTGACAGCCGCGCGATCATGGGGGAGCGATTGAACCGGGTGCAGAACAATCTCTATCTGATGCTGGCGGATCCGGCTACGGGCGCGGCTCGCGAGATCCTGCACGAGGAAGATCCCCGATGGATCAATATTCAAGGCGAGCCGGAGTTTCTCGGCAAGGGTGATCGCTTTCTGTGGACGAGCGAGCGTTCGGGGTTCCGCCATCTCTATGTCTACGGCATCGACGGCAAGTTGCAAAAGCAGCTCACGAGCGGCGATTGGGAGGTGACTTCCGTCGCGGGCGTGGATGAAGATCGCCGGCGCGTGCTGTTTACGTCGACCGAAGAGAGCCCGACAGAACGGCAGCTTTACGCGGTGTCGCTGGATGGTACGAACAAGCAGCGGCTTACCAAAGGCGAAGGAACACACTCGATCTCGCTTGCTCCGAAGGCGGGCTACTATCTGGACAAGTACAGCAGCCTGGCGAATCCTACGCAGCAGACGCTATATAAAGCCGATGGCACGGAGTTGCGCGAGTATAAGGCTGCGGACCGCACGGCATCCAATGAGTTCGATATCCTGCCCGCGGAAATCGTGAAAGTGAAGGCGTCGGACGGGACATTGCTTTATGCACGCATGATCAAACCGGCGGGTTTCGAGGCGGGGAAGAAGTATCCGGCCGTGGTCATGGTGTATGGCGGCCCGGGGTTTCAATCCGTTCGAAACGCATGGCAGGGATTGTCCTGGGACCAGGCGCTGGCTCACAAAGGTTTCGTGATCTGGCAGCTCGATAATCGCGGCTCGGCGGGGCGGGGGCACCAGTTCGAATCGGCAATCTGGCACGATATGGGCGCGCATGAATTGAGCGATCAGAAGGAGGGGATTCAGTATCTGATCGCGCAGGGATTCGTGGATCCACAGCGCATCGGGCTCTATGGCTGGAGCTATGGCGGGTACATGACGCTCTATACGGTGACCCACGCCCCAGGCCTGATCAAGGCTGCCATCGCGGGCGCGCCCGTTACCAATTGGCGGAATTACGACAGCATCTACACGGAGCGTTACATGGGATTGCCGCAGGACGATGGAGAAGGTTACAAGGTGAGCGCACCCGCGCTGAGCGCGGCTGGTCTGGAAGGGACGAAGCTGCTGATGATTCACAACGTGGAAGACGATAACGTTCACTTCCAGAACTCGGTGCAGATGGCCGAGGCGCTGGAGAAAGCGGACAAGCAGTTCTACATGCTGGTCTTTTCGCAAAAGACGCACGGCGTTTCGGGCCCGGAGTACAAGCAGTTGCTTGACGAGACCACTACGTTCTTCGAAGAGCATCTGAAGTAGATGGACCGCGTTCTTTCCTGGGCACGAAAAAATCAACCGAAACTGATCCAGCTGATTCGCGAGTTCGTCGAGTGTGAATCCCCGAGCGATTCGCCTGGCGATGTGAAGCGGTTCATGGATCTTCTGGCTGAGGCCGCGTCGGATGTTGCGGTCTCGCGACGCACACCGGAACACGCCCTTGTTTGCAGATTCAAACTGCCTGGCCGGAGGAAGGCGGGTCGGATACTTGCTCTTGGCCACGCGGATACTGTATGGCCGATGGGCACGTTGAAAGCCATGCCGTTCCGGCGCGCGCAGGGTCGGCTGTGGGGGCCCGGGGCGCTCGACATGAAGGCGGGCCTCGCGTTCTTTCTCTTCGCGATGCGTGCATTGCGGGAACTGGAGATTCCGGTCGCGCATGAAGTCGTGCTGCTGGTGAATCCGGATGAAGAGACCGGCAGCAAAGGCTCGCGCGCGGGAACTGAAGCGCTGGCAAAGGAAAGCAAAGCCGTGCTTGTGCTCGAACCGGGAACCGGTCTCGAGGGAAAAGTCAAGACTGCGCGCAAGGGCATTGGGACATATACGTTGAAAGTGCATGGCGTTGCGGCTCACGCCGGAGTCGATTTTCAGAGGGGCGCGAGCGCGGTGGTCGAGGTGGCGCGGCAGATTGAACACCTGACCGGGTTCACCAATCTCGCGCGAGGCGTTACGGTGAATCCGGGGGTGGTTTCCGGCGGAACACGGGGGAATGTGATTGCAGCAGAGGCTTCGGCGCAGGTCGATATTCGCGTGCCCCGGATGCAGGATGCGAGGGCGCTGGAGCGAAAATTCCGGGCCATGAAGCCTTTCGATAAACGGTGTTCTCTTGAAATCGGCGGTGGCCTCAGCCGCCCACCTATGGAACGCGGCAAGGGTACGATCGCTCTGTTCACGCTGGCACGCGGGCTGGCGCGGGAGTTGGGTGTGGCGCTCGAGGAATCCTCCACGGGCGGTGGGTCCGATGGAAACTTCACCGCTGCGATTGGGGTTCCGACGCTCGATGGCATCGGCGCAGTGGGCGAAGGCGCGCACGCGGCACATGAGAGTATTCTGATCGAACGCATTGCGGACCGGGTTGCTCTGCTCGCTAAGCTGACTGCGGCGATATTGTGAGCACATTGGACGGCGCGTGGCATGAAATTCCCGGAACGGACTTGTGGCGATAAGCAGGTTAGAAGATCGAAGGATACTCGTTCGGAAGGGCTCGCCATGGTAATCGATCTGGAACCCGAGCAACGGCGTGCGATCGACCTCGCGATTCAGTCGGGTGCGTTCTCGTTACCTTCGCTGCCACCGCCAAAAGGGAGTTGAACGATTTGCCATCCTACGCAATCGGGCGGGCGCTTCCCATGATTCGCGAACCGACCGGAAATCCGCGTCCCTCCGCAGTTGCCCGCGCGCCGGCCTCGATGGTGTTGCCGATGCTTTGCTGTTCGCCCAACATGCAATCGAGATGTTCAGGCGATCCCTGCCAGAAGGCCTTCCGCGGCGCTGCCTCGATCGGCTCTCCAACCGGCTGACCAAGATCCTTTCCGAGGTCCGCAAACTCAACCCCGCAGCATAACGGCAAACTCAACCCCGCAGCATAACGGGCAGAGATTGGCCGGATAGCTGACAAACCGCGGGGGCGGCCGCCGCGATATTGTGAATGCCATGAGTCACGTATATGAAATGCGCACGTATTACGTCGCGCCGGGCAAAATGGACGCTCTGCTGGCGCGTTTTGCCGATCATACGGAAGCGATCTTCAAGCGGTACAACCTGAAGACCATCGGGTATTGGGTTCCGCAGGAGAACGAGAAGAATCTGCTGCTGTACATCGTCGAGCACGACAGCCTCGAAGCAGCCGAGAAAAATTGGGAAGCTTTCCGCAACGATAAGGAATGGCAGCGGGTCAGGGCTGAGACGGATGCGGGGGTTCCGCTGGTGGTGTCGATCGAGCGGTACTTCATGGATAAGGTCGATTTTTCAAAGCCCAAATATGGAGTATCCTCGAAAACATGACCAAATCCCATCTACTCTCATTCGTTTGCGGAGCCGTTGCCGTGCTGGGGATCAATATGATCGGCCAGTCGAAGGCGGAAGCGCCGAATCATGTCTTTGAACTGCGCACGTATCACGCGGCCCCGGGCAAGCTGGACGCGCTGGTGGCGCGCTTCCGCGATCACACGGACACGATGTTCAAGAAGTACGATCTGAAGACGGTCGGCTACTGGATCCCGCAGGACAACACGGACAACGTTTTCATCTACATCGTGGAGCACAAGAGCAAGGCCGATGCGGACAAGAACTGGGCTGCGTTCCAGGCCGACGAGGCGTGGAAGAAGGTCAGAACCGAGTCGGAAGTGAACGGGCCGCTGCAGACGAAGGTCGATCGCGTGTTCATGAACCCGACCGATTTTTCGAAGTTAAAGTAAGTCATGCGGTTTACGATTCTGTTCGCGGCGGGGACTCTGCTCGCCGCAACGGCCGGTACGCCTTACGCGGACGACGCCGCGAAATGGCGCGCCGGGTATGAAACGTCTCTCAAAGCGCCGGATGGATGGCTCTCGGTCGCGGGCCTGTTCTGGTTGCATGAGGGCGATAATTTGCTCGGGTCCGACCCCCAATCCGATGTGGTGCTGCCGGCCGGCGGGCCAAAGCGTGCGGGTGTGTTGCATCTCAGCGGCGGCAAAGTTACTTTTCAAAACAGGGTTTTGAAGTCCGACGCGACGGCGCATCCCGATGTGGTGAAGATCGGCGATGTCTCGTTGACGATCGTCGAGCGCGGTGGGAAGACCGGCGTGCGCCTGAGGGATCCGAACGCGCAGACCCGGCGCGAATTTACGGGGTGCAAGTGGTTCCCGGCCGATGCATCCTGGCGCATCAATGCAAAGTGGGTCGCATACCCGCAACCGAAGAAGATCGCGATCACGAATATTCTTGGGATGACCGACCAGGAGGCTTCCCCCGGTTATGCTGAGTTCACGATTCAGGGCAAGGCTCCATCGCGAGTGGCAAGGACGGTGCGGCTCGAACCGGTGGAGGAAGACGGCGGGCTGTTCTTTATATTCAAAGACGCGACGAGCGGCAAGTCCACTTACGGGGCAGGGCGATTTCTCGATAGCGTGATGCCTAAGGCCGGCGTGGTTGAACTGGATTTCAATAAAGCTTACAATCCTCCGTGCGCGTTTACCGCGTTTGCGACCTGTCCTCTGCCGCCGAAGCAGAATGTGATGGCGGCAGCAATCGAGGCGGGCGAGAAGAGCTACGGCAAGCATTGAGGCTCGTGCTGGCATCGCGGTCGCCGCGGCGGGCGGAGTTATTGCAGGCCGCGGGCTTCGAGTTCACCGTTCGGGTTGCAGAGGTTGACGAGACTCCGCGCGAGGGCGAATCGCCTCGGGAATATGTGTTGCGCCTCGCGGAAGAAAAGGCGCGGGCCGTCGCGGCCGATGACGGCGAGATCGTGCTGGCGGCGGATACCACGGTGGTGCTCGATAGCGAGATCATGGGCAAGCCAGCGGATAGCGCCGACGCGGCACGGATGTTGCGCGCTCTTTCGGGACAAAGGCACGAGGTGATTACAGGAATCTGCCTGCGGCGCGGCATGCAAGTGGTGAGCGACCTTGCGTCGACGGCGGTCTGGTTCGCGGAGCTGAGCGACGCGGAGATTGCCGATTATGTGGCGTCCGGCGAACCGATGGATAAAGCCGGGGCTTATGGGATACAGGGCCTGGCTTCACGTTTTATCGATCGTATCGACGGGTCGTATACCAACGTGGTTGGCTTACCGGTGGCGCTGACTTACCGGCGATTGCGGGCGTTTTAAAGAACCGGCGGCAAGACCGCCGGCGTTCCCGGCCACGGCGAACCGAACGAAATGACGGAGACGAGTTAGAGGACATCTCACGTACACTGAGGCTTGATGGCGGAGCGGGAAGGGCCAATCGCTGCGGGAGATCGCGGATACGAAGAACGCATCCAGCGGCTGGCCGGCCAGGTTCATTCGCGCTTCCGATATCACTCGATCGAATTGCCGGACGGCAGAGTTTTGCCTGGCCTGCAAACCATTGAACATTTGAGATGGAGGCTCGATCTGTTCGGGCTGCCGCTCGATCTGCGCGGCAAGCGCGTGCTCGACGTGGGTGCGTGGGATGGCTGGTTCAGTTTCGAATGCGAGCGCCGGGGTGCCGAAGTTGTGGCGGTGGATTGCGTCGCAATGGACACGTTTCTCGAAGCGAAGCAACTGATCGGATCCAAAGTCGAGTATCTGACACTCGACGTGAACGAACTCTCGGCGCGGCGGCTGGGGCGTTTCGATATCGTTTTGTTTTTCGGGGTGCTCTATCATCTGCGGCACCCGTTGCTCGGTCTCGAAAAAGCGGTGGAGCTATCGACCGATCTGGCGCTGATCGAATCGTTTGTCATTCAGGCCGAGAGCCGGCAGATTCCGTCCGTGATGGAGTTTTACGAGCGCGGTGAATTGGGTGGGCAGATCGATAACTGGTTCGGGCCGTCGCCGGAATGCCTGGTCAGCATGTGCCGATCGGCCGGCTTCGCGCAGGTGGAGTTGAAGGACGTAACGAATCAGCGGGCGTCAGTGGTCTGCAAGCGGCGCTGGCCGGAACCTGATGCAATGCCGGGCGCGACAGCACCACATCTTCACGCTGTGGTCAACAATCGGACGTATGTGGCGAAGTTTCATCCGCTCAAGGACGAATATCTGTGCTGCTATTTCAAGAGCCCGGAACGCGGGTTGACGGCAGACTCGCTGTTCGTCGAAGTGGATGGATTCGGTACGCATGCGCTGGTGGTGGCCGAGAACGAGGGAGGGTATCAGGCGAACTGCCTGCGTCCACCGGGCCTCGAGCCGGGACGTCACGAAGTGCGAGTCCGGACCGGGCATAGCGGGCGCAGCAATGCGGCCGAGTTTACGATGCTGGATGATTCGGGGCGGGAGGTTTTGACGACGCGCGGCTCTCTGCCCGCAGAGGCTCCGGAACTTTGCAGCGCTGAGTTTCGGTCCTCGGGCGATCTACGATTGGCGGTCAATCGGGGCGGATCGTTGATCTGTTATTTCCGTTCCCCGGCGCAGTCGATGGGGGCGGGCGACGTGACTGTTGAAGTGGAAGGCTGGACGGCGGACGCGCATACGATCAGTTCTCTCGGAGACGGCGTCTGGCAGGCGAATGTTCTTCTGGATCAGCCGGTCGCGGCCGGGAGCCCGGTGCGGATCCGTCTGGGGGAGGGCGAATGGAGCCTGGTGTCGCCGGTGCGGGAGAAGCCCTAAGGATTCCGGCAACGATCGCGGCGGGAAGAGGAATTGAGTTGCGGCCGATTTCGGTGGAACATGCCGCCGCGCTTTATGCGCTTATCGACCGGAACAGGGTGCGGTTGAGGGAGTGGCTCCCATGGGTTGGACAGTCTTTCGGTCCCGACGATCTGAACACGTTTATAAAGGACCGGGAGCGCGACAACGTCGACGGGGTAAGCCTTACGACTGCGATCTTCGCCGACGGCGAGATTTGCGGCGTTGTCGCTCTCCACACGATTAACCGGCGCGATCGCAACACGAGCGTCGGGTACTGGCTGGATAGCGGATACGGAGGTCGGGGGATCATGACCCAAGCGTGCCAAGCGATTGTTACCGAAGGCTTTCGCCGCTACGGATTGCATCGGATCGAGATCCGGTGCGCTACCGGGAACGCGAAGAGCGGTGCGATTGCGCGGAGGCTCGGGTTCGTGGAGGAAGGCATTCTGCAGGAGGCGGAATGGCTCTACGACCATTGGGTGGATCTGCGCGTTTTCGGGATGTTGGAGCGGCAATGGAAATGAAATCCCTGACGCGATACAATTCCATGACTCCGTTAGCATCGGCTGAGCCATTCTGAAGAGCAAACGGAACCGGCGGCAAAGACCGCGGGCGTTACCGGCGTACGAGTACGCTCAGCACTTGTTTGTGGCGCACTACAATGCGACTACAAGTCTCGTCTCCTGTATAATATAAAGACAATCCTCGTTTTGTTCGAGTCCCTGATACCAGCAAATGTTCGATAACCTGTCCGACAAACTGCAGCGTGTCTTCAAGAACCTGCGCGGCGAAGGACGCCTCACCGCCGAAAATATGGAAAGCGCCTTGCGCGAAGTGCGCGTGGCTTTGCTTGAAGCGGACGTTAACTTCAAAGTCGTCAAACAACTTATCGAAAACGTCAAAGCTCGAGCCATGGGGAAGGAAGTGCTGGCTTCGCTTTCGCCCTCGCAGCAGGTGATTGGAATCATTCATGAGGAACTGATCAAGGTCCTCGGCAGCCATGAGTCGAAGCTGCGGTTTGCCAACGAGCCGCCCAGCGTTTTCCTGATTGTGGGGTTGCAGGGCTCGGGTAAGACCACCTCGACCGGCAAGCTGGCCCGGTGGCTGATGAAGAACGGTCATCGCCCGGAGCTGGTTTCCGTCGACGTTTATCGTCCGGCGGCGCGCCAGCAATTAGCGATCATCGCGCGGGATATCAAGGCGCCGATTTATCCGGGAACTGCGGATGAAACCGCGCCGGTGGATCTGGCCCGTTCGGCCAGGCGCGAGGCGGTCAACAACGGCAGGGACGTTCTGCTGGTGGATACGGCGGGACGGCTGCACATCGACGATCAGCTCATGACGGAGCTGAAGGAACTGAAGGCGCTGCTGAATCCGGTCGAGATTTTGTTCGTGGCCGACGCGATGACGGGGCAGGATGCGGTGAAATCGGCCGCCGAGTTCCACAATCAGCTGGGCATCACGGGCGTGATCCTGACCAAGATGGACGGCGATGCGCGGGGCGGTGCGGCGCTCTCGATCCGCAGCGTGACGGGGCAGCCGCTGAAGTTCGTCGGGGTGGGCGAAAAATCCGACGCATTCGAGCAGTTTCATCCCGATCGGGCGGCTTCGCGCATCCTCGGGATGGGCGATATTGTCAGCTTCGTGGAAAAGGCGCAGGAGGCCTTCGACGGGAAGCAGCAGGAGGAGATGCAGCGGAAGCTGATCGAAAACGAGTTCACGCTCGAGGATTTCCGGGATCAGTTGAAGTCGCTGCGGAAACTGGGGTCGCTCGAATCGATCCTGAAAATGATGCCGAAAACGGGCATGATGAAAGATCTGCAGAACATGCAGCCGGACGAAAAAGAATTAACCCGGATTGTGGCGATCATCGATTCGATGACGCCCCGGGAACGCGAAAACCACATGCTGATCAACGGAAGCCGGCGACGGCGCATTGCGCGCGGCAGCGGGACTTCGGTGGAAAAAGTGAACGACCTGCTCAAGCAGTACGGGCAGGCAAGGAAGATGATGAAGAGCTTGTCCGGTAACATGGGTTTCCTCGGGAAAAAGATGGGGAAGATGGGGCTGGGCAAACTGGGACTGCCGGGATTCTGATTAAGATCGCGCACAACGGGTCGAGTCCCGCGCCCTTTGCGCTCCGAAGTGTTTTTAGGATTTGTGTGAATTTTTGAGGACAATAGAATAGATGCTCATGATTAGACTGGCGCGTTTCGGCGCCAAGAAGAAGCCGTTTTACCGCGTTGTTGTGATTGAAAAAGAACGTGCGCGCGACAGCCGCAATCTCGAAGTAGTGGGGCAGTACAATCCGCTGACTACGCCGGCACAGGTGAAGCTCAACCACGAGCGCATCACGTACTGGACGAAGAATGGCGCGCAATTGTCGGACACGGTCAGCCGTTTGCTGAAGAATAATCCTGCGCCGGCCGCTGTTTAAGGGCTCCGGGCGGGCGGAGGGAAGTCGATGAAACAGTTGATCGAAGATATTGCCAAGGCCCTGGTCGACATCCCGGAAGAAGTGACCATCAATGAGATTGAGGGCGAGCAGACGACTGTGCTCGAACTGCGGGTGGCGCCGAGCGATCTCGGCAAGGTGATCGGGAAGCAGGGCCGGACGGCGCGCTCGATCCGCACAATTCTGGGAGCGGCGGGCATGAAACTGAATCGGCGGTTCACGCTGGAGATTCTTGAGTAGTGCGTGCGACAGCAGTGCATGCGAATGGATCGCGGTCGCGGTCCTGGGCCGCCCTCGCGGCAATCGCGGCGAGTTGACGGCGTCGTCGCTTTCCAGTAAACCTGAAAGATTCGCCCGGTTGAAGGAAGTGCGGCTTGTTGGTGAACGACCCGGCGATGCGGCTTCGTATGAAGTCGAAGAGGTCTGGGAGCATTCGGGCGAGCTGGTTTTCAAATTCCGGGGAGTCGATTCCATTTCCGATGCGGAGAAACTGAGGGGGACCGAAGTGCAGGTGCCGCGTTCGGAACGGGTGGAACTCGAACCGGGCGAGTACTTCCATTCCGATCTGATCGGCTGCGAAGTGCGCGAGCGGGTATCGGGACGCACAGTGGGGAAAGTGACGAATTTCGAAGAGTATGGCGGGCCGCCGCTGCTCGAAATCGACGGGGGCAGGGTGCTGATCCCGTTCGTGAAGGCCATTTGCGTGGATATCCGGCCGGATGAAAAGCTGATCCAGGTTGAGATCCCCGAGGGGCTCGAAAATCTCCAGAACGCATGAAGTTCCACCTTCTCACCATTTTTCCCGCGTTCTTTGAAGGGCCTTTTCAGCACGGAGTGGTGGCGCGCGCAGCTGAGTTTGGCGCTCTGGAAATCGAGATACACGATCTGCGGAACTGGACGCACGATCTTCATCGCACGGTGGACGACCGGCCGTTCGGCGGCGGCGAAGGAATGCTGCTGAAGCCGGAGCCGATCTTCGATGCGGTGGAGACGATCTGGCCTTCAAGAAACGAGAAACAGAAGGTGATTCTGCTTTCCGCGCAGGGCCGGAAGTTTACCCAACAAATCGCGCGGGAATTGCTGGCGTGCGAAGAGCTGCTGCTGATCTGCGGACGTTATGAAGGCGTGGATGAGCGGGTGGCGGAACACCTGGCG
>Ga0187876_1001483_pt1 | contig 19796 bp, 23 predicted proteins | sample June2016WEW_17_4_FD_133000 | JGI IMG/M metagenome (GOLD analysis project Ga0187876, IMG submission 133000) | Peatland microbial communities from SPRUCE experiment site at the Marcell Experimental Forest, Minnesota, USA - June2016WEW_17_40 | ecosystem: Environmental > Terrestrial > Soil >...
CCAAATAAATCCGCATCTCGCGCGTCGCAAACACAAAAACCGGCGGCCATGGCCGCCGGTCACTGACCCATCCAGCACCTAGTTCGACGAATCATCCCGCCGTTTCAGAGTCGGACGATCATCGTCGGGGTTGCTGGTGCCCGATTTGTCGTCCCCGCTGGCGGAAGTCCGTCGCAAGCTGGGTTTGTTCTCGTCTCTCTGATCCAGGACCTTGTGGCGATTCTCAATCGACGCCAGCCTCGATTTTACATCGTCGAATTCCGAAGTGGTCACAACGTATTCCGCCTTCGCCGGCAGAATCTTTCTAATCTCTTCTTGCGTTTTCTCGATACGGTCTGGAGTCTGCGGATGCGTATCGAAGGTTTTGGCCAGCGTACCTGGCTTCTTCTTCTCCATCGCCTGAATCTTTTCGAAGAAAGAAACAAAAGCAGACGGATCGTAGCCGGCGCGATACATGTATTCCACGCCAAGATAGTCCGCTTCCGCCTCGAACCCGCGCGAGAATTTCAGAAAGCCAAGCATCGCCGCTGGTCCCGCAGCTTCGTAAGCTCCGTAGCCAATTCCCCCGCCCACAAAGATCAGAGGAATGGTGGCCAGTTGCATCAATGTTCCACGCGTTTGTTCGCGGGCCAGATGGCAGGCCGCCACGTGCGCGATTTCGTGGGCCATAACGCCCGCCATTTCCGCTTCTTCGTCGGCGGCGAGGATCAATCCGGAATTCACATAGAAGAATCCACCCGGCAGCGCCATGGCGTTCACCACATCGGAGTCGATCACCTTGATCGTGAATGGCACCTGGGCATCCGAGTTCCGTACCAGGTTCTGCCCGATTCGGTTGACATACTCCGTGACCACAGGATCATTTACCAGCTTGATCTGCGATTCAACCTGCTGGGCATAAGATCGCCCCATGGCCACTTGCCGCTCTATGCTGTACCAGTTGCCCACGCCGCGTCCGCAACCGACATTGCGATTCCCCACCGCATCCACGTCGGTCTTCGAGCCATCGTGCTTGATCTGACTGTCATCCTGCGTCGGCAGATTGGCCGGCGGCTGCGCGGGAGCGTTTTGCACGTCGCCCGACTTTGGCTGGTTCGTATTCTTGTCCTGATCCTGCGCCATCGTCCAGGGCACTGCGCTGAACGCCGCCAATCCCACCGCGATCGCCAACCGACGCAACTTCATAGGAACTCCTTTACCCCACTCTTACCCGGATTATACGCCCGGCATGCACACCCCAATCCAGAACTTGCCTATAAAGTTAGACGCAGCCTTTGGCCCAGGGGGTTATCCGGTTTTAGGTAAGGAAGGGGGAGCAATCCTGGTTCAAGATATCGTGCGCCAAGCGCCCTTGCCCCGTTTTCAGCTCAGTCGTAACATGGCCCCTTCGTCTTCCGTTGGATCAGGAGGTGCCCTTGCTCGACCGTCGCCGTTTTCTCTCCACCGCCGCTACCGGGCTCGCCGGCGCTGCCGCCCTGCGCGGGAATCTACTCGCGCAACTTGCGGGCGTGCCCGCCACTCTTCCGGACTCCACCCTGTTCGATGCGAACGAAGACGCCTACTGGGCTGAGATTCGCAAACAATTCCTCATCCCGGAGGATGAGATTTACCTCAACAACGGCACCGTCGGCTCCAGCCCAGTTCCGGTGCTGCGCGCCATTTTCGACGGCTACACCACTACCGAGAAAATGGACCAGCAGGATCCCGAAGACTATCCCATCTGGGGATACGCCTCCTGGAACGAATTCCGCGATCCCCTGGCCGCCTTCGTGGGCTGCCGTCGCGATGAGATCGCTCTGCTCCGTAATGCCACCGAAGCTAATAGCTATATCGCTAATGGTGTCGACCTGGAGCCGGGCGACGAAGTCCTCATGACCGATCAGGAGCATCCCGGCGGCGAGCATCCCTGGAATCTCAAGGCCAAGCGCTACGGCATTGTCGTAAAGAAAGTCACGCTTCCGCGTCCCGTGAAAGACGCTGCCCAGGTCCTCAATCTCTTCAACGACGCCATCACCTCCCGCACCCGCGTCATTTTCTTCAGCCACATCACTACATTCTCCGGTGTCGTGCTGCCTGCGAAAGAACTCAGCGCGCTCGCCCGCTCAAAGGGCATTCTCTCCGCCGTGGACGGCGCTCACGTGCCCGGCATGATGCGCCTGAACCTTCACGACCTCGGCTGCGACCTGTACTCTTCCAGCCCGCACAAATGGCTGCAAGCTCCCAAAGGCTCCGGCTTCCTGTATGTGCGCGACGAAGTCATCGACCGCCTCTGGAACACGATCGTCACGGAAGGGTGGAACGATCCCAAATTGCGTGCCGAGCGCTTCCAGCGCATCGGCAGCTCCAACGTGCCAGCCCTCTGGGGACTACGCGCCTCCATCAAGCTCGCCGACGACATAGGCTTGGATCGAATCGAGCGCCGTCATCGTACCCTTGCCGATTACATGCTGGCTGAGATGAAAAAATGCGGCGCCGAATCCTGGACCTCGCCTGATCCCGCCCTGCGCTGCGCCATCGTGACGGTCAACGTCCCACCCGTCCCGCGCATGGACTTGGAAAACTGGATGTGGAAGATGCACAGGATCCGCATCCGCGGCGGCGACCCCAACAAGCTGCGGTTGTCGACGCCCTATTATTTGCAGAAGAAGGATATTGATCGCTTTCTGGAAAAGTTCGACGCGTATAAACGCGAGAAGAAGCTCGGCTAGAGCGAGAAATGCTTTTGAAATGATCGTTGGTGAGCGTGATGACCAAGGAAAAAAGAACCTCGGACCAACCGAAGGATCCTTGCCAGCCTCAAGCGAAGCTCGCGCATCTCGCAAAGCCGCAGAAAAAGTTCTTAGGCCTGCTGAGGGGCATCATCAAGATCGTCGGCGACATCGAATCGGCGATCGAACCACCTGAAGCTTGGGAAGGCTTGAGGTAATTACGCGCGGGCGAGGGCGCCCGCGCCACACGAGCTAGTCGTAATACTCCAACCCCAAGTGCGTGATCAGTTCCTCGCCCTTCAAGTGCCGCAGCGTGTTCTTCAGCTTCATCAACTGAATAAACAAATCGTGTTCGGGATAAAGCCCCGGCGCGGTCATCGGCGACTTAAAGTAAAAGCTTAACCATTCTTGAATGCCCAGCCCGCGGAGTTCCGAACAGCGCTTTGCCAGATCCATCAGTAGCACGAGATCGAGCACAATCGGCGCCGCAAGAATCGAGTCGCGGCACAGGAAGTCCACCTTAATCTGCATCGGATAACCCAGCCATCCGAAGATGTCAATATTGTCCCAACCCTCTTTGTTATCACCGCGTGGCGGATAATAGTTGATGCGAACCTTGTGGAAAATATTCCCGTATAACTCGGGATACAACGCAGGCTGCAGAATGTGCTCCAGCACTCCCAGCTTCGACTCTTCCTTCGTCTTGAACGAGCCCGGATCATCGAGCACTTCTCCGTCACGGTTGCCCAGAATGTTGGTCGAATACCAACCGCTCAGGCCGAGTAACCGCGCCTTGAATGCCGGTGCTAGAACCGTCTTCATCAGCGTCTGCCCGGTCTTGAAATCTTTTCCGCAGATCGGCGCTTCGTTCTGTCGCGAGAGTTCGAGCATCGCCGGCAAGTCCACCGTGAGATTCGGCGCGCCATTCGCGAACGGCACTCCCTCCATCAATGACGAGTAGGCGTATATCATCGAGGGCGCAATCATCTCGTCGTTCTCGCGCAGCGCCTTTTCGAACGACTTCACCGATTGGTGCGCTGCCGTCGGCTCGATATAGGACTCAGTTGATCCGCACCACATCGTGATCAACCGGCTCGCCCCACTGGTTTTCCTGAAGTCGCGGATGTCCTCCCGCAACTGCTCGGCAAGATCCATCTTCGTCTTGCCCTTCTTCACATTCGGCCCGTCGATCTTCTTCACATAATTGTGATCAAACACCGCCGACAGCGGCTTCACCGACGAAAGAAATGGCTCTAACTGGTCGAGCAGCCTTTGATCCAGCACGCCGGCATTCGAGGCCGCCTCGTACATGTTGTCTTCAAAGATGTCCCAGCCAGTGAACACCAGGTCGTCGAGTCCGGCCAGAGGTACAAACTCTTTGATCTTCGGCGAACGGCCGTCCGTGCGCTTGCCCAGCCGAACCGTGCCCATCTGCGTCAGCGACCCGATCGGTTTCGCCAGTCCCTTGCGGATCGCCTCTACACCAGCAACAAAGGTCGTCGCCACCGCACCCATGCCCGGGATCATCACTCCCAGCTTTCCTTTCGCAGGTTGGATCGTGCCGTTGTGCGAGGAACCGCTCTTCGCCTTGCCTGCTGATTTCACTTCAACCTGCGCCGTCTTTGCGGATTTCTTCGGTGTCGCCATATGTTGGCCGCTTCCTCAGTAAGAATCTATATGGATGTGCAAACCTTGTATGTTCTCGTATTGGAGAGGACTTTTGCAAACGACAGGGGCCAAACGCGCAGAAAATCGGTTTAACGGGGCAGAGCGGGCATCGGGTGGAAAAGACTTAGCGTCAGGCTTCAGAAGGATCCTAGCGCGCGAAACCTGAAACTTGAGGAAGAGACGCCGCCCCCGACCTTCCGCATTCGTCACAGCAACCGGACAGAATCCTCATGCGTCAAAGCCGCTACACCGGTCTGTCTGTTCTGTTCATCGAATGACCTGATCAGGACGATTCCCGTGATCACGTACGCCCAGACCAGGTAACGATCTTCAGGCGATGGATAAAGAAGAAAATGTGCCAGAACGGCGAAGCTAACAACTATCAACAAAGGGTCTTGGCGACGTCTCCAAGCCAAAAGTCCCAGAAGAATCCAAACTGCCACGCGGTCGGCTACCCCCACCGCTCCATACACAAGGGCGTAGACATATTCTCTGATCGTGAGCACGTGCGGTATCTGGGCCGGGTAACGACCGCTAATGAAACTGAAGCGAAAAAGGACAATCCAGCCGTAGTTCCCAGCCCAATGATTGATGCCGAGGACGATCCCGATTGCGAACGCGGCAAGTACTGCCGCAATCGACCTTGGCAGTCTCTGTTTCCACGCCAGGCACACCAGAACGGCAAACAGAATTAAAATGTTGTCCGTTCGCACTCCAAGCGAAACGAACAGAAGACCCAGGGCAACTCCGATCCTGCCGACCCAAAAGCCACAGCGCGGGAATCACTAACGAAGCGGACAGGCCAACGCATCGGGCCCGCCTAATCTGCCCAATGAAACAACTGGAGATGCAGCGACGAGCAAGCAACTTAGAAGTGGCCGTTTCGTCCAAACCAGAACGATGATCCCGATGCCAAATAGTGCCGTTGCCGAAATAAAGCGGATGGCACTTTGCATGAGAAAAACGCTACTCACAACCCGAATAGCGACTAGATAGATAGGCCGAATGGTGTACATCGGCTCCAGTTCCAAAAGGTGCTGAGGACTATCCAGAATGGAGCTCTCTTCGGCCCGAGGGCTCTCATGTTTCACGATGGGGTACACGACCTGGACGGATTGGGATTTTCCACGGACCGCTGATTCGTAAATGCAACGGTCGAGATTGTCAATTGGACGACGGTAGCAAGCAAAGGCCAATCCCGCCAGGAACAAGATACAGAATCCCCACTTTGCGAAAGGAAACAAGGCTGAAGGTCTCACAATGAGTTTGTCCGATCTCCTCAACTACAGCGCCTCGACAACACGCGCGGCATTATAGCCCAGATACTCAGACGGCTACTCGCGATCAGCGTCAACCCTACCGCGCCATGCCACACTCATGAATCAGTTCCATGAATTTTTTGCGTTGGACTCTGGCGAAGACTTCCTTCATAGTGGACTTACTTCGTAAACCAGCTCTGCAGCCGGTCCCGCGAAGCTGATGTTTGCATGCTGGCCCTGATGTCGGTATTGCAATTCTCCTGACCTCGTTGTTCTCCACCTCAATCTGAGCCCACGCCATTCGGCCTCGCGCCGGTAGTGTGCTCTTCGGACCAAGAACAGGAGATTCCAATGAAATCGATTCGCAAGTTCGTCTACGCCGTTGTTTTGACTTTGAGTGCTTTGAACTTTGCACCCATCCTGGCTTCTGCCCAGGACGAGGCAGGAACTTTCACGCTGCCCCACGAAGTGCTTTGGCAGAATGCCACGGTCCCAGCCGGAGATTACAGGTTCACACTCCAACCCGTGGGCCCGTCGGAAATGCTCAAGCTCAGAAAATTGTCAGGCACGCCCGAGTCCTTCATGCTAATGGTGAATGATACCGACGTTGCTGACAGTTCCAAGACCGCGAGCCTGGTAATCAACTCGAAGTTCGGCGAGCTCTACGTCAGCGCCATGAACCTTCCCCAGTTTGAAGTCACGCTGCACTTCGCAGCGCCCGCAAACTCAGGGAAGGAAGTGGCTGAGATGCACACCGCTTCAGCCGCAAGCTCCGCCCAATAACTGCTCGGTATCCCGAGAGCAGATCTGCCATAGATCTGCTCTCGTTTTTTTTATGGTCAAAAGGAAGCAGAGTGATGCAAGGCGGGTGGTGCTGTGCGGCAGCAGGGCATCACGACGGACCAGGCGTCCGCGAATTGCCTTTCACCTCTTCGCTCAACACAATCGCTTCCGCAATCTCCTTCATTGCCTTGCGCTTCTGTCGGCTCTGACGCTGCAATGCCAGGTAGGCTTGTTCCTCGCTCAATCCCAGATCGCGCTGCAAAATTCCTTTGGCGCGCTCCACCACTTTTCGCGTCTGCAGTTGTTCGGATAGATTGCTATTCGCATCCTCGAGTCGCGCCATCTCGATCTCCGCGCCCACCAGAAAACCAACCGTCGAGATTAGCCGGATTTCCCGCCGCCGGTAAACATGAGGCTGCCGATGCTGCAGATTGATTACTCCCACCACGCGCCCGCGGCACATCAAAGGAACTGACAGGAAGGCTTCATAGCTATCTTCTGGCAGTTCGTGGAAGAACTGAAAGCGCGGATCCAGTCCCGCCTTTTCCGCGACCGCCACTGGTTCTTTGTGTTCCGCCACCCATCCCGTAATGCCCTGCCCCAGGCGAAGTTTCAGCCGGTCCACGACTTCCGGATGCCGATTCTTCGAGGCTCGCAAAACCAGATCCTCCCCTTCCAGAACATAGACCAGGCAGGAGTCGCACTTCACCAGCGCAGAAGCAAAGTCGACCACACGAGTCAATACATCGTGAAAGCCATCCGCCGTCGCCAGCCGATTGCCAATCTCGTGCAACAAATCTACATGTAAATCCTCAACTGATATGAATGAGTCCATAGTTAACAGTATGGACCTTGCGACGGCTCTGTCTAACGTTAAATTTCAATGACAGTCATGCAGAATTTTCCACACGATTGTTACCATCATTTAACATCTTTTGCGTAGGCACGGCATCGACGACAAACAACGACAAACAAACCAATAACTCTGCCCTGCTCTGGATGCTCGGTGTCAAAGGTCTTGCGATCAGGGTTTCGAGTCCAACTCCATCGTCTTCACCGGTAGATCCCAATGTCCATCGAGAATCTCGAACCGCCGCTGCTCCTCTCGCTGGAACGTGTCTTGATCGGGATACATCTGCTTCTGCAGCGCCGCTTCATCGAATGCCTCGTTCGCCACGGTCGCATTCTTGAAGACGATGGTCACGCGGAAATCCCAGCGCCCGTCTTCGGTCGTGTGATAGCGCGGCTGATCCATCCACACCTTCGCAATCCGCCCCATCTCCATTTCCTTCTTCAGCACGGGATAATGATTCTTCTTGAACAGCTTCAGAAACTCGTCCGCATGTCCCCACTTCGCTTTGTAGTAGTACTCAACCACGAAGGGCTTCTCGGAAGTCTGCGGTGCAGATTGAGCGTGAGAAAAGACGGGAAGCGCGATGGTGAAGAGAAGCAGAAACGCAAGAGCACGAGACATTTGAATCACGGGGTCCTCCTCGTAGATACCCGCTTGTACACTAACAAGACGGCAAAGACAAACTGTCGGCGGAAGGAAGCAGAGGCAGGTGGAAAGCGACCAACAACACATTCTGAAGCTTTTCGAGGACGGCGACCGCGCCCTGATCGCGGCCGACCTCGCCGAACCCTCGCGCATCTTCGCTGACGACTACGTCCAATATAACGAGTCAGGAAAAGCTTTCCCCAAGGAGGATGTGATCAACAATCTCAAGTTCGACGCGATCCGCTAGGTTTCGATGGTCTCGACCGGGCGGGAAATCCGCCTTCTGCGCGAAGATGTCGCAATCGTCCACGGCTCTGAAGAAGATGAGGTCGAGCAAGGTGGCGGGCGATTGAAAGTCCGCTACGTCTACATGGATGTGGTTGTGAAACACAATGGCAGGTGGCAGATCGCGGGATCGCAACTGGCGACGCCAGTCGAGATTCGGTGACGATCTAACTACTCCGCTGCTTCTTCGTGCTTGGCTTCATGACGCCATCCAAGGAGCCTTGGCTGATAGGTTTCGGGCGATCAATGCCGACTGACGGCCGATGCCTGACGGCCGACCCTATTCTGCCAGTGCGTCCAAACAAAAAAGACCGCGCCCGCCACCAGCATCACTCCAATCACCGCATCGAATTTGTGGAAATATTTCCCTAGCTCCCGCCAGTTCTCACCCAGCTTCATTCCGAAATATGCCAACCCCAGGCACCACGGCCACGATCCCAGAAACGTATAGATATGAAACCGTCCCCGCGGCATGCGTGCAATTCCCGCTGGCAGCGCGATGAACGTGCGGATCACCGGCAGCAGCCGCGCGATGAACACGGCCAGATATCCCCAGCGGGCGAAAAAGCGGTCCGCCCAGTCAAGTTCGCGCCGCGTCATCAGGACCCAGTGCCCAAAGCGCTCCACCAGCGGACGCCCGCCATAGCACCCAATCTCATAAGCCACCAGCGACCCCAAGTTGCAGCCCAGCGCCCCGGCAGTTGCCAGCCACAGCAGTTTAAACGTGCCTTCAAACACGAGGTATCCGCCAAACGGCATGATCAATTCCGAAGGCAGAGGAATACACGCCGACTCAATTGCCATCAGCAGAACGATCCCGCCGTAGCCGGTCACGGCGATCACCGATTTAATGAACACAAAAATGACAGCCAGAAGTTTTTCAGTCATGAATGAAGGCAGTTCTCAGTTGTTCAGTTGCCAGTTAAGTGCGTTCGTTTCTCAGTCCGAAAACAAAGAAAACTGGGCCTGAGCTCAAGAGTATCGGAAATCAGGGGTAGAAAACCCCACGCTAGAACGACCCTTCCTGGGTAAACGTATAACCGGGCAGCGCCGCGCCTTGCGGTGTCTTCGTCACCTTGATACGCACAGTCGGCGCGTCGGGAGCGGCAATCCCTGCCGGCCGCAGCATGGCATACTGTGTGAACACTTCACTGTACACCTTGGTCACCAGATAATCCTGGCCGTCAGCATCGCTGCGCCACACCTGCCCGAGTTGGATCGAAGTTACAGCCATAGTAGATTCTCTGAGTGAATGGGTTGAACTTCAGACTACCGGGGGATATCTGGCGAGTCAATCATTCCCGTGGTTACCGGTGGTTACCGAGGTCTCTGCTAAGATGTTGCCCTCATGCCCCGCGGAAAAATGCCCCGTCAACCCGCCCGCACCGGCCGGCAAGACCGTGTGGCGCGGACACCCCTGCCCGCGAAAGCGGCGCCCAAGCAACCGCGCGGAACTGTAGGCGGGCCTGGACACAAAGATGCCCCTGTGCGAACCACCACCCCCGGCCCTCCAAGCAGCTCAAAAGTCCCGCCAGCTTCTAAAGCAAAGAAGCAAAGCGCCTACAATCCCGTCGCTCCTGACCGCATCGCCGAAATTCTGAAGCGCCTTGACCAACTCTATCCCGACGTCACCTGCGCTCTCACTCACACCAGCGCATGGGAACTTCTGGTCGCTACCATCCTTTCCGCCCAATCCACCGACGTGAACGTCAATCGTGTTACGCCCGAACTCTTCCGCAAGTATCCCACCGTTGAAGCATTCGCCGCGATCACGCCCGAACAACTCGAGCCTGACGTCCGCTCCACAGGCTTCTTCCGCAACAAGTCAAAATCCGTGGTCGGCGCTGCGAAAAAACTTGTTGCTGACTTTGGCGGCCAGGTTCCGCTCAAAATGGAAGATCTCCTCACCCTCCCCGGCGTCGCCCGCAAGACAGCGAACGTAGTCCTCGGCACGTGGTTCAAGAAAGCCGAAGGCGTAGTCGTCGACACCCATGTGCATCGCATTTCGCGCCGCCTCGAGCTCACTACGAACGACGACCCGCAGAAAATCGAGCAGGACCTGATGCGGATCATCCCGCGCGAGAAATGGATTCTCTTCGCCCACCAGATCATCTGGCACGGACGCCGGCTCTGCATCGCCCGCAAACCCAAGTGCGTCGACTGCCCTCTGGAAAATATCTGCCACGCCGCCGACAAAACCTGGAGCACGGTGGAGATGCACAAGAACGCGAAAGCGTAGTTTGTATCTGAAGTCGCTTTGTCATCCTGAGCGAATCAAAGGACCTATGTAATCTGCTGCCTCCGCCACGGACTCATTGGTTCTCTGCTAAACTCTCCCTTTCCGAGGCGTCAACACCGTGCGTACTTTAATCTCGTTTGCTATCGTCATACTTATGAGCATCGTTGTGTCTGAGTCCGCTGCCGCACAGACTCTCCCCGCTCCGCAGGCCGTTACCGATCCCAAGCAGATCGCCTCCAAGCCCAACGCGCAAGTCGAGCCGCGCAGCCTCAGCATCGAGAAGCTCTACATGACGCGTCAGGTGGGCCGTCCCACGTGGTCGCCCGATGGCAAGAGCATCGCCTTCATTTCGAACATCAGTGGACGCAACAACCTGTGGCTCGTTCCAGCCGAAGGCGGATGGCCGGTGCAGCTCACCGTCAGCGAGCAGCGTCAAACCGCGCCTGCGTGGTCGCCAGACGGAAAATGGATCGCCTACCAATCCGACTACGACGGGGACGAACTCTGGGATATTTTTCTGGTCTCCCCTAAGTCCGGAAAAGTCGCGAATCTCACCAGCACGCGTGAGATCGCGGAAACGGATCCGACGTGGTCGCCCGATGGCCGCTACCTGGCGTATCTGGTAAAGCCAAAAACATCGGCGGCCCATGAGCTCGACATCTACGACACGCTGATGCGCGAGGTGAAGCACCTCACTACAGGCACTCCCCAAGATAAAGGCAACTATAACCCCATTTGGTCGAGGGACGGCAAATACATCGTCTATACGCAGGAGCAAGCCAAGGGCACAGATTCCAATATCTTCATTGCGGACGTGGCAACTGGAAAAAGCACGCTGCTGACGCCGCATGAGGGCGAACAGCGTTACTTCGCGAATGACATTGATCCTCGTCCCATTCCAGACGGACGCACGATACTAATCACGTCCAACGCTTCGAACGGATACGAAAACATCGGCCTCCTGGAATACGGCGAGAAAGGAACTTCTGTCACCGAAGCAATCCATCCCGGATCGATCCAATGGCTCACGCACGATAAATGGGAAATCCGCGGCGGCGAATTCTCGCCCGATGGCAAGCACATCACCTTCAGCGCCAACGTCGATGGCAACGAAGACATTTACCTGCACGATCTCGCGACGGGCAAGTCCACGGCCCTGCCCATCCCCGAAGGCGTAAATGAGCCTGTCGGCGGCCACTCCGCGTTCACTAAAGATGGCTCGCGGCTCCTTTATTACCACAACGGTCCCACCGCTCCGGGCGATCTATGGGTTTACACACTGGCAACCGGCAAGTCCCATCAAGTCACGCACTCCCTCGTCGCGGGAGTTCGCTCCGAAGATATGGTCGAGCCTTATCTCGTGCACTATCCCAGCCGCGACGGCAAGTGGACCATCTCCGCGTTTCTTTACGTGCCCTTCAACATGGCGCGCAACGGGCAGAACGCCGCCATCGTTTACATCCACGGCGGACCGACTTCGCAAACCATGAACGCGTTCAACCGCTTCGTGCAATACGCCGCCAATCAGGGATACATGGTGCTCGCGCCGAATTATCGCGGCTCGACTGGATACGGAAAAGAATTCCAGCAGGCTAATTTGTTCGACATGGGCGGCGGAGATTTGCAGGACGTGCTCGCCGGGGTTGACTGGATCAAGCAGACCGGCCACCTTGATCCGAAAAAGATTGCCGTCATGGGCGGAAGCTACGGCGGCTATCTCAGCATGATGTCAGTGACGAAAGCTCCCGAAGTCTGGGCCGCAGGCGTGCCCATCGTTCCGTTCGTGAACTGGTTCACCGAAATCGAAAACGAAGATCCCGTGCTGCAACAGTCCGATCTCGCGACCATGGGCGATGTGGTGAAGAACAAAGCGCTGTACGAAGATCGCTCACCGATCAACTTCATCGATCAAATTAAAGCGCCGCTGCTGTTGCTCGCAGGAGGACACGATCCGCGCTGCCCGAAGTCCGAAACGCAGCAGGTCGTCGACGCCATCAAGAAGCGTGGCGGCACGGTCGATTACAAGATCTACGAAAACGAAGGCCACGGCTTCGCCCGCGTGGAAAACCAGATTGATGCCTACCAGCGCGTCGCCGACTTTCTATTGGCTCACGTCCCTCCGGCGGACTGCAGTTGCTCGCTGACGGAATAGAGCGACACCCGAATCAGGCTAGCACCGTCTGTCGCCCAGTGACTTAAGCTGTTCCGTTCTTAATTCCCGCAGGTAGAGAAACATCGGCAAGCCGAGCGAAACCCCGACTGTGAGTACCGCCAACACCGGAAGCCACCGCCGGCGAATGTTTAGACGTGCGCTCTCGACTCGCATGAACACGATGAGAACCACGGCAGAAACCAGGACATCCATGCCAAAGAAGGCGCTGATGCGGTTCGCGAACAACTCGCGGACGAACAGCGGAAGATTCATCCCGTGTTGCACGGCCCACGGAACGAACTGCCAATACGGAACCAGCGCACCAACGAAACAAAGCACGAGGTAAATCGTCTTCGGTTTCATGCCGCCAATTTAGCAGATATCGCGGTTGCCCCAAGTGCGGGCGCGTCTCCGCTTGGTTAAATGGGGCGGCTCGATGGTTGCATGCACGATGGCTCGCACCAATGCCGGGATTGTGAACTCCTTGGCCGCGATGTCCACCCGCAACCCAAATTCACGTAACGTCGACGACGTGACCGGACCAATCGACGCTAGCCGTATCCCGTCAACAACGACGGTTGCGCGTTCACCCACCAATCCCATGAAGTTGCGCACGGTTGAAGAACTGGTGAACGTAACCACATGAGGCCGCTGCCGCGGATTCCGAAGCACGTCGCGCAGGCGCGCGCGCGACGATTGCGGCACGACGGTTTCATACGCTTCCACCACATCCACATGCGCTCCGGCCCCGCGCAGCTCGGTCGGAATCACGTCGCGGGCAACTTTGGCACGCACCAGTAACACCCGCTTCCCTTTCACGCGCCGCCGTAAGCTGCGCACGACCGCCTCCGCCACGTACTGTTTGGGAACAACATCCACTTTGACGCCGCGTTGTTCGATGGCTTTCTTCGTCGCTGGACCAATGGCTGCAATGCGCAAGTGCTCAAACTTTCTATTGCTTAAGCGCAGTGTGCCCAGTCGCTCCCACATTGCCTCGACTCCGTTCACGCTGGTAAGGATGAGCCAGTCATAATCGGCAAGAGTTTTGAGGGCGGAGTCCAACGGCTTGAAAGACCGCGGCTTGCGGATTTCGATGAATGGAATTTCAAGCACAGTGGCACCCAGTTTGCGCAGTTCGCTGGAGAGTGTGCCGGCCTGATGCCGCGCTCGGCCTACGAGCACTCGAACGCCGGAAAGCGCATGCGAATCTTTACCGCCGCTGTCGGCCTTCTTCCTCACTCGCCTTCCTTGTCCGCCGGAATTTTCCCGAGGCGCTGCTCTTTCATCATGCGTGCGACGCCCGAAACGGCTGAGTCTTCGGCTTTTTCCAGACTCGCGATCACGTTCGCCTGGTCTTCCCGAGTACGGTTCTGGCTGAGCTTGAACTTGCCTTCAATCTTGGTGGCGACGATTTCAAAGCCAACGATCTGCCGGAGCATGTTCTCGCGATACTTCTGGCTCAATTCCTCCCACTGCCGGCGGTAGGCAGGCTCGAAAGTTTCCATCAGCTCGTGTAGCATCGCGTGCAAATCCTGCGGCGAAGAAAAGAGTCGTGCATTTCCATAGAGATGCGCCGCAGCATAATTCCAGGTAGGAACGCTTTCGCGCGCCGTGTAATTACTGGGCGAGATGTAGGAGTGTGGTCCGTGAAAAATAGCTAAACACTGCGGCTGCTGTTCGAGGTAGCGCCAGTGCGGGTTCGCCTTCGCCACGTGGCCGCGGAGCACGACGTTTCCTTCCGTTTCACGCACGAAGAGAGGCAGATGAGTGGCGAAAGGCCCCGCGTCGGTGGTTGAGATCAGAATGGCAAAGGGATTGGCACGCATGAAGGCAACGGCATCCGCGTCGTGGCGTAAACGAAAATGCTCGGGAATGTACACAGGTTGCTTCTCTTACTTTCCTGCCGGCTCCGCCGTTTGCTTCTTTCGCACGTGCAAGACTTTCTCCACTTCGGCGATCACCACTCCGGCCTCGTCTTTCACTTCTACAGAAAAAATGGGCTCGTATTTCGGCAACGTCTTCAGTTTCTCGCGAATGTCCTCGATTTGGCTATCGGACAAACGAAATTCCGCGCGCACCGTTCCCTTCCCAGGCTTTCTATAGCGGATGGTCGCAGCCTTGTCCCATACGATGTAGTGGCGCCCCAGGTTGGCCATCAGCATGAGCATATAGAACGCGTCGGTCATGGCAAAGAGCGATCCGCCGAAGTGCGTGCCCACGTAGTTCGCGTTCCAGAAGCGCAGCTTCAATTCGACGTCAACGGATTTCATGTCGGACGCGACGTGCCGGACACGAATTCCCGTGCCTACAAACGGCGGCCAGAAGTTGATCCAGCGACGGAGAGCACGGGAACTCTTGGTGCCGCCCAGAAGTTGCAGGAGAACGCTGCCACTCTTCATGCTTCACGATCCGGGGTCACGGTTGCGGCGGGACGGTGAGGCCGCGGCCGTAGACGGCTTGGAGGATTTCGCCGCCGCCGCGGCTAAGTAACGTTTCGCCAACGTCGTTGCCGAGTTGTTCGGGATCGCTGAGATCGCCGTCGAGCGATTCGCGCAGAAGCCTTGAGCCGTCGGGTTCAGCAACGATGGCGTCGATATGCAGCTTGTGGTTGCGCCTTTCAGCAAAAGCACCAATGGGAACTTGGCAGCCTCCGCCTAGTCGATTGAGGAGGGCGCGCTCGCAGGTGGTGGCGGCGCGGGCGGCAGCGTCGTTCAGGAATTCCAAGTGCTCGCGCGTGGCGGCGTCGCCTTCGCGGATTTCGATGCCGAGCGCTCCCTGCCCAGCGGCGGGGCACATGACTTCGGCAGGGATGATCTGCTTAATTAATTCCGTTTTGCCCAGGCGCTTCAAACCGGCCGAGGCCAGGATGATGGCATCGTATTCGCCCTGCTCGAGTTTGCGCAGGCGCGTATCGACGTTGCCGCGCAGGGGATGAATATCGAGATCGGGGCGGATGGCCTTCAGTTGCGCCTGGCGGCGCAGGCTGGATGTGCCCACGCGCGCGCCATGCGGCAGGTCCCCGACTTTCGAATAAAACCGCGAGCAGAAGGCGTCGCGAGGGTCTTGTCTCTCTGTGATCGCGGCGATTTCGAATCCCGGGGGAAGTTCGGTGGGCAGGTCTTTCAACGAATGCACAGCGAAATCGACGCGGCCGGCGGCGAGCGCCTCTTCGATTTCTTTGGTGAACATGCCCTTGGTGCCGACCATAGCTAGGGCAACGTCGGTGATCTTGTCGCCGGTAGTGTGGATGATTTCGATTTCCACTTCATGGCCGCGAGCGCGAAGAAGCGCAGAGATGTGGTTGGTCTGCCACAGGGCGAGTTGGGAGCCGCGAGAACCGATACGGAGTTTAGGCATCAGTGGCGCGTCCCCACTTCGTTCTTGTTCGGGTCCGGCGCTACTGATTCCTTGTCTTTATCCCGCAGATTGAACAACCGGCGAACTACGTCAATCACCGTGGTGGCTTCAGCTTCGCGCGCAGCGGTCTTCAGCGTGGTGATCGGTGTGTGCATAACCTTGTTGATGATGCCACGCGTCAGTGCCTCGACCGCCATTTCTTGCTCCGGGGTCAACGCACCCATGCGGCCGCGCACGCGGTCGATTTCCGCCTGGCGGATGGTTTCCAAATGATCCTGCAATGAGACGATGGTGGGCACCACGTCGAGCGTGTGCAACCGGGCTTCGAAGCGTTCGACTTCGCTGGTGATGATGGCTTCGGCGAGTTCGGCTTCCTTGCGGCGGTCGGCGACGTGGCTCGAGACAGCCTGCTGCAGGTCATCGATGTCGTAGGCGAAGATGCCGTCGAGCTTGGCCATTTCGGGCGAGACGTCGCGGGGCACGGCAATGTCGATGAAGAACATGGGCCGGTTCTTGCGGCGGGCGAGGAATTGCTCGCCGTGCTCGCGGCGGAAAATGGCGTGGGGCGCGCCGGTTGAGGTGATGACGATGTCAGCTCGGTCGCAGGAGTTGTAGAGATCCTCGAACTTGATGGCCTGGCCGTTGAACTTCTGCGCCAGCCCGATGGCGCGATCGTAGGTACGGTTGGCCACGAAGATCGAGGCACAGCCGTGGGCCATCAGGTGCCGGGCGGCGAGTTCGCTCATCTTGCCGGCGCCGACGATAAAAACGTTCTTGCCCTGCAGGGTTCCGAAAATCTTCTTGGCCAGTTCCACCGCGACCGAGGCGATGGAAACCGAGGACGACCCCACCGCGGTTTCGCTTCGAACCCGCTTGGCAACCGCAAATGCGCGAGTGAACAGCTGATCGAGTTGGCCGCGCACCGAGCCTACGGCGCGAGCCGTGGCGTAAGCCTCTTTCACCTGCCCAAGAATCTGGGCTTCACCGACCACCATCGAATCGAGGCTTGAAGCCACGCGGAAAACGTGGCGCACCGCATCCTTTTCTCGAAACTCGTATAAATGCGCATCGAGCTCTTCCGCTGTCAAATGAAAATGATCGTGCAGAAAGCCACGCAGGTCGGCGGAACCATTGCTGGTGTGGGTCACCACCTCCACCCGGTTGCAGGTGGAGATGATCATGCCCTCCTCGATTCCGGGATGGGCCGTGAGGTCACGGCAGCAGTCGGGGAGGCGCGACTCAGGAATCGCCAAGCGCTCACGCACTTCGAGCGGAGCGCTCTTGTGATTCACGCCGATGAGCTGGTATCTCATGAGGCGGCAAACCTGTGAATGGCGGAGAAGTAATTCGCGGCCCAGGCAACGATGGCGGCCACGAAAGCAAATGTGGCCAGAACTGCGGCGCGGCGGCCACGCCATCCCGAGTTCCAGCGCGTGAAAACCATGACCATGTAGACGACCCACATCAAAACCGAAAGCAGGATCTTGGGATCGGCAAAGTCGATGTGCCCGTACGTGGACATGGCCACGATCGAGCCGGTAATCAGCCCGAGCGTCATAAATGGAAAACCAAGCAGCAAAGAGCGGTAGCCGATCTGATCAATCACTTCGAGAGCGGGCAGGAAAGAAATCAGGCTGCTGGGCTTCTTGGCCTTCAGCCGGCGCTCCTGCAGCAGGTAAAGCAGGCTGGCGCCGAAGCTCAGCACGAGGGCGGCGTATCCGGTAAAGATCAGGATGATGTGCGCGATCAGCCATCCCTTGTGCTGGACGAACGATGTCAGCAGGACAGGTTGCTCGTCTACGGCCGCAACGAAGGTAAGGAAGAATACGATGGGGAAGACGACCACGCCCGGCGAAGTGGTTTTGTAGATGGCGTATATGATCATGAAAAACGTCATCGAAAAGAAGGCCAGCAGCGACTCCCCATTGTGCACCGAGGCCCAGACGACGTGCCCGGACAGGAAAAGCTCAACCAGCGAGACAAAATGGAAGATCATGCCCATGCTGGCAGCGTGCAACGCGATACGGCTAAAAAGATCGCTGGTGCGGGTGAGCGCAAAGAAAGCGTAGATCAGGCCGATGAAGTAACAAGCCAACGCAAAGCGCAACCAAAGTAACGCCATAGGCTAGGTAAGTATCAGAGTCCGCTGAGTTTAATGCAAGCCGGAACGAGTTCGTAAGTCTTGGTCGTAACCCCAGGAACCCCATCTCTATCCACGCATTATATTCTGCATGGAGATCACGGAGTGGGGAAACGCCAAGGATCACGCAAGAATGTGATCTGGATCACAATTTGCTCAATCCACTCCCAAGCTAGCCAGCGCTTCCTCGAGCACGGCCGCATTAATGACTAGGCGGCGTCCTTCCACCTTCACATTTTCCAGCTCATCGAAGGCTCGGAACAGCCGGAGCTTAGCTGCGGCGTACTGTTCCGCATCGGTCAGCGGACGCCCGTGAACGGTGGCCCAAGCTGTCACCGCTTTTTCCGGCAGGAAGAGGCTTACGGCGTAGGTCAGCTTGCGGTCGGAGGTAACGTCGAAAACAAATTCCGTGGCGGGTGCCTCGGGATCATCGGCAAGCGCGCCACGTTTGCCCACGAAATAGTACTGGTAAACGTACCCCTGAGTGCCGGCGTACGTCTTGAGGCGGCGCAGGGTCATGCCAACATTATGAACGGTCGCTGGAGGTTTGTCCCGCACCGCCCATCTGCTGGAGAACAAACGGCGACGACCCAAGGTAGCTTGGTCTTACAGGGTGACTAAGTCTCCTGCCGCGATCCGCCGATATCTTTCTTCGAAGACCTCTATCCTAAACATGATTGAACACTGGCAGTGGATCGCACTCGGCGCGTTGGTTATCGCCGTGGTTTGTCAGGAGATCCGTGTTCGCCGGATTCACAGCGAGTCGAAGAAATGTGAAGAATTATTTCAGATCGTCACGGGAAACGCCGCCGACATGATTGCGTTAGTAGATGTGAAAGGAAATCGCCTCTACAACAGCCCGCGTACAAGCGAATCCTCGGGTACTCCGCGGCGGAACTGGGAGAGACGTCGGCGTTTGACCAGATCCACGCCGACGATCGATTCAAGGTTTTAGAGGCCGCCCGCGAAGCACGCAGCACCGGAGTGGGCAGAAAACTGGAATACCGCATCCGCCATAAGGACGGCACATGGCGAGTTCTAGAGTCAATTGCTGGCACCATCCGGAATGAGGAGGGTGAGGTCGCCAAACTGGTCATCGTGAATCGCGACATCACGGAGCGCAAACGAGCGGAACAGCAAGCCGAGCACAATGCTTTTCACGATGATCTGACGGGATTGCCAAACTGGCGTCTCTTCCTTGACCGGCTGCAGCAATTATTCGAGCGCGCCCAGCGCAGCCCCGGACGCCAGTACGCCGTCTTGTTCGTCGATTTGGATGGTTTCAAAGTATTCAACGACACCATGGGCCCCGCGGTGGGCGATCAGGTGATTGTCGAGACTGGCTATCGCATCGAAGCTAGCCTTAGAGACGAAGACACGGTTTCGCGATCGCAAAACCAGATCGCTACGAGAAATGCCGTGCTCTCCAGAATGGGTGGAGATGAATTCACCATCCTTTGGGAAGACGTGGCTGATCCGAGCGACGCGATGCGGGTCGCGAAGCGCATTCTTTCGGTGGTGGCGGCGCCGTTTCAGGGTGGAAGGTCGCCAAGTGCGCACATCGGCCAGCGTGGGTATCGCCGTGAGTACGCCTACGCATGCCCGGGCCGAAGATCTGCTGCAGGATGCCGACGTTGCCATGCGCCGCGCCAAAGCTCTCGGAGGGTCCCGTTGCGAATTGTTTGACGAGGCGATGCACACTCGCGC
>Ga0187876_1001484_pt1 | contig 19786 bp, 12 predicted proteins | sample June2016WEW_17_4_FD_133000 | JGI IMG/M metagenome (GOLD analysis project Ga0187876, IMG submission 133000) | Peatland microbial communities from SPRUCE experiment site at the Marcell Experimental Forest, Minnesota, USA - June2016WEW_17_40 | ecosystem: Environmental > Terrestrial > Soil >...
ATGACGGCGAGGCCGGCCTCGTCGTGAAGGCCGAAGTCGTGCACGAAGTACAGTGCGCGTTAAGACGGCAATAATCAAGACGGTAATAGCAGGTCCAGCACCTCCGCCCACACCAGCCGATAGGTACCGTTGACGGTCGTCGAGGTGGTTGTCGTCGATGACTGGCCTGGCAGTATTTCGCTAGACTGGGTTGACTCAGGTTCTGTCGCCGCCCACTCGTACTCCCGGACAACCAACCGCGCGGGCGTTCCCGGCGGTTGCGGCGGGTCAATCGTCGCCGAGCCGGTCCACAGCGCGTAGCTGCCACCCGATTGCTGCGCGCCGAAGAGGGTTGGTTGCGTGGACACCATCTTTGGTTCTCCCATGCTGGAGCCTTGTCCCGTGAACTTTGCTGGTCCCGTGGTGATGTTGGGACCAGTAGTGATCGACCCACTCGTGGCAAGGCTGAAGCTTGTCACGGATACCCACGCGTCGAGATCTCCGTCCGTGCCGCCGAATGGCTGGACTTCCACGTCCGCCGTCATCACGTGGCTTCCCAGGCCGGCGTACGCCTTAACCGCTTTTCCCTGCCACTGGCCGGGCTCAGCGCCCAAGAGGCCGGGCCCCGCGCTCCATTGGCCGAGCACTGAGATGTTCAGCAGGTCGGCATTCGTGGGGTCGAACGCTACGGTGACGACGCGGTCGGGTGCGAGCTGCGCGAAATCGGCCAGCACCAGTCGCGACAGCTCACAGCCGGCAAGCGACTTAGGCTGGCAGCGAGCCAGTGCCAGCCGCACAAAGGGGTAGTAGGCCGGGCCGCCGCTCACGTAGATGTCCGAGTACCACAGCCTGCGGTCCGCGTCGTACTGTACGGCGTGCGCGGCGACATCTACTACCTTGCCGGGCTGCTCCTCGATGCCGAGGCCCTTCCCCGTCCAGACGGCGGCCTGGAACATGTCGACGGTGGGGCACGCGGTGTTCGACGCTGGGAGGCTCTGCGACTTGTACAGTGGGTCGAGGCCCCACTGCGTGTAGCGCGATGGGTCTGGTGCCAGACTGTACGGGTTGCCGCCGGACGGCAGCACGACACCCAGCAGCTCGCCTTCGCCCGAGGAGTACCAGGGTCGCTCCAGGTAGACGCGCAGTCCGCCGCCAAACCGGGCGGACTGCAGGCTCCCGTCTGGCATCGCCGCGCTGTAGTGATAGAACGCGGGCACCACGTAGAGCAGGTTAGGCGACTGCGGCCGGGCCGTGCTGGGTACGTCGAGCACGCCCAGCGGAAGGGGTCCCGCGCCATCGGCGATATCCATGGAGACCGCGGTATCCGGGTTCGGCGCCATTGGGTAGCTCGCATTCGCCGGCGAGTCGCTGGACGCCGCGATCAGCTCGGGATTGTTCTCGATGTCGGTTTCGGTGAAGGGGAAGTACTCACGGTAGCGCGTCGTCGCGGTCAGCGTGTATTTCACGCGGTGGTACTTGGTATTGCCGAGCTCGTGGATGAAATGTTTCCGGTTCTCCGCGGCCGCAGCCGCTAGCAGCGCCTGCGCGGGATTGGCTGGCGTGCTGTTGCAGGGAGTGGTGGAGGCGAAGCTGAGCATGGTGTCGGTGTAGGAGATAGGGATTTCCGACACATGCGCTCTGCTGTCGAGCAGTGAGGGACCGGGCTTGGTCACGTCGTCGGTCGGCTCATACCAGTGTGCGCTGATGTCTATCTTGCTGGTGCTAATGCCGCTGACCGGTATGCGCGCGTCCCACAGTTGGGCCGACGTTCCGCCTGCCTGGCGCGCAGTGCGGAACAGTTTGCTGAAGGCCGGCGTGATGAGCGGGTGCTGCACCGCGTGCACGAGTGTGATCTCGCGGTAGGGCGTTAGCAGCCAGAGCAGTCCGGCTCGCGCGTGGTCGCCAAAACGGTCGAACTCTTTCTTTGAGATCAACTTGGACTGATAGGCCTGGACTACCCACTGCCAGAGCGCCATCAGGCTGAGCGCAGTGTTTGCCGCATCGGTCGGCAGGAGCGAGCTGTAGCGCACGGTCGTCATCTGTCCCTGGGGCAGATAGACGGTGAGCACCGAAGACGGTATGTTCAGTGTTCGTGCCAGGGCCTGGGTGCGTGGCGTGGCAGCAAGCTGGCTCACCGGCGAGCCGTCGCCCGTGGTGCTCGGACCCTGCAGCACGAGCCGGAGTGTGCCAAGAAACGGCCAGGTGCCGCCCCAATCGAGCGAGCACGCTTGCCCTTTGGGGAGGCCGGGGAGGAAGAGGAAGGTGATGCCTTTGGCCAGCGGATCCGGCATGTAGGGCAAGGGCAGCGTCTCGGCCGGGTGCGCATCGACGGGCGCAGTCGTGACCTGCTTGTCGCCCTGCGTTGCGGCGTCGGCCGTCGCGGCCTGGCTGTGGGCCGACTGATCGAGGCTGTCGACGATCGTCCACCACTGGTTCAACCAGTCGTGACCGCCAGACCAGGAAGGCGGGCTGTCGAACATGCCGTGCGTCTCGGCCATGACCTGGCTGGTGATGGGCGGCAGGAAGAAGCGCTCGGCGTACTCGTTGGGTGCATAGGCCTGGGCGCCGGACCCGGAGTTTCCGGAGGGCAGCCGGATGGGCCCTCCGCGCCGGCTATCCGGTCCGCTCGCGGTGCTGATGGAGTGGTAGTAGTCCTCCACGGTGACGCCGACGTCGCTGCGAATCACCAGGCGCGCCATGGACTCGCCGGGCGAGCCGTCGATAGACTGGCGCAGCATGAGGGTGGGTGCCACCAGCGGCTCCCAGCGCCGGTAGGTCACCTCGTCGCTTTCGGCGAGAGGGTTCGACGTGGCGTTGGGGTCGAATGCCGGCACGTTGCCTGCGATATCCATCATGCGCGCGCGCATCTTGTAGGTACGGCCGAACCGCAGGCGCGGCAGCGTGCCAGCGGGCACCGTGTAGCTTGTCTTGAGGCCGAAGCGCCCCATTTGCGCGTCGGGCGACTGGTCCGCGAGGTCGTTCTTGTCGAGAGGGATGCCGTTCGGATCCACCGGGCGTGCCGCGGACAAGCTCCAGCCGTGCCACCGCGCTACCTGCTCGTGCAGGTACATGTCCGATGTCTGGGTACTGCCGCGCACCTGCGCCGTGGTCAAGGCCACGAATCCCTCGTCGCCGTCCGGCACGGGGACGAACTTGCTACCACGGAGGCTGCGGTGTGTGAACTCATACGTCCCGGTGCGCCGGCACAGCGGAGCCCAACGGTTCGTCTTGGCGTCCCACACGTCGAATGTGTAACCGCGTGCCAAATCGTCGGCATGGAGCAATACGGTAGGGTTGGCGGGCGCCGTCTGGCTTGGCGGTGTCTTGGGCAGCGCCCCAGCATTCAGCTTGGTGGCTCGAGCCAGCCGCTGGGTGAGGTCGTAGGCTCTGCCGGTATGAATCAGCGAGAGGCCGGCCGAGCGTAGCGACGGCAGTGACTGGCCCTTGTCGCCGCCCAGCACTCTGGCTCCGAGGTCCTGGGCATCGGCCTCGAGCAGTGCCAGCTGTTTTGCCACGGTGGGCGCGAGAGCTAGCATCTTGAGCGAGGCCCCGTCCACATCCATTTGAATGATCTCAAAGGGCGATGCCGGCGCATAGCTCGAGTTGCCCAGCTGCAGCATGAGATCCTGCGTGAGGTAGCTATCGGAGACAGCCCTGGCTACGAACGATCCATCTCCTGAGAGCGAATAGTACGTTGCCGTGAGTATATTGGGCGGAGAGCTGTAGAAGTCCGAGGGTATGACGCTCACCGTCGTCGCGCTTCCGCCCATGGGGACAAGCGACGATGAGCCTTCGCTTTGGGCAAGCACGTCCACTTCGAGATCGACGACCAGTCCTAGCAACCGCAGCAAGGCCGGGTGGTTGCCCAGCGCCGAGATCATGGCGTGGAAGTCGTAGCGCTGTTCCAGCTCGGCAACCGTGGGCATAGGCAGCGGAGGCTGCGCGATCGCTTCCTGGGCAACGCTGGCCAGCCGATCGTGGAATGAGACGACCTGCAGGTAGTCGGCCTGGATAGGCCACTTCTTCTGTGCCGACTTCTTGAGCATCCGGTACGCGGGCATGGCGGTCTGCGCATTCAACCCCGAATCCTGGAGCGCGGCGTTGACGGCGGCGTTTACCTGCTGAGCTCCCAGGCTGCCCGGGTTCAGCGTGGGAATGTCGGTGAGCTGTCTGGCCATCTGGCTCGTAGTCGGGAACTCGTAGGGATTGCCGGATATCTCCTGCATGACGCCCTGGTAGCGGGCGGCGATATCGGCATTGATTCGGGAGACCGGGTACGAGTTGATGACGGTCTTCGAATAATCTACCCACTGGTAGGACGCGATGGGCGTGCTGGGCTCAAAGAGCGCACGCCAGCGGTCGAGGTCGGGTGTACCGCTCACCACCTTGGCGCTGAAGGTGGGACCGCCGTCGAAGGCCACCTTATAGCTGAGCTTGCTTACCGTCGTGGGCCAGTTGAGCCAGGCGTCGCAGTCGGCCAGCGTGGCCGCGCCGCCCGTCGTAGTGAGTCGCGGCGAGATGAAGACGCTGACATACAGCTTGCTTCCCTGTGCGAGCGGTCCCGACGATCCGTGCGGGATAGCAGTCCAGGTGATGGCGTTCGTCACGATGGGCGGTTTTGGGTGGTCTGACGGGCTGCCCGCGCTCGAGCCCACGGAGGTGGTGTCTTGCTTATCCACGTGCGGCTCCTCCTCTATTGGCTGGCTATCATTTCCGGTGCGAAGGCACCCCAGTACTCAGCCCACTTGTCCAGTGGCACCTGGTCTCGGAAATCGGGGTCGGACCCGCCGAATTTCCTTTGGACATCAACAGACGCCGAAATGCTAAAGAACACGAGGTGCACCGATATCGACAGACTGGCTTCGCCCGTGGCGTAGGATGTGCCGCCGTCGTTCTCGTAGCCGAGGGTGATGCTGACGTCGATGGAGACCGAGACGATGCCGCCTCCGACTTCCACATCTCCGTGGATGTGCACGTAGCCGCCGAGCTTCGTGGTCTGGACTTTGGTGCCCGGCGAAGTTTGGAGGCTCGTGTCCGACGACGGATCCGAGCCGTCGTCAGACGATTGGTCCGAGCTCGAGTCTGAAGACTGGTCTGAGCCATTGTCCATCTTGAAGTAGATGCCTGCCATGACGGAGACGGTGCCGCTGGCAATGCCGAAGTTGAGCGACAGGTCGGCGCCGAACTCGAGCCCGGCCTCCAGCATGTCCAGCCCGTCCAGGCCCAGGGTGATGCCAAAGTAGCCGCCGCCGCCGCACATGCAGACGGTGAGATGGAACGGGTTCTCGCGGGTGCAGAAGTTGAAGTTGACCTGCGCCGGGCTGCTACCGATCCAGGGCATCGTCACCTTGGCGCCGAACGAGATGTTATCGAGGCTGAACATCCCCAGGGTCAGCGCCGGGAGATCGAAGTTGAAGCCGGTGGCGAGGCCATCCTCCGTGATATCCAGGAAGGGCGGATCGGAGAAGCCACTAGAGGGGATGATCTTCATGAGGTCGTAGACGAACTGCAAGTCGCCTTGGGGTACGACCTGCACCGTCGGCACGGCGATGTCCGGCTTGGCGCCGCTCTTGGCCGTGAAGGTGATGCCCGTGAAGATGATCTGGATGATGTCGAGCAACTCCACCGTGAAGGCGCCCAACTTGCCTGTCACAGCGAACGTGGGACTGTCCGACCCCGTGAGCGGCGTGTGGATGTCTGCGGATACCGAGATAAACTGGTCGTCGTCCCCGCTGCCCGGTGTGAACTTCACGAAACCGTCGTCGTACTTGTCAACCAGGTGCGGCGCCCACTTGAGGTGGACGTCGACTGCGTCGGGTAGCTGCGCGTGCTTCAGGGCCGGCAAGGGATTGAGGCCCCGCAGCGTGCCGAGGGTCGAGAGGACGTTCTGCAGGCTTGTCGAGAAATTGGTCGCGGCAGTCTTGACCGCCGTGGCCTGGCTGGTCAGGTCGCTGGGCACAGACGATGCGCCGAGGCTCTGCATGAACGGGGTCAGAGCGTCGTCGAGTGGCTGGATATTCGACACGGCAGTGTCCAGCAGCTTCTTGATCTTGCCCAGATCGCCGGCATGCAGCAGGGCAGCGCCGCCGGCGCTGCTCAGCGCGGTCTGCAAGGTCGACAGCGCGGACTGCGCTGCCTGGAGCAGTGCCTGGACCGGCGCCAGCTGATTCTGGAGGGCGCGCATCGCGCCCGCCTGCGCGTCCGTACCCAGGGTGGCGAGCTGCGCGAGGGCGGGGTCGATCGCGCCGGCGCCCAGCTGGCCGATCGTGCCGGGCACGTTCTCGATGGACTGTGCCGCGGTGAGGATGCCGAGCGATGGGCCGAGCGGCGGCAGGTGGATGAGCTGGGAGAGGGAGATAGCACCCAGGATCTTGGCATTCTGGTCGAAGAACGAGTCCAGGAAGCTGCCGACGTCCGATGCTCCGCCCCCGCCGGCCGGAGCCGGTCCGGAAAAGCTATACGGCGCCGTGGCAATCAGGTCGACGCTCGTCGGCGGGGCGGTCTGCCCCGGCAGGGGCTTCATGCTGCTGATTGGCTTCGAGCCGCCGATTGGGCCGAGCACGCGCGATAGCGCGCTGATCGTGAGGTTTGGCGCTACCACGCAGGCGGAGTTGGAGCCGTTGGAGCCCTTGCTGCCATACGTGATGTCCGGCGACGTACTTCCATTTTCCTGCACGATGTCGGCGAACACCTCGCCGGGGTTGTTCCCGGTACCTGTGGGGTCGGCTGCGCCGATGCCGTCCCTCAAGTAGTGATCGCTGAGCGCGATTGCCGGTACCTGGCCATTGTGGAAGAGGGCTTCCACCGCGGGAATGCTCACGTGCGCTTGGGCCATCACCGGCACGAAGCACGGCTCGTCGTTCTGGATCAGCCAGGTCTCCGGTCGCTGTCCGGTATCAGACAGGTAGACGTCGAACACCATGTCGGTGGTGTGCAACGTGGTATCGCCCGGCCGGTTGCTGGGCGCGTAGGCGATCTTGGCGCCGTGCAGTGCCACCGTGTTGCGCGGGTCCTGACTGTAGAGAGTCTCGACCGTCTGCATGTTAGTGCTGTCGAAGGCAAGGTCTTCTTCCACGCTGATGAACGCGAGTGGCGCCGTGAACTCCACGCGTTGGCCCTCGCAGTCCTGCCCGATGCAGTGGAACAGGATATCCTGGGGGTTGCTCGCGCCGCCAATCTGGGGCCAAAAAGCGTCTTGATCGGCGATGCCGTGAGGCATCCCCTTCTGGCCAAAGAGTGATACGGGCGGGTTGATATCCGGCGTAGTGGTCGTGGTGATCTGGACTTGTTGGAAGGGCATCCACCGGCCGACCTGCCGCTTGGGCTTCTGCGCATCGCTTGGATCCATATCCACGAGCGGCTTGCCATCCTTAGCCTGCAGGTGGCTGCTGTCGTACTGCTTGAGGGGCTCGCGCACGACGATGAACATGCGCTGGAACAGGTAGGCGATCTTCAGCTGGCCCGGTTTGCTCGGAGGATAGAACTTGCGCTCCGTCACCTTGACCAGCGTGGCCCGGTGGCCGAACGGGAACAGGTAGCCCTTGTAGACGACGCGCACGTAGTTGTCGCGGCCCTGGGTGCTCCGGTGCGTCCATTCTTCGAGCGCCACGCCGATATGGTCGGCATCGGGCCAGGCGCCGTGGAAATCCACCCACGCGCCGAGTGTGGTCAGCATCAGCCGATTCACGTCCACCGGCACGGGATTGTAGGGCATCAGCACGGGCTGCGACTCGCCCACCGGTGGCGTGACATTTGCGTACGGCAGCTGCTCGATCAGCGCATACGTGAGGTACAGGTAGGACGAGGTGAGGCCGACGATTTGCGCGCGGTCCCGGCTCGTGAGTGACGTGCGCGCGGGGGGTGTATCGCCGGGGTAGTCGAAATCGTCCTCCAGGAGTGCCTCGGATCCGAAGCTGGGGGCATCGGGGCTTTCGTAGCCGGTCGAATACACCGCCCTGATGGTCCGGTAGTCGTGAGCCGCGTCCAGGGGCAGGCCACCCGAGTAGGTATCCTGGGTCACCGCGTACTTCGTACCGTCGGGCGTGTCTTGGACCTCGAATGCGTAGTGCGAGTCCAATAAGTAGGTGTGGCCCGGCAAGAGGTACGTGTTACTGAGACTGAGCGCCATCGCCTGGTTGGCCGTTGAGGTGGCAGCGAGGCTCGTCGAGTTCTTGCCCACCACCTGTACAGTCGTCGTCGGGCCGCTGACGTGCGGGGCCAGCAGTTTGCGAGTGGTAGTCGCGGGCACGGTCACCTTGACCCCGAGGCGCGTATGCCACAGCTCGGTGAAGGAGTTGTGTGTGACGGGAGTGAATGAGTGAATCCATGCCGCGTAGCGGTTGGGCGAGATCCACAAATGCCACGGAATCTCCAGCGAGGTGATGCAGCCGCCCAGTTGCCCGTCGGCGGACAGGTTGGGTTGATGCCTCTGAGAGTCCTCCAAGTCGACGTCGCTGTGGGTCTCCCCGCGCGGCAGCGCCAGGGATGAGAGGCTCGGCACCAGCTGCGACCAGTCGAGCAGGGCGTTGAGGGTCAGCGGCAGCGATGTACCTGGTGGCATGCCGAAGGCCAGCAGGCTCTCACCGGCCAGGTAGGCGCGCACAGGCTGTTTATCCGGCGTGTCGGTTGTCGTGTTACCCTGGTCGGGGTCTGTGGGCGCGGTGGCGCCTTTCACGGGATCGGGGTAGCTGTCGGGCACAGGCGTGCTAGCCGTGTACTCGAAGTAGGCTGTCTCGGCAAAGTTCTGTCCCTGGAAGTGCACCACGAGGTAGGGATCGGTGGTGCCGTACTGGCCCGAAGAGCCGGCGGCTACGCTGGGCACGGCCACAGGCGATCCGCTGTCTGGCACCTCGAGCTGCATGTTGACAAACTCGAACACCAGCGCCAGCAAGTCGTCCGGCCGCACCACGCTGATGGACCCCAGCGGCGACATGGTGAGGTGCTGGAACGCATCCAGGGGATGGTCCGACAGGTGCACCTGCGCGGCGTGCTGCTCGCCCGGCCGCTCGAGTCCCTTGGCGACGAACGCCAGGTGCGTGCCGGCCGGCATCTTGACGGGTGCGGCGACGCCGCCGACTACCGGGATGCTTGCCGTGAGCACTGCCGGGGTGCAGCGCACGTTGGTGACGCTGCTGCCGTGCGCTACCAGCTCGAGTGGCGGCGCGGTCGCGGTGTCGCCCACTTCCAGCACGCAGGATCCGGCTTTGAGCCAGGTCGGCTGCGAGCCGAAGCGCGCGACCAGCGAGCGGTGATCTCCGGCCGGGTCGAAGGCGATAGCGTAGCGCGCGCCGCACAACGGCAGCGAGGCCGCGAGTCCGCCAACGCCTTTCAGCCCGCTATGGGGCTGGAACAGCAGGCCGGCTCCCGCTTCTGCTACGAGGGCCGCAGTTCTCTTATTACCGGCGGCTTCAGGCCGCGGCAGGAGCCCGGCCTCCGGCTGCGCGGCATGCACGCCCGCGGGTTGGGCAGAGGCGCTGGTGGTCGCGGCCGGCTGTGCCGCACCTTCGCCGAGCTCGAATGTGAGGGAATCGAACGCGCCGGAAGGTGCCAGCAGCTGCCAGCGCCCCGTGGGCTGGAAGGCGGGTTGCAGGCGCCAGGTTCGCTTGCCGCGCCAGAGGGTCAGCGTGGTCCGCATGGAGCTCGGGGCTTGCAGGAGGCTCGTCGCGCCCGGCGCAAGCACGCCAAGCTCGGCATTATCGGCCACGAGCGGCTTGCCGAGACCTTCGACCGTAGCGATGGCCTTGCCCGCCAGATCTGTGTGCCAGTCCGGGCAGAACGTGGCACGGGCTGGACCTTCGAGACCAAGCGAGGCCGCGGTGCCGAGGCCGACGGAGGACTTCTCCAGCCCCACGTTCGACCGCAGCGTGCTCAAGCCGAGGAGCCAGCCGATGAACGGGGCCGTGCCCGCAAAGCCGCCCAGCGCCATCTGCATCCGGATGCCCCAACCTGTTGCTCCCCGGTGGATAGTGCAGCGGAAGTCGGCGGGCAGGTCCGTGCCTGGATAGCGCGCGCCGCGCAGCTCGAGCTGGACAGTGTCCGGCGTCTGCTGCAGCCGTAGGGCCGGGGAGCCGGCAAAGCGACGCACGTCGACGACCCAGCGGTCTACACCGCCGTGCCGAAAGGCGACCACTCCCTTGCCCCTGCGCACGAGCTCGAACGAGCCCAGGAGGGAGTTTTCCAGGGCGCGCAGCGTGGGCGAGGCGCCGGCAGCCGTGACACCGGCCAGCCCAAGCGCTCTACGCCGGCTGAGGGACGAACCGCTCGCACGCCCATCGCGATCGGAGATAGGGCCAGATCGTGACGCGCGAAGGCCAACAAGGTTGAGAAGTGCGCGCTGCATCCCATTGCCTCCAGGCTATTCCGCTGTGGCCGGCGATGGCCCGGCCCCGGTTGCGTAATGGTCTTTCCTGTATCGCCAGACGAATGGCTTGGTAGTGAACTTGCTGCTGTAGGTGGACGTGCCGCTCCCGGCGTGCCTACTGTATGCCGTGCGCGTTTCCCGGTCGTCGCCAGCGCATGTTCTCCTTTTCAGGAGGGGCCAGTACAATCGGTTTGTGTGCACGCGCTTGCGTTTGTGTGCAGAGCCTGCTCGAAGACCGTGGCCTTCTGGCAACGGCCCATGCACCGCCCAAGCATACCCTATTGTGTGGGGGCTGTCGAGGCCGCTTTATAGCTACTGCCCGCGTCGCCCGAGCACTGCACGCTCGATCCCTGCGACGAGGAGGAACAGGACAATACCAGTGAGCGTTGCGACCAGCGTAACAGCCATGACCAAGGCTGTATCGAGGTTGTGCTGCGCCGTGCTCAGCTCATAGCCGATGGTCTGTCCGCTCCCTGCAACGTACTCGCCCACGATCGCGCCGACCAGACAGAGCGTGCAGGTGATGCGCAACGATGCGAAAAGCGATGGGATCGAGGCAGGCCAGCGCAGCTTCACGAAGACCTGCCACTGCGACGCGTTGAGCACCCGGAACAGGTCCAGGTGCAGCGGATCGACCATGCGCAGGCCCTGTGTCATGTTGACAAGAGCCGGGAAGAAGGAGATGAGAAACGATATGCTGACCTGCGGCCACATGGTATCGGTGGGGAAAATGATCACGAGGATAGGCGACCACACGATGATCGGAATGGTCTGTATGAGCACCGCGAGGGGAAAGAGGGCCCGCTCCGCGGGTCGCGAGTGCACGAAGATCGCGGCCCCCACCACTGCGAGTACATTGGCCAGCACGAAGCCGAGCCCGGCTTCCTGCAGCGTGTTCAGGAGATAGGGCCCAATAATGTCATTCCAATTGTTCACCAGGCTCCACAGCGTATCGTCGAGCCGCGGAAAGATGTAGCTTGGCACGCTTTGCCAAACGACGAAGATCTGCCAGAATGCGAAAACGGCCACGAGGGCCAGCAGGGGCAAGGCAGTGCTGAGCGATCGCTCAAGTAGCACCTTCCGCCGTGGTGCTCGCTGCGCGATCCGCTGCTCGGGTCGGGCGTCATAGCCTGCAGCGTCAAGAGCGTGTTCGATTTGGCTCATCACGCACCTATGACCAATCTCTGGGTCGCGCTGTCTTGCAACGTGGTTCGCCCCTCCAGTGCCGACAGCACCTGGGTCTCCAAATTGAAGAACTCAGGGATACGTCGCACGGAGGGGTCGCGCGGGCGCGGCAGGGGCACGGGAATAATGCGGTAGGAGCGACCGGGACGCGGCGTGAGCACGGCGACCCGGTCGCTCAGGTACACGGCCTCGGCGATGCTGTGCGTGACGAACAACACGGTGATGCGGGTGGTCTCCCACACACTGAGCAACGTAGCGTTCATCTCGTCGCGCGTGATCTGGTCGAGCGCGCCAAACGGCTCATCCATGAGGAGCACTTCTGGCTCCTGCACCAAGGCGCGCGCCAAGGCTACTCGCTGTCGCTGCCCGCCAGAGAGCTGTGTGGGCAGCCTGCCCACGCAATCTCCCAGGCCAACGCGCGCCAGCATCTCCCCGGCCCGCTTCCTAGTGGTGCTGTCGAGCTTTCCGCCAAGCTCGAGCGGGAGCTCCACATTGCGAGCCGAGCGGCGCCATGACAGGAGGGCAGGCTCCTGGAACACCATGCCGATCTTCCGCGCCACGCGGGTACTCCGAGGCGAGGAGTTGGCAATGGTAATCCGGCCCGATTCCGGCTGCAGCAGGTCCGCCACCAGTCTGAGCAGCGTGGACTTGCCGCAGCCGGAGGGGCCGATGAGCGAAACGAACTCACCGACCCCTACAGTCAAATTGATGTCTTGCAGGGCGGACACGCCATTGGGATAGCTGAAACCTACACCCTGGCAGACAATGGCACCCATCAGCTATTTAGGCAAGAACTGCGTGGTGAACATATCCGCAGCCTTGACCGACGTCTTGATCTGCTTGTACTTCAGGAGCAGGGCACTACCGGCCTGCCACTTGGCTGCCGTCATGCTACCGGTCGGTGCACCTGGTGCATTTGCCAGCTGTGCAAGCGCTCTCATCTCAGCAGCTTGCTGGGCGACAGAGTCAGTGTTGTCGAGCTTTGGCACCACCACACCGGCAATCCAATCGGGGTGCGCGATGGCATAGCTCCAGCCCTGGGCTATGATCGACACGACCTTCTGCACGAGCGCAGGGTTCGACTTGATCAGGCTGTCGGTGGTGAAGAGCACGTCGCTGTAGAAGTTGTAGCCGTACTTGGCGGCGGGAATAATGTTCACGTTGACGTGATACTGCTGCGCGATCTCGATGGGCTCATTCGTCGAGTAAGCGAGATAGGCGTCGACCTTGCCGTCCAAGAGCTCCTTGACACCCGTATTCACTACTTGGGGCTTCACGTCCTTCTCGGTCAGGCCCGCTGATGCGAGCATGGCGTCCATGACGAACTCCTCCCAGGGCTGGTAGCCAATGACCTTGCCCTTGAAGTCTTTCGGCGTCGTGATCCCACTCTTGGGCATAGTGATGAAGCAGAAGGGAGACGTCTCGCCCGAGGCCCAGATGGCCTTGACCGGCACGGTGCTCGCGCGAGCAATGATCAGCGACGCGCCGTCATCGAAGCCGAACTGATACTTGCCGGCGCCGACGAGGACCGCGGGGTCCGTCCCATTCGAGGCGTCGACATTGACCTTGATGCCGGCTTGCGCCCACAGGCCCTGCGCCTGGGCTGCCCAAATTCCGGCAAACTCGACGTTCTTAATCCAGTTGAGATCGATACTCACCGTGGTGAGGGACGCGGCGTGGGTGGTGGCACGTGGTAGTGGACTGATGAGAGCGGCACCGAGAAGCACTGCGGTACATGCCAAACGACGAAGCACAGGCGAACTCCTTATCCCGAACTAGACGTGCTCACGGGTTGTCCGGAGCACAACTTCCCCCCTCAGCGGCGAGCACATGGGAGGTGCCGCTCACGTCTTCGTTTACGGCACGGTCTCACACGAGCGTGAGTATACACCATAGGTTGCGGCTACGGATACTATCGGTAGTGGACACGGGAATGGACCATACGATATGGCGTCGCCCAGGCTGCGGGCGCACCCAGGCAGACCTAGTGGCTCGTCAGTCGTCGTTTGCCAACCGGGCGCCGGGGCGGATGAATGCAATTCACCCCTACGGCACTCATAAGGGCGGCATACAACGTGACGGCTGACAAACGACTAGTCTAGGTGGAATTGAGTCTCTACCTCAACACCATTCCGCAGGGTCTGGAGCGTGGCACAGTAGCGCTCGGCACTCTGCAAGAGCCGTCGTGCCCGCTCTTCATCAACGCCTTGCTGGACTTTGACTACGCTTCGCAACTCAATCCTGGTAGCACCAACCGGGGTCGTGCGATCGACGCCCATGGTGCCTCGGAAGTCCCAGTGTATCTTCGCCTCCACCTGTAGTGAGGCGAGCTCGACGCCCATGTTCGCGGCTACCGCGCGGATCGTACTTTCCTCGCAGATCACAAGAGCGGCTGCCAGGATGTCGCCGGAACACGGCGCGTCACCAACGCCGCCCGCTGCAGGATGCAGGCCCGAACGAAGCTGTACTTGTGGAAACTCACCAGGCGCTACCACGCAGTGTTGCGGATCGGTCAGATCATAGGTGACGGTCCTCGCCGCCGTCACCACGACAGCCGACGCGGGATCCGTCCGATAGCGTTCCTTGAGTGGGGTCTGGATGGCGCGAAGATCTACTGTGGCCATGGTACGTCTCCTAGCGATCGCGCTCGATCTCCCTGAAATGTACCGCGCGGGTGCGAAACGTCTGGGAGCGCTGTCCCCATGCTACGCCGAAAATCTTGTGCCACGGTCACGAGTCTTCCGCGTTTTCACGGAGGTACGTGCAGATGTGAGCAGCATTCCGCAGTGCGACGACTGCCTTCCGCCACCAATCCAGCAGAAACAGGTCGTGCGTGTTACCCAGCGTGGTAAGCACGGTGGCGTAGAGCGAGAGGTTGCCGGAGTCGGTTGAGACGGGAAGGGCGGCAAACAGGCTGTGCACGATGCCATCCTGCTGCTTGCCGTAGAGCCCACCCAGATCCCCGTAGCCTTCGCCGAAGGCGAAGTGCTCGCTTGCGATTCGCACGCACGAGCTGCTGCGCGCCTCTACAATCGCCGCGCGTGGGAGATTCGGTCCGACCAAGCGCTGAAGATCGTCGATGCTGATGTGGCGATCGGCCAGCCGGCAATCCTGCTGCGTGTCGGGCAGCACGAAGGCATCCGTTTTGCGCCAGCCACCCGAGCCAGGGCCGCTTTGCTCCCGCCACGCATGCAGTGCCGCCAGGCAACGGGCGCGGTTTTCCACGGGAAGTATCTCCAGGCCTTCCCAGTCGTTCTCGTGCAAGAAGAACACGCCGTACACGGACCACCCTCGCACAAGCTTACCAGCCCTCGCCGCGCGGTGCGGTCCAGGACATTGTACGGGCGCATGCTTCGCCGCGCACACTAACAGGGCTCGGAGTACGCTCGAAATGTGGCCTGCTCTTGGAGGCGATTTCCGGCGGCTTGCCGGCTAGAGGCGGGCGGAGACACAAAGTAGAAAGGTGGGAACAATTATGAAGCACTCACTGCGTCTGTCTTCATTGCTCATACTCGTCCCGCTGCTCCTATTCGCTGCCGGCGCCGTCCAAGCCGGAAGCCGCGGTAGCGCCGCAGCGGCGTTGGTCAAGACCGCTCCAGGCCATATGCTGGTCAATGCCAAGGGCATGACGCTCTACATATTCTCGAAAGATGTCAAAGGCGTGAGCGCTTGCACGGGCGGCTGTGCCAGTGCTTGGCCTCCACTGATGGTGCCTAAGGGGGCCAAGGTCCCGGCCGCGATGACCGGCATTCCCGGCAAGTTCGGCGAGAGCATGAGCGCCGCCGGCGCCCAGCTTACCTACGATGGCTCCCCGCTGTACACTTTCGCCAGCGACATGAAACCGGGCGACGTGAACGGCGAGGGCATTGCTGATGCCTGGTGGGCAGTGGTGGTGCCTAGCGGCATGTAGTCCGCCGGTCTTCTGGGGACCAAGATGATGCGGCCCGGGTATCGCCTCACTCGGGCCGCATCATGCTGCACGGCCTGCTATGATTCATTCGTTGAAAACTAGAGGAATCATGCTAGGCACGCAGGAAGACCAGCAGCACGATCCGGCGCTGGCACTGGCGACGTGGGCGGACGAGCTGCGCGCCATGGCTGCGATTGGGTTGCAGTATGCTCGCGATCAGTACGACTGCGATCGCTACCGCCGGCTGCAGGACATCGCCAGTGAGATGCTCGGCTGCGCCACCACCATGCCCGTGGCAGACATCCGGGGCAAGCTCGCGGCAGAGGTGGGCTATGTGACCGTCAAGGCCGGCGTGGCTGCCGCCGTGGTCGACCAGGGGCGGCTCCTGCTCATCCGCCGGCGCGACAACGGCCTGTGGGCTATGCCGGGCGGGTGGGCCGACGTCGGCGACTCGCCTTCTGCCATGACGGCGCGCGAAGTGCTGGAGGAAACCGGCCTGACCGTGTCCGTGGACCGGCTCCTGGGACTGTACGACACCCGGAAGCGCGGTTTTCGCCACCCGCACCAGATCTACCACCTGGTGTTTGTGTGCACGCCCGTATCGGGCGCGGCTGTACAGACGGACGAGACGCTCGGCGTGGATTGGTTCAGCGCTACCGATTTGCCAGACCTGTCTCCCGGTCATGCGGACCCCGTGCGCGACGCGTTCCTCGCGCTGGCGGATCCGTCCTATCCGACGGTGTTCGACTAACCGCGCCACGGTGCACAGCGCACTGCACGCTGGTGGACCGGCCATGCCCGCGCAGCCAGAGCTGGCCATTCTCACAGAGCATAGGCGCGTCCGGGTCGGCGGCCCGGCGCCGGTACAGCACCGACAACATGCTGTGGTCGGGCGTCCGGCCGCGTGGGCGAACCATGCTCTGCGCCACTGCTGTCGAGGTCAGCCGGGCACATGTCCGTTCAGTGAGTGACGTACGTAGTGGGGGAGTGGGGCTACCCCGATCGCCAAGAAGGGGGTGGATTATGTCTAGACATGCAGAACGTCTACATATGATGGTTGAGATGAACGGCACCGGTGGCTCCACGAACCGTGACGACCGGGGGTCGCGAAGAATACTACAGGCTGGCGAGGCGGACCCGCTCGGCGCGCCGAACAGAGGCGAAGCGCAAGCCGGAGGAGACTCGGACGGTCGACTGCGACCGCAACAGCTTGCTCAAAACCATCGCCATCGCCATCGCCATTCAGCCGTCGTAGCCGTGGTCATCGCCCTCGACGCAACGTCCGTTCCAGCGCTGTCATAGAGGCCGTGGCCGTATTTGGCTGACCAGTAGCACTCAGTGTGCGGACACCGGGCCATCCTTGTCATGACGACCAGAATCTCCGGTCTGGAGTCGGGACCACATATTGAGGCCGAAGTATCGGTTTTGCGATCGGTGCGGGCGGTCAGGTGAGTTCGGCGAGCGCTGCATCTGGGTCGCTGTCGAATGCGCGGTCGAGATCCAGCGTGTCATCGGGCGTGGGTTTGCACCGTGCCAAGTAATGCAGCAAGGTCGCCCGCGCGCTTCTCTGCCAGTTCCCATCGTTTTCGCTCTGCTCCATCGTGGTGCGTCCGGTCAGGCCCTCCTCGCGTTCGGTCGCGTGCCCACGCGGGATCGCCTTGCTCGATGCGTGCGGCCAGCCCGTCGCGCCAGCGTTGGCTCTCGCCCTCGCAATGGGTAATCCAGGGTTTGTCAGACCTGTGTCTCCGGCAGGAACTGGCGCGACCTTCGCCGCACGCCTGAACTCGCCGAGTTGGTCACCCTCAAGCTTTAGGGCGTCGGCAAGGGCGCGCATGTTGCGCGGGTACGGGCGCCTGTGTCGGCCACGCTCCAGCCCTGCAATGGTGTCCGAGCTTACCCGGGCCGCCGTGGCCAACTCCCCCTGGCTCAGCATCGCTGCATGTCGATGATCGCGCAACAGTTCTCCGAAGGATCGCTGCACCGGCCGTCCCCTCCCGCGTGTACATGTAGCAACGTTCAATCCTAGAGTATCGGATCTTTGGGGGGGGGTGTCAATCCTCAGGGAAGTCCCAGTGTGCACTCAGGCAAGGCTCAGGCTGTGCTCGCTTCCATAATGGCGGATAATGGATGTGGCCCCGGGTGGCGCCGCTTGGGGGGCCGCAGGTTCTGGGTCGGTTCTATGGTGGCAGCCATGCTGGCGAGTGCCGCACAGAATGCTGAGAGCGCGCGGACCCGACAATCCGGTGTCGGAGGGCCGACCGCGCCCAGCACAAAGATCGGGAGAATCGCATGAACGACTTGCGCGGGCGTGTTGCGGAGCGCGTCCTTAGCTCGGGAGTAACTCGCACCATTTTGGCTACGGTGGTATTGGTGGCGTTGGCTCAGCATGTCGGCGCGGGCGTCGCGTTTGCGTCGTACAGCTGCAACAGCAACGGCGTACATTGCTATTCCGAAGACCGTTGGAACGGACCGGTGATCGGATCTGGCACGACGATCGAAAACGTTACCCACCTTGGCCAGGGTGATGTTCACCTCAACACGGAGCAGTGGTTGGTCGCGCCTGCGCCGTCCGGCGCATGCTATGTCAACAATGTGGCTTCGATGTGCTGGGTGGAGATAGGCATCAAGGCAGGGCTCACCCAGTGCAACAACATAGAGTGTTTCTTTTTCAATGACGTAACTCCAGCGAACGGCTACACTCAGCACTGGGAAATAACGGTCCCGGCCGGCGACTATGGCAATCCGGTCACCCTGGGCATAAAACAAGCGTCCTCGAGCTCCTTCAACTGGAGCATTACGGATGTGTACTACTGCTATACCGGGGTATCGTCCAACAACACCATGGTAATGAACGTCTCGAACGACCAAATACAAACCGGAGCCGAGCTACAGGGCACCACGGGGGCGGTGCTACCGCCGACAGCGTTTTGGGACAATGGCTACTACGCTGGGGGTAGCGGCAGCTGGGTCTACGAGGGCGCAGACGGCTCGCCAACGGCAACTGGGCCCCTCATTTTTGGCTGGGTAACGCGACCGTCACAAAGCCCTACTGGCGGTGACTTCGATGTCTCGTGTCCGTACAATGGGAGCGGGTACCCATGCGGTTAGCTCTTCGCGGTGGCCATCGATTAGGACAGCAGTCGCATATAGCCTCAAGAGAAGGAGTCACGACATGCGTGGGGACTTGAAAACAGTGGTCGTCGCTTCTATCGTAACAGCCATAGTCCTTGGCGCGGGGCTCGCTGGTGCTGCGAGTTCGGCACCCGGCGCCTCGCCAAACGTCGGCGCACCGCAGGCGGCTGTGAATGCGAATGCCGTGATCAGTCAGCCGCCGGGCATCCCTGGCATCACGTTCCCAACACCCCAGTCGGGCGCCGCGCCTCTCCTGAGCACGGGCGCAGCATACACGGCAGCCGAGGTGCAGGAGTCCATGTCAAGCCATCCGATTTTCCAGCTCGCTCAGCCGCTGCAGCCAGGAGCCGGTGATGTGGAGAGCGTCCAATTCATGACGGCACAGCAGGCAAGCACCCTTCTGCACGGAGAGTGGATTGGTCGGCCCGACCAGGCGATTGTGTGCTACGTTGTAGTGAAGGGACCAATCGTGATAGACATGTCGCCGCCGGATGGCGCTCTCTCAGGCCCCATTGGACCGGCTAACGAAGGCATCGCGGTGCTTGACGGCCAGACAGGCAACCTCCTGCTAACAAGCTACCGCTAGCTCCCAATCCCGCCAGGACCGCAGGCGCCAGATCAGCCCCGTCGCGACTCAGTGTGCGGCACGGTGGAGGTTCAGCGCCTGCGGTCGCAGCAGTCTTGCGGAAGCCGCTCTTCCGACAAGCCAGCCTGCGATTGGGGGTAGGCCCCGGACTTTAGCTGCGGTTGACTCCGCCGTTGCCACGGTTCATACTGCGCTACCTGCGTAGTGACACGATCCAAATCGAAAGCAGCTCGTCCCAGGCGTGGCGCCCGCGGCGGTGAGCCTATCCCGTGTCTGGTGCAGCGGTACCTCAAGTAAGGCATGCGGCTCGGCAGACTCGCCGGCATCACGTACCGCAACGGGCTCGCGCGGCCGTCGCGGGCGGCCTCGGCGTCTGGGAGGTAATCCGGGCGGCCCGAAATGCCTCTGAGCCTGGCCCTTGTGTTAGCGCTGGCCGGCCGTATCGGGCTGCCGGTGCAGAAGATGCACATCGCAACTCGATATTAAGCCGGGTGCCCCGAAGGGGTAGACCGCTGTCCATGGCCATCTGGAAGTACCCACTGGTGGCCAACAAAAGTATCCACCCCAAGCGGCGCGTCAGGCCAGTGGGAACGCAGCACCTCCGGAGCGTGATCGCGCCTCACGCAGGCGGTAC
>Ga0187876_1001485_pt1 | contig 19785 bp, 19 predicted proteins | sample June2016WEW_17_4_FD_133000 | JGI IMG/M metagenome (GOLD analysis project Ga0187876, IMG submission 133000) | Peatland microbial communities from SPRUCE experiment site at the Marcell Experimental Forest, Minnesota, USA - June2016WEW_17_40 | ecosystem: Environmental > Terrestrial > Soil >...
AGCCTCAACTGGTTCGGCCACCAGTCTCGGTTCGTCGTCCCGTCTTTCTTATCCAAATGAAAATCCCTACTTGATTAAACGACGCCGTTGTGCGGCAATATTAGACTTGTGTGTTCCGTCTACAAGAGACTCACCTCGGCGAAAACTGCACTGAGCAAATCTGAATCTGAAGCACTCCAGTAGCTAAAGCCGTCGAATCCGATCATCGCGTGAAGTGACACGCAACGTGACGTTGTCGCAACGCGTTTGATGCGGGACACGATTAAAGCGCTTCATCTGGAATTGAAATCCAACACTCCGTCCATGAACAAAACGCTCGGGAAAAGTCTCATGCCCACAGTAGTCTCTGCAGCAGGCGCTGTAGGATTAACTCGGTCGAGTTAAGAGCAACGCGTTAAACGAGCGACGCTATGGCAAAGCCACATGCCATTAGGGTGATTGTTGAGAGAATGAAAAGGACGTTTGACCCCATCGCTGGGACTAAGTCGCTGGTTCGGTTGTAGTTTTTCAAAGTAAGTCGGCCGGCTTTGTACGCTATCGGCAGACTGAAGAGCGAAATAAGCACGGGGAGAGGCGCGGCACCCACTGCGACGGCAAGTATGATTGAAGCGTAAGTTGATACTTCGCCTGCGACGTAAAGCCAAGCCGAGCCTTTTTTTCCCAACAGTATGACGATGTGCCGTCTACCCGCAATCCTATCGACTTCCGCGTCCGGGAACTCGTTGAGGAACAGGAGCAAGGCGACGAGAATTGTGATGGGGATTAGTATGGCGATGCCTGCGGCGTCGATTAAGCCAGTCTGTGTAACGTAAACTCCTAAACCCATGAGCCCAAAGCCAGAGCCAGCGACAATTTCGCTCAGAGCGGGCACACGCGAAAGAACTGGCGTGTAGAAGACGATTATGATCGCTCCGTAGACGATTAGGGGGAGCAGCACGTTGAACAAGCGTACTAAGAAGTAGACTCCGATCAGGGCAGCACAGATTAGGGTGGAGAGACACACTGTAAGTGCTTCCGAGGGTTTCATCATGCCCTTCACGAGTATGTCGACTCCGCCACTGAAGGGCGTCTTGGGGGTTTTCACGTCGATTTTGGAACGGTAGTCGAAATAATTGTTGAAGGCATTCACTGAAGCGTGCGTCAGCAGAGCGCCGACCATGACGAGGGCAGCGTCAATCGGAAGGAAGGCCCGATGCGCGTAGAAGGCGGCTGCTAGACCCGCGAGCACGATAACGATTGTTAATGGAAGGAAGTTTGCTCGAGTTATTGGAACTAGGTTGCCCAAAAGCTCCCTACCAGCCCGCTACGCTCGGAGACCATCACATCTGTTTTAACTTACGGTTTCAAATTTAGCGTTGGAATGGATGTACTCGAAATATGCGGGCAGGGTTGCCCTTTGGATAAGCAGTGTCGCTAAGCTCTGTCTTCGTTTCAGGTGACTGTGATAACCACTCTGTTAACTGGCCTCTTATGAATTGACACCGATGTGACCCTCGGAGCAAGTGAAAAATCTGCTTCTGAAGCACTCCTATGCCAGACCAGCGACAGACCTCAAAATCTCTTGTGTACTCTTGTCCGGAAAATGGGAGACGATATTCAGGAGACTCGCCGCTGTGATTGTCCCCATGATTTTTCCATCTAAGATTACAAGAAGTCTCCTGGCTCCGGTCTCAGCCATCCGTGCTGCAATCTCCGAGAGCTCAGCATCAGCGTTAACAGATGCCACAGGTGCACACATTATCTCATCAACCTTCACTGCCTCCGGGTTCAAGTTGTGGGCTACGACTCTCCTCACAATATCCCAATCCCTGACCAGTCCGACAGGTTCCCCGTTTCTCATGACAAAGACATTCCGCACCGATTTCTCAATCATAATCCGAACAACCGCGGAGACCGTTGCTCCAGACTCCACAAAGACAATCTCTTCTTGCAGAAGAGAAGCCACGGCACGACTAATCTCCAAAGATTATCAGTTATCTGTTCGTTGCGGGTTGAGCTTTCCTTTCATTTCGAACTTTCGATTGTTGGGCCGCTCGACTTGCGGACATATTCGGCTCCTAACAATGCACCCACGCCCATGAGCAGCCCTCCGGCCGCGGCGATATAGAGGAAATTCATATTCAACGTGATCATGGCGTAGAGGTAGCCAAAAACGAATGTGACAATCGCCCCTACGAGGTACAGTGAACCAACTGTCTTCCTCGCCTTCCCAGATATTCCGTAGGTTTCAAAGATCAGGATGCTCGTCACCAGCGCGGGAAGCATGTAGAATGTGAAATCTTGGTGGAACCTCGTGTATGCTGCGTCGAAGCCTATGCCGGCCGCCTGGTAAAACGACTGGTTAAATTCAATGTAATACCCCGTTACTGGGATTAGTAGGTAAATGAGTATCCACGCTACAACCAAGGAAACGAAGAGCAAGTCCCTTAGCAAAGGTGTTCCGTTAGTCGTCTTACCTTTTCTAGCATACAATAAGAGACCCAGCAACACAAAGGCAGCGCCAACGGCTACAATACTAGTGATTGCGTCGTCCATGGCGAGACCGTTGGGACCAGACTGAAACAGTGTGGGTGTTGCGAAGTTTCCCACGCCTGAAACAACGTAAATCCAAATGCTTCCAATCAAGCCGACAGCCATGATAATGAATCCGATGGTGGAAACCGCTTTTTCTCTTTTTTCCCATTTAGCGTATCCATAGACAGCGGGGGTTAGAGCTACTATGGCTGCCATGACTGATGGCAGCATGAGATGTGAATGGCTGGTAACCACGTCCTCGGTCCAGGTTACGACAGCGGTGGAATTATAGTATCCGAGCACGGGATACATGGTGCTGTTGATGTATTGCGGAACGATTGATGGCCACGGTCCAAACCATGTAATCCAACCTGACATATCGCCCATCAGCGCCGCGATTAGGATGCCGACGGCGCAGAGAAGCACGGTATAAGTCGGAAGGCCAATGTGCCTATACCCTTTGGGAGACGTTTTCAGATAGTTGAGCAAAGTTACGATCAGGAAAAATACTGTCTCTCCTCCTATGCCAATAGAAACAACCTGTGTCCAAACCGGGATTCCATAGGCGAAAGTGTTGTAGACGTTAAAAATCGCGCCGACAGCCGCGAGAGGTGCTGCGAAGAAGCCACCGATGAGGACCATGTGCTTCAAATGTGTGCCAAGTTTTCCTTTCAATGAATCCAATCCGAGAACTACGAGAGCTAAGGCCGCGAGAGCAATCATCCACGGGATGAAAGCTCCATGGTAGTAGAGGACAAGCCGCCAGAAAATATCCGGAGTCCACGCATTATTGTAATCAGCGTCCAGCAACGGGGTAAAGTTGTTAACAATCGGCGCAAGAAAACCAATCACCAGCGCCCAGATGATGCTCCACCAAATCACGAATTTTGCGGTGAAAAATTCATTTCTTGACAAGGCTTTCCTACCAAGATAGGGATGTGATGCGTATATCCTACTTTCGGTCGCCCAAAATCCAATCAGGCCGAAATAGCAGAAATACCGCCCCTCCGTGATCTTTGGGCCGGTAGTTACGCTAGGGATTTACAGGTATTTTCTCATCGTTCAACCGAATAGGGCATACGTCCCCCCAACCTCAACCTGAACTGGGTCTGCCCTTTCGATCTTGGTTGTCGCGTAGAGGGAATAGCTAGGTTCTGTGGCTCAATGGGTCAAGTCGATTAAACGCTGAAGATAGTACGATTCTCCAGACGCCAAGGTAGACTATGGGTATCAGAAGATAATACCGAGAAGTCACAATGGCAAGCACTGCAAGCAACGCAGCGATACATCCCACTAAACGCAATTTGGAAATCAAATTTTCTTCCTCAACCTATTGATCGTAACTCAACCCCGATACAGGTTCCGGCAATACTTTGGCCACAATGCCATACTGTATCGACCATGAAGTCAACAAACGCAACCAGGTAATTACTTCCCAACACTGACTACGTACTCTAACAATGTGAAGCAACTACTTTCCAGCGAAAAACTCGAAGCTAGGACGTGTGGGTAGTTACGAATGATTGTACGCAGACGGTTATGCGGATTGTCTAACCAAGATTGAGTGGGACTGGTATCTCAAACTCCCTGTTTCTACAATGATGGCACGCCATCCAGCCCGATCATTGTGGCTCTTCGTATTCAGTGATGGGAGGAAAGTCGTAAATCACTACACGCTTCACCCATGCCAGTTCAAGAGCACGAAAAAATATCAGCAATTAGAGTCTTCGGATGACTCAGCTGAATGGAACTACGACTCACACAGATTACTCGGTAAACCGCCCAATCCCAACGAGAGTGCGCCATTTCTTCAGAATGTAATCCTAGACGCCGAGCACCATGATCGAAGCGGCGATTGCCGTGAGGATAATCCATCCAAGTGAATTGTTGCAAACAATTAGCGTCTAAAAGACAATCTAGAACATTTGAGGTGCAATGACGACTAGAAAAAGCAAAGCTACGGCGAGCCCCATGAAGAACGCGGCTACATGACGAAACGGTTGACGTGCCACGAAACCAATAATCGTTGTACCCAAACCTGTGGACACAAAATAGTCAGCTAACGGCACAAGCAAAGACAAAAGCACGATCCACAGCATGTACTGATGAATCTTCGATGCAACATTCGCTAGACCAGGACTAACGCTATTGGCTCGACCGAGCCCAATTATACCGATGACAAAACCAACAAGTAGGCCAATCACCGTTGTTGTAGAGACTTTTGCCACAACTTTTTCCTTCTCATCACGCTCAACCCAGTAATTTTCCTTGTTTTAAGGATTATTCTACCAGCACGACCTGACCAGCTAGTTCGCTTTTTGGCACTACGTCTTGAATTGGCTTTCGCCTGTGCGGGCGGTGCGTGTTAACGCCCGTTACAAAGAATCTTCAAGAATAATTTCATTGGCGGGTTTTAAGGACATCCGCGAAATCGCTCTCGAAATATTCATCCTTGCTCCTTGCTAAGGAACTTCTCTGGTTAGTTTCGACCTTCCGTAGGTCTGTCCTCTTGATCTTTCCGCTCATGGTCTTAGGTAATTCGTTTACGAATTGTATGATCCGCGGCCGTTTGTAGGGCGCCACCCGTCCCCTGGTGAAGTTGAATATCTCCATGGCTAATTCCTTGGAAGGGATTAAGTTGGGCTTGAGCATCACATACGCTTTTGGTACGAACCCTCTCAGAGGATCTGGGCTTGCAACGACCGCTACCTCCGTTATTGAAGGGTGAACCATAAGCTCGCTCTCTAATTCGAAGGCGCTAATCCTATAATCTGAGCTCTTGAATACATCGTCGGCTCTTCCTATGAACCAGAAGTAGCCGTCCTCATCGCGCGATGCCAGGTCGCCAGTAAGGTACCAATCGCCGACAAAGACTTCAAGATTTTTCTCGCGCGGATTGATATAGCCATCCATTACGCCAACCGGTCGTCGCGGCCTTACTCGAATAGCGAGAATGCCATCAGTCTTTGGTGGAACGGGGCGATATTCATCGTCTAGAATTTCTACGTTAAACCCCGGAGCCACGACTCCCATCGAACCCAATTTGATCTCCATCCCTGGGAAGAAACCGACCGTTACGGTTGTTTCAGTCTGTCCGAACCCTTCTCGTATCGTAAGCCCGGTTGCATCGCGCACTTTCTGGTTAATTTCGGGGTTCAGTGGTTCGCCGGCGCTAACGAGTTCCCTGAGCGAGAAGTGGTAATCCTTCAAGTTCTCCAAGAGCAAGAATCTCCATACTGTTGGAGGGGCGCAGAGGGTTCTCACGCCGTAGGTTTCAATCACGCTTAGAACACGTTTGGGGTCGAATTTCCCAGAGTAATTGTAAAGGAAACTTGTGGCTTCTGCGTTCCAGGCCGCGAAGATGCTGCTCCACGCGTACTTTGCCCAACCAGGCGCACTGATGTTGTAATGTACATCACCCTTCCTAGCTCCTATCCAGTACATCGTGCTTAAGTGCCCAACCGGATAGCTTCGGTGGGTGTGAAGAACAAGTTTAGGTTTCGCAGTCGTTCCTGATGTGAAGTAGATGAGGAGTTCGTCTTCGGAGCTAAAATTATCCTCGGTTCTAAAGTTTGCAGGCTGATCGTCTATCTCCGCATAATTTCTCCAACCCTTTCTTACTCCTCCAACACCAACCTTAGTTACGGAGTGAGGTATTGAGGCTGAATCAATTCGATCAGTTAGCTCTGTGCCGGCGAAGACGCACTTTGCTTTCCCCCTCTCAATTCTGTCTCGAATATCGTCACCCGTCAATAGGGTGGAAGCAGGTATGATCACGCACCCCGCTTTCATCGCTCCGAGAAAGACCTCGAACAATTCAACGGAACTAGGCATCATGAGCATGATCCGATCCCTCCTCTTGAGTCCCAGGGTCAGAAGGTAATTGGCAGCCTTGTTGGACCGCTCTTTCATCGCCTGAAAAGTGACCTTCCTCTCTAACCCCTTCTCGTCTACGTACATTAGAGCAGGATTGGAACATTTCCCCGCCAGTGTGTCGAAGTAATCCAAAGCCCAATTGAAGTGATGCAACTCTGGCCAGTCGAATCCGGCCTTAGCTTCCTGATAGTTGGCCGCGTTGAGAAGGAAATCTCGAGCTGCAGTGAACTCTCTTAGACCCGTCAAATTAATCGTGCCCGAGTCGAACAGAGTTTCTTCTAAGGGTTGTTTCTAGTTTCTTGCATTAGCAAGAAGCTTGAGAAACCATTCGTTGCCGATAATCGTAAGTTGCTCAATATTGCGACCCAAAAGGCAAACAAATTAGTTGAGGGGTTGCTTGCCCCAGGACGAACGACGACGCTTCAAATTCGTGTGCTTGATCATAGGACCTTTTTTCGGCCTAGACGCCGTCCATCATACGTCCGATCTTGTCCTCATCAAATTCATGAGCTGCAACGCGAAGCTCCATCTTCATTTCTGCATTCCGATCGTTCAAAACCTTCCATTGCATGCCGGTCGCTGCAAAGCCCGCCTTTCGAAGGACTGCTCTCGCGGCTAAGGTAAATGGGCAGGAGGTCAAGCGGTAGCCTTCTTCGAGAAGCTGCTCAAGGACGGGTGCGTACCGATAGTTTGTGAACACTACCTCCATCTTGGAGTCTGAGAGATCGAGCTCTATCTTGTCCGCTAGCCCACCTTTAGTATAGAACGACGACAATTTCTGTAGGGACTTTCTGTAGTCCTTTGGTAGCTGTACGTGAAGTACACTCTCCAGGAATTCGACCGCTCCGCTACCAACTCTATCTAAGAGCAGCTGGCCTTGGGCTCCCAAATAATCAAATGCGCATGCCAATCCGTATTCCGTAGCTTCGAAAGCGGGTAACTCAATTCTCTTCCCACTAGTGCTCTCAGCTTTGTACTTGCTCATGTTGTAAGGCTCTGGGGGGACGTTACCCGCAGCTGAGGGTGGAACAACTCTGAACTGGACCGTGTAGTCCCCGTCCGCCATAACCCTCTCGTTAATCGCCTTCCATCCCAGCGAGTTTGTTTTCCGGAAGGAGTTATTGGCCAGACACAACGGGCAACTTAGAAGAAAGCAATTCTGGTTTCGAAGGTTGCTCAACAGCGGCAGATAACTCCAATCGCGCATTGTGATTGTAATTATCTCGTTGTCTTGGGTGAGTTCGACATTAGCGACATATCCATTATCCTTGAAGAAGGCGACTATTCCATGGGCAAACTGTTGCGGGTCGTCAACCCGTTTGATGAATCCTTTCTTGATACAGTAGTCAAGGATCCCGTCGCCCACCTTGTCTAGCATGTCCTGCCCTCATATCCCGAGGTAGTCGAACGCCTTCGCAGCCCCATAGAGCACCGAATCCAATACCGAAAGCTGAATGCTTTCCGTGGGTGCTGCGTCACTCATATTTTCACGACCTTGTCGCAGAACGGCGCTAGTTGCGAGACGACATCTTTCTCGGCGTTCATCTCTACCGTCATGAGCGAGCCTGACGTATTCCACCTCCGCATCTTCTCCGTGAGTAAGTGCGCGAACTTAGCGACGGCCCTGGCGTCATTGTAGATTAGAAGGGTTGAGAGGCTGTCTAGGACGATGAATTTCTCGTCGGCATTTCTGTTCACAGCCTTTGAGATGCCGATGCAAAGGTTGCTGAGGTCGACTCCGGATCCTAGGCAAGAGTGGTCTGGGTTTTCTTCAATTGCGGGAACGTTGGTTATGCCGTCGACAAAGAACAACTTGCCAGTTTGAATACCGGCTTTGTCAAAGGCTTTCGTCAGAACCGCGAAAGGTTTGTTCAGGCTCACATAGACCCCCCGTGGCACCTTGTCAGTGAAGTAACGCATGAGCCCGACTACAGCGCCTTGGTATCGGATTGGGTCGATGAGGGCCAGCAGGACCGGCTTTTCAAGATCCTCTAAGCTCTCCGCTACGCTCGTGTAAGCATCAGAACTCATAGCAAACAGCAGACAGATCCAAACTAAGAACGGAAAAGGCTTTCGTTGTTATCACACATGATCCGCGGGAATTGCCCGGTAGAGCCGAAGTAAAGAGAAGCTGTCAACCTCGCGCCCTTCGACTCATACACAAAATGAAACGGCTCCTAATTCGAAGCTGGACACGCGTACAGAGATGTGCATCAGGTCACTGTGAGAAAACTTTTACTATCCATGACGCGGGACGAGGCCGAAGCGCTTTGGCGAAATCGCATTCCTATCAGGCTACAGTTATTTGGATGGGAAACGATGGCGTGGGAACTCGCGACTATCGGTCATATCGACGAGACTACTTGGTCCGGGTCGAAACGAAGCCCGACCTGGTGGGCTCTGCGGATCCAGTTTTCCGGGGCGACGCACGGCGGTACAATCCCGAGGAACTCCTTGTTGCCGCTCTCTCCTCGTGCCACATGTTGTCGTATCTCCATCTCTGCGCTGTACGTGGGATAATCGTCGAGGACTACAAAGACGAAGCGGAAGGAGTAATGGCCGAGTCTGACGACGGAAGCGGACGATTCACATCGGTACTGCTTCATCCGGTCGTTACGATCAGTAGAGGCGACCCGAACGTCGCACGGGAACTCCATGAAGACGCTCATAGAATGTGCTTCATCGCTAACTCCGTAAACTTCCCCGTCCGTCATGAAGCGAAGATCACAGCTCGGTGAGAACTGCCGACTCGTTGATGAGCGAACACACGCAATGGTTAAGGTTGCTGAGGCATGAGTAACTGGTTGGAGTCCACAACGCCAACCGATTTATAGCACGGTGACTCATAAGCGATTGATTGCTTATGAAAGTCGGATTTTTCCTTCCGCAGATGGGCCCTGCTGCTAACGTTGATTCGATTGTTAATGTTGCGAAACGGGCTGAGGAGTTGAACTATGATAGCGTTTGGGTGACGGAGCGATTGCTTTACCCTACGAATCCTCAGACCTCATACTTTGGCGGTCCGCTACCCGACCCTTACAAACGTGTTTTCGACCCGTTGGAGACTTTGACTTTCGTTGCAGCGCATACCAGCCGAGTAAAGTTAGGAACGAGCGTGTTAGACATTCCCTTCTATAACCCAGTGGTCTTAGCACGTAGCTTAACCGCGTTGGACGTTTTGTCCCGTGGCAGGCTGAAGGTTGGGTTCGGGCTCGGTTGGTCGAAAGATGAGTATGACGCCACAGGAGCCAATATGAAAACACGTGGCAAACGCGCAGACGAGTTCATTGGTGTACTTCGTGCAATATGGACCACGGATCCCTCAGAGTTCCACGGCAAATATTTCCAACTTCCAAAATCCATAATCCAACCGAAACCAGTTCAGAAACCTCACCCTCCAATTTACCTAGCAGCATTCTCCCCCGGCGCAATGAAACGAACAGCCATGCTGGCTGACGGATGGATGCCGGTCGGCATGACAGTTGAGCAGCTCAAATCGACTTCAACTCAACTCAGAGGCATCGTGAAAGAGATGGGACGCAATCCAGCTGATGTGAAGGTTATCGCCCGATACAATTTCGCCGTTACTCCACAACCACAGGGCAAGGACAGAGCGTTCTTCTCAGGAACGTTAGCACAGATCAAGGAGGACGTGGCAGCAATCAAAGCATTTGGACCTGATGAGCTTATTCTAGACTCTACATTCTCACCAGACACACATACCGAGCAGGACTTCCTGCGAAACATGGAAGAAATCCGCAAAATGCTCTAACACAGTCGCTCCCCTGCTTTCGGAGATACAAAGAGAGTTACTCTAGAGCTTCTATGTTGGGCGCACGCGCTGTGAACGCAAATTGGCGATACCGGACATATAGAATACGTCTATTACATATATCGAGATTGATATCCATATGTATCCTTGTTAGTTAGCGAAGAAGTAACAAAACAACGAATACTAGCCGCCGTAGCTGACGAATATAGTCGCATGATTTTGATGCGCACTAGGGATGAACCGGTCAGCGCACTAAACCTAAGCAAGAAGTATGAGATTCCAATAACCACGGTCTATCGACGAGTAGAAGAACTTGTTCAAGCCGGTCTAGGGTGCAGTCAGATCAGGTCGGACTAGTGACGGTAAGTGGTACGAATTATATCGAAGCCTTCTCAGCCGGATCGACATATCCTTCAAGGAAGGCGATGTGCGCGTTGAGGTCGAGGTTAACGATCACGTCGCAGACAAGTTCACGAGGATGTGGTCCTCGTTCGTACCTAACAACCAATTACAAGTAACCGCTTGATGACAACGACTAAGTTGCAAACTTTGACGCTCTCGGGTAAGGTCGGGGTTACTATCAATCACATGTGAAGATCCGATTGCACTCTGGTCCGTCCGTCAGAAATTGCGTTAGCATTCCGAAGTCAACGGTACGTTCTCGTCTGCTGACGTAGGCTGTTACTTTTCGTCTGCTGATGACTGCCGGCTGCCACAGTTGTAGCAGTATCTTTCTTCCATTGTGAGTAGCGAGCCGCAAGTTGTACAGAATCTGTTGGGCAGTGGTGTGGTCGGAGCGACAGACTCTTTCGTACGCTTATAGAAAGTCCAAGCTAAGAGGTATGAAGCTACGGTCGCGCCTAAGCCTCCGATGAACCAAAGCAGTCCCATCGCAGCGAAGAGATTGTTAGTAAAATGCAAGACGACCGCGAGGAAAAAATACTTCACTGTCTTGCGCTTGTAGATCCCATACGCCACGATCGCAGTACCTGCCCCATGGAATCCGATTGCAGGTAACCGTAGCAAAAACGGAACACCAGCTTGAACATATACAACGAACTCAGCAACTCCGAAGCCTATGCCAGCGAGGAAACCGTTGCGCATGAGAATTTTTCCAGGACGTTCGTAACGATAAAACAGGGTGCAGGCTTTGCAAAATTCTTCTACCAAAGGCGCGACTAGGGTGGCAACTCCGAAGAACGTGAACCAGAGATGTGACACTGCCTCGAAGAAGACTGCGGTTGGAACACCGACAATTATTCCCGCGGCGAAGAAGAACAGTTTCTCACCAAAATAGTCCTGTGCGAGCATTATGGCATTACACCTGGTCCGGTGATTTGAACTTCTGATAGAATGAGCCCTTGAGTAATCGGTTTCACTTCGTTTCTTTTGCGTTTAGGATGTGGTCCTTACGTATCATCGACGTCAGGACACGGGTTATGTTAGCGTCTTTAAGGAACTGTATTTCTATTTCTGTGAGATCAAGTCAAAGAAGCGTATGTAGCTTTCGATGCCGCGATAGTAGGTGGGTAAGTGCTGTTTCTCGTTGGGGGCGTGGATGTGGTCGTCGGGTAGGCCGAAGCCCAAAAGTACTGAGTCTACGCCAAGCCTGGCCTTGACCATGCTCACCACGGGAACGCTGCCTCCCGCCAGTTGAAAGACCGGTTTAACTCCAAAAGTGGCTTCTAGGGCCGCCGCAGCTGCTCGCATCGCTGGAGTATTGCGATCGACAAGAACAGCCGCGTCGCTCGCTAGACTCTTGATCTCCCAGGTTACGGTTTGAGGTGCATTCTTGCGCAAATACTCCTTCAACTGACTCTCCACAGCCCCATTGTCCTGTTCGGGAACAAGCCGCATGGAAATCTTCGCCATGGCTTTCGCGGGCAAGACAGTCTTTGATCCCTCGCCGGTGAAACCAGACAGAAGGCCGTTTACCTCGAGAGTAGGCCGTGCCCCGATCCTCTCCATTGTCGTGAAGCCTTTCTCTCCGTACAACAGCTTAGTCCCAGCCATCTCTTTCACAGCCTCGTCTGAAATTGGAGTGCGCGCCAATTCTGCGCGTTCTTCTTTTGAGAGAACACGCACCTTATCATAGAAGCCAGGCAAAGTTACGTGCCCGTTTGCGTCATGCATTCCTGCGATTAATTCACAGAGCACCTGTGCCGGGTTGTGGATTGCTCCTCCGAAAAGTCCTGAGTGCAGGTCACTTTTCGCACCGTAAACATAGACATCGAAGTATGTCAAACCACGAAGTCCGTATACCAGAGAGGGCACGTCAGGTCTTAGAATCTGTGAGTCGCAGTTCAGGACAAGATCACATTTCAATTTACCCTTATACTTTTCGACGAATGGTTCGAGATTTCGTGAACCAATCTCCTCTTCACCCTCGAAGAATATCTTCACGTTGATCGGCAAGCCGCCTGATTTCAGCCATGCCTCCAAGGCCTTCAGAACCGCGTGACCTTGTCCCTTCATGTCAGAAGCTCCCCGAGCGTAAATGTTGTCACCCCGCACCGAAGGTTCAAACGGAGATGAAGTCCACTCGTTCAGTGGATCAACTGGCTGAACATCATAATGCCCATAGACTAGAACAACGGGTTTGCCTGGAGCGTTAAGCCATTCACCGTAGACGACTGGATGCCCAGCGGTGGCAAGAATCTCAACATTCTTGAAACCTATGCCGTTCAGTTGATTTGCAAGCCACTCAGCGCACCGTTGCATGTCTGGTTTATGCTCAGAAAGCGTAGAGATACTCGGAATTGAGAGGTACTCCTTGAACTCCGTTAGATAACGATCGTGATCACGCTTTGAGGATTCGAGAACTTGCTGTACGGAAGTCATGGCACTCATTTAGGTCGGATAGATTGAGTGATATTTCATCTTTGCATTCCAGCTAAGGACCACTTCACCGTAGTGGCTAGAGAAGAAGGAAGCGTCTTCATTTCTGCTATTGTAAAAACCCCGGTAAGACGTGAAGTTGTCCGGGTTGCCCAGAGCGTCCACCATTAAGGTGGGATGGCGGCCCGCCGAACCGAATTTGTTCCCCCAGTGCACAAACACCTCCACTAATCCGCATGGCTCGCAATTGCAGTACAATTGAGCCGGAGGGGCGGTACAATCGTGCGTAAGGCTCCAACTCATTGTGAATGCTCCTTTGGTAGTTTGCTCGCAGGCAAACAATCGGGAGCACAAACCCTGGCCACTCGCCTCCGCGATTACCGCCTTATCTCACCTTTGAGACGTGTAGCGACACTATATGGATGGGGTTACGCGTTGAAACGGTAGTTGACAGCTAATGAGCGTTGAGGATGAAGTAAGAGTTGCCTTTGATTCTGGTTTGAACTGTGCGGAATCTCTGTTTCTCGTCCTAAGCAAGCATTCAAAATTGGAGAAGGACGGTGTGCGATTCATTCCAAGGATTGCTACGGGATTCGGTGGAGGCGTCGCCAGAAACGGTGACATGTGTGGAGCTCTTTCTGGCGCGGTGATGGCGATCAGTCTGGCGCTTGGTCGAGACGGCCCAGATCAAAGCCGTGATCAATGCTACGCAGCGGTCGATCAATTCTACAACGATTTCGTAAAGACGTTTGGATCATGTAAGTGCCGTGAGCTTACTCATGTCGACTTCAAGACGCCTGATGGAAATGCGATTTACCGCGAAAGGGTTCATCGTGAGCGTTGTACGCCTATCGTGGAATGGGCAGCCAAAAGAGCAAGTACAATCATCAAGGAAAACCAAACGACAAATTAGACATATTCATTGCATCAAGGCTACGACGCAAAACTTTGACGAAGCGGTTGAGTTTTTTTGATCCAAAGGAAACGTCATCAACGGTCGTTTGTTTGATTCTTAGTGTGTGCGCACGCGGACGAAAAACTGGTGAGCAAGAGAGCTATTAACTCCTAAATAATCCAGCCACAGGCATGAACGGCCCAGACATTTCACATCTCTACGAGTATGTTATTCTATCCCGCCGGAAATTCCTCTCACAGTTCCAAACGCTAGGCTGGGAAGAGTTCGTTAGAAACCGCGAGGCCAGCTGGAACTCACTCCAAGGAATCTTCATTCACATGCTTGAGGTAGAGGATTATTTGCTCCATTACGACATTGCAGGCAAGCCTTGGCCCTTTGGAGACCGCGATCCTTCGAGTTTCAAGAACATTGTCGAGGTGGAAAACTATGAACGTGAGGTTACACAAAAGACGAGGAAACTACTCGGAGACCTTAACCCTGAAGAACTGAGCAGAGAGATTTCGTTCTCGGAAGGAAAGGAAAGGGCTACAGTGGAAAACCTTTTGATCCAAGCCTTCATCGATGAAGTAGTTCATCTAGGAGAATTCGTCTGCCTCATGTGGCAAATGGACAAAATACCGCCGTACATTAACTGGATTGAGCTTCATTCAAAGACACAGTGAGAAGCCCGGCAAAGGTTTGTGATATCCAGCATTCCGACCAGACCCCGATGATACCTAGAGGCATGCACTAGTATCAACATCCCCCTTTCGTCGTCCGTCGTTCGAAAAGTGGGTGTGGCAAATGGTGCGCGCAAACACACAAAAAATCCAAGTCGCGGTTCAAATTTTGGGTGCGCGTGGCATCAGCATCTCAGTAGAATTGCATGTAGCAGAATTAATATATCTGATAAAGGCTGGCTTCATGCATGAAATATCTCATAGAATTCAACCCCCCCGCAGATGTGAAGAACAATTTCGAGAAAAGCACTGACTTGCAGAAGAAAGCTGGAGAAGCCATTGAAAGGATGAAGCCTCTCGCCGCTTGGTTCACTTTAAGATACGGTTTCTTCGTAATAGAAGCAAACTCAAACGACGAACTAACCAAGAAAGTAGCACCCCTCTTGTACCTGTTCAAAACAGACGTGAAAATATCCCCAGCGTTCAGTTTGGACGAGTTCCCGAAGCTCGTCGCTAGCCTCGGCGAAGAAGCAAAGAAATACGGGTACTGAAGTCATCCATTCAGTCGATTAGTAGCATTGGTCACCGGGCAACGAAACTTCACTGATCAGTCGGAGTTTTTCATAGCTAGTGCGCACTACCGGACCCGCAGTGTGTGGGTCACCGGGATGTTGTCAGGTAGATTGAGAATGTGGGGGGTTATGCGTTTCACGATTTCGCAGAGATGGTCTTATTCTCTACTTGGGGGCCGAGGAATCGCCATAGGACCGCGGCGAGAAGTCCGCCGATAATTGGGGCAACCCAGAACAGCCAAAGTTGGCTCAAAGCAATGCCTCCGACTAAGAGAGCTGGTCCTAGGCTTCTGGCCGGATTCACTGACGTACCCGTTATGGGTATACCCACCAAGTGAATCATGACGAGGCTAAGCCCGATCGGGATTCCTGCAAACCCCTTCGGCACTGCCTCACTAGTTGAACCATAAATCACAAGCAAGAAAATGAACGTCAATACGACTTCGGCAATGAACCCGGAAAGCATAGAGAAGCCACCCGGAGAGGCGACACCGTATCCGTTCTGGCCCAAACCGTCTACAGCGATGCTATATCCTGGCTTTCCCAAAGCCACTCCGTAGAGCACCGTCGACGCGATCACAGCTCCTAAGCACTGCATTACTACGTAAACAGCTGCGTCCTTAGCTTTCATCTTGCCTGAAGCAAGCATCGAGATCGATATCGCCGGGTTGATGTGACATCCCGAGATGCCTCCAATCGCGTACACCATCACCAACACCGACAACCCAAACGCGAAAGCGATCCCAACGAAACCAATGTATTTGCCGGCAAGCACCGCACTGCCGCAACCCATGAAGACCAACACAAACGTGCCGACGAATTCCGCGACATACTTCTTTGAAGCGCTCGTGGTGCTCATGAAGAGGCCCGCCGGGTCAAGACGTATTTAACAATTATCTCCTTCAAGAAAGCGGATAGTCTTGCACATCGTTCACGCACTCAAACGCTATAAACTCTTCACCAACGAGCACAATTTGGCTGGCCGAATGAACAGCTTCTTTAGTTGAAGGCGCTCTCGGAGTAGAAATTAGCAGCGGAACAGGTGAGTTTGATGAAAACGGCGCAGCCTCAGATTCCACGGCTAATCGATGTGTTTGCCGCGCGAACCATCGTTAATCGCTACTTGAAGCCTACCCCTCTGATTCACCCGAGAGGGCTTTCGAAACTTCTTGGATGCGAAGTATTCCTCAAACTCGAGAACCTACAACCCACGCGCGCGTTCAAAGTCCGCGGGGGCGTGCGTTTTATGGAGAACTTGGTGAAGCAAGGCCAACCTCGTATAGTCATTACGGCGTCGACGGGTAATCATGCTCAGTCCGTAGCCTACGCAGGAAAGCTATTTGGAGTACAGGTCAAGATCGTTATGCCACACGGCGTTCCCCAACTAAAATCTGAGGCTGTCAAGGATTTGGGTGCCGAGCTTCTTTTCCATGGAAATTACTATGATGAGGCGCGTGAGTACGCGGAGCGGTTAGCTTCGGAGAATGGGTACCTGTACATTCATCCGAGCAATGAGCCGTTACTGTTCGAAGGCGTCGCCACAATGCATCTGGAGGTTATTGAAGAGCAGCCTGATTTGGATATTGTAATTACTCCGATCGGGGGCGGGTCAGGAGCGTCCGCGGCATGCATCGTCTACAAATCCCTAGACCCGAAGATCAAGGTGATTGGCGTGCAAGCCGAAGGTGCACCAGCTTTTTACAACTCGTGGAAGAGCGGATCGATTATGTCCACTGATGGCGTGAAGACGCAGGCCGAGGGATTAGCTACGTCGCAGGCCTATGAGTTGCCGTTCAGCTTTCTAAAGGAGAAATTGGATGATGTCATCCTCGTCAGCGACGCGGAAATGATGCAGGCGGTGAGAACGATCTTCTCTACTACTGGTCAAGTAGCTGAGTTGTCAGGCGCAGCCTCAACAGCCGCCGCGACGAAAGTTAGAGAGGAACTGAAGGGGAAGAACGTGGCGCTTCTCGTAACCGGCGGGAACATCGAACCGCGCCAGCTTGCTCAGATACTCCTCGGTTAAATCCGACACCTCTTAAGCTTCTCAGCAGCTCTTCAACTAGTGCAGCTGGTAGAGACTAGACATGACGCCTGTCAGGCTTAAAGAAGCCTAACTCTAATGAAACACCTTCCACTAACGTTAGGGTGTTACTCAACATCGAGTTCAAATCTCCCATTCGCACCATTATACCCACACACACACTTTTCAAACGAACGACGGTCCGATTTTGAACGGCCGCGCCAATAGATGCACACACAGACAACCTGCATCTTTGGTTTCGTAAGAGGATTGCACAGCTCGAATAAAATTGAAGAAGGTAGATGGTTCCGAGAGTTCCATGGCTTCCATTAAGGACACGTGGCTCGACTGGTACAATGATAGGAGGATAGAAGAGAATGTGGTTCTGCTTGTCAAGCGGCTTCTTGAAGCTAAAGTGCGTAGGGTTCTGGATTTCGGGACTGGAACCGGGAGGCATACCGTGTACCTTGCTAAGATGGGGTTCGAAGTCTACGGCTTCGATTGGTCTGACGCGGCGATAAGAATCACCAAGCAGGAAATGTCTAGGGAGAGGTTCTCGGCGCAACTGACGGTTTGGGACATGAATGACACGCCGTTGCCGTACGATGATGGCTTCTTCGACGCCGTAATAGCGGTGAAGGTGCTACACCACACCTACATTGAGAAGATTAGACGAATCGTATCCGAAATCGCTAGGATCACGCATGAGGGTAGATATGTGTACATTGAGGCGCCCACCTACGAGGAAGCCATGAAGCAGAAACTGGAGGGCGTGAGGTTTGATGAACCGGAACCAGGCACATTCATACCCCTCAACGGCAATGAAGTAGGAGTTCCGCACCACCACTTCACGCGAGACGAGATCCTGAAGACCCTGAAACTTTAGACTAATCTCGCTGGAAGAGAAGAATGACCACTACTGTTTCACTGGGATCAAGCGCTAGCGTCGCTCGAGTTGTTCGATTCGTTCTTGGCATATGCGATTTCCGACAACGTTTCGTCGTTCGAAAAAGTGTGTGTGCGCACCATTATACCCGCACACACCTCAACAGAGCTCACATCCCATCTCTGAAACCCTGAAGCGTTTCAGATCGACAGTCTCTTGCAAGATTTCGACGGTAAACGTGTCAAAGGGTGTACTACGCGATTCACCCGAATACGGCAACTCGGATTGATAGCGATTATCGAAGGATGCGAACACGACCTAGCCTTATTGAGAAACTTGAAAGACGTACTCTAATCCAGAACACGGTGTCATGAACAATCAGTGCCGTTGCGTAGTATGGAAATCAAGGGCGAGTGCTGCGCGATCGTGGCATGGGAACCTATTCTTGTAGCTATTTTACGTCTCTAGTTTCCTCTGGTTTGAGTTCTCCTTCAGTCCGCGCGCGGATATGATCCGAGAACTCTCAACATAGTCGTAGAATTTCGGAGTGCATTGATCGCTTCAGAGACCATCGGATCTCTCTGGTGTCCTTCGAAATCTACGAAGAAATTGTATTTCCAAGGCATTCCCCGTATCGGCCGTGATTCAATTTTAGTGAGATTGATTTGGCGTGATGAGAGTTGACTCAACGCGTTGTGAAGTGACCCTGGGGTATGTGCTGTGGCGAACACGATAGACGTTCTATCCTTTCCCGTTGGCAAAGCATCGGTTTGAGCGAGCACGAAGAAGCGAGTGAAGTTCTCAGGAAAATCTTCAATGTTCTTTCTCAGTACTTCCAAGCCATAGAGTTCAGCAGAGCGTTCGCTCGCGATGGCTCCTGCTTTCGAAAATTGTTTTTCAGTCAACATTTTGGCGCTGCCTGCCGTATCATACGCTGGAATAGCTTCCACGTCAAGCTTCTCAAGGAAGCCAGCACATTGTGCTAGGGCCTGCGGGTGCGAATATACAATCCGCAAGTCCTCAATCTTGGTTCCGGGAATAGCCAACAGGCAGTGTATGACTCTAACTTTCACTTCTCCGGAAATTCCCAACGATGTCTCCAGTAACAGATCATAAGTTTGGTTGACGCTCCCCTCCAGCGAGTTTTCTGCTGGAACAATGCCGTAGTCCACTGACTTTTCTTCAACTAACTGGAAGACCTGCTTAAGCGTCTTGCAAGGTTTCGTCCCAACACTCTGTCCAAAGAACATGGTAGCTGCTTGTTCGCTGTAAGCACCATGCTCACCTTGAAAGGAAACAATAGGCGTTGACAAATCTCAGACGGTACAATTGAGGTTCTATTTATGATAAAGAAGTTGTTTGACGCCTTAGGCGTTTTCTGAACCTTACGGTGGTTTGGGACCGTCTGTTCCATGGTCTGGAATCCTTTGGTTCTCAATCACCGTGATCGGACGGATCGCCTTCATGAAAGTGGCGCTGATATTGGGCTGTCGATTTCGGGTAAGTTTCAGAGAAAATGGGGGAGGGTTGGACGGTTCGTGGGTTTTGTGTAGTGGTAGTGTTCTAGTGGTGCGGACGATGGTAGTAGTTTCCGTAGCTCGGATAGTATGGACTGTTGTAGTGGTTACCGTAGTTCGGATAGTATGAATTGTAGTATGGGTTACTGTTTCTCGGATAGTACGGATTGTAGTAGTGGTTACCGTATGGGTTGCTGTACTGGTTGTTGTAG
>Ga0187876_1001494_pt1 | contig 19702 bp, 21 predicted proteins | sample June2016WEW_17_4_FD_133000 | JGI IMG/M metagenome (GOLD analysis project Ga0187876, IMG submission 133000) | Peatland microbial communities from SPRUCE experiment site at the Marcell Experimental Forest, Minnesota, USA - June2016WEW_17_40 | ecosystem: Environmental > Terrestrial > Soil >...
CGAGTCTCCGGCGCCAGCTAAGATGTTCCTGGCACGCCCCTGCGTTCAGCCGTTCTCGTATTCCATCAGACCAACCGACGACGAATGAACCTGCGTCAATGAATACTCGGACGGGCTCCTAGACCGCTCGTTGTTGTAACTTTGGGGATGGCATTGACGGGATGGAAATCACAAATCAAACGGACCGATTAACTCGGGAGTTGCGAGTACGACAACACCCGGCAGAAACGATGACCGCCTGGCAACAATGGCTGCAACACCCCGAGCGGTTTTGGGTGCGCAAAGCTTTGTTCCAGATTCACCTGTGGCTGGGGGCAGGAGTCGGCCTGTACGTTGTGATGATGAGCGTGACCGGCAGCATAATTGTTTTCCGCGACGAGTTGTCAAAGTGGTTCTCCGTCGAGTGGCTCGTGAAGCTTCATGAGAACCTGCTACTCGGAGAGAACGGCCGCCGCGTGAACGGCATCGGAGCAATTTGCGTAACGACGGTTTGTTTAACGGGAGCCTGGGCGGCGCACAGCACGCGCCACGACTATGTTGATGGAGACCGGCGACCTGGCTTCCAGGCCACACTTCCCTGTTCCTTTTAGCTGCCGCTGGCTGAAGAGGCCGTTATCGGTTGGGCTGCTGCCGCTTCTTTAAGCGCATTCCCGAGCGCGACACGGAGATCGTCGCCGGTGCGGAAGTGCGCAGGGTCTGCTTCGGATTTTTCCGCCAGCGCGTGAGTCCACTCGGCGGTCCCGAGGTCGGCTTCCGCTGTTTGCTCCCACACTTCCCGATCCTTAAGCTGGTGGAACCAGGCGTCAGGGTACGGCATTTCCACGCCTGTCCAGAGGCTCCCCGTGCGATAGACGAAGTAAGTATCCCACGCAACGTGGCCCTTCCAACCGAGGCAACGCGCCATCGCCCGGCCAGCGACGTGCTTCGGATCGTGGAACGGGGCCAGGCGCGAGTCCGTGACGCGCCCGGCGGATGTTGCGGCGCTGTCGAGGCCGTCCGCGGGCATCATGTCGATGAAAATCCAGGCCATGCGGAAGTCCGGCGCCTGGGCTTCAAAGAGCGGCTCGAGCGCCCCACGGGCGCCCCGCACACACAGCGCTCAGGTCGGCGACTGAACCGCCACGATGCGCGCACAGGCGGACTGATCGTTGAACCACTCGCGGAGCGATTCGATCCCGTCGGCGAGGCTCCGGACCCGGATCATGCTGCCGCCCTGGTCCCGCAGGCGCGGCAAGCCACCGCGCAGGCCCGGGCAGCTGTCATCGCATCCCTGCAGCACGCATCATTGAGCCATTTGGCGCAGCAGTCCGCAAACGCGTCGCAAGTTTCGGCATGAAGCAAGCAGGCGCTTGCTGCGTACGGGCTTCGCCGCAGCATGAGCGCCTCCACCAGACGCCCCACATCCGCGCAATCCCGCGCCAGCATTGCACAACGCTCACGCTTCACATCGCCGGACGTCCCGCACTCTGCTGCGCATCGCTCCGCGGCGGCGACACACTTTGAAGTCGTCTGAAGGCAATCGTCATAAAGAGTAAACATGGTACACCTCTATGGAGTAGACTCAGCAATTGTCACGCCACGTGGGACTCGCGGGATGGAAGCCCACAGCCGCCGCGGACTACTGGCTTGCTGGTGGGGCGTCAAAATACCCGCCGACTCCGGCCGCCATTGCCACGTTATGCGCGAAAATGCCGCGGAACCCCGCTCCGTTGCCGATGTGGTATGTACCTGCATGGATGCTCCTTCGTTCATGTTCTGCAACCCCGGCTACCGGGTATGAAAGCTGCCGACCATCCCATTGCTATCCGGTTTCCCGGTCGGGTCCAGAAGCCGGCATCACCTCAACCTGCGGAATAAACGCCCATCCCGTGGATCGCGATAGCCGAAGTGCCCGGGGAGTCATGGTCGGGGAGATTGTGGCGCACGCTCTCAGCGTGCCGTGTCCGCACTCATGCGGACACCTGTGCTGAGGCAGGGAAAGCGTCGAGAAGGGTCTCGACGCGGCACGCGGAGGGTGCGTGCGCCGTGCAAATCGGTCTTCGACCGAATCGTGCCGCCGTGGTCGCACCGTGGTGGGACGATCCGGTCCACAAGCCGGACCCTGCGGAGTTGAAATCCCTGGTCGGCAAGTCCGTTACGTTCGAGGCGAAGCGGATCGGGGGACCGCAGCCGCTGATGTGCAACGAACTGAAGTACCGCGTCCGGGATTACGCCGCCGACGCACTGTTTCAGGGCCAGTTTGGGGAGATGCACTTGCGCAATAAGGCGGTCGATTCGGTGAAGGTCGCGGCTTCGGTGGGATTTTCAAAAGGCACGTCGTGGAAAACCGTCGAGACCGGCTGCGCGAACGAACTCGACTACCATTTCATCGACGACACAACCGCTGCGATCGGGCTCAACAACTACATCTATATCCTGAAAACGCAGTGAGCCCGACATCCCGGTAAACAGCGGGTATGATTTGCGCCCGGCCCCCGGGCCTCGATCTCCACCTCTAGTTCTTCGCGCTATCGCCGCCGATGAAGACCGGCTTGCGCCGGGACGCCCCCGACGAGCCACTCTCGCTCGCGGCGGCCAAAGTGGCGATCACCTCCGGTGCGGCCACCGGAAGATTGTGCTCGGGAAGCCGCAGCGGTTCGAGCATCGCGACGATCTCGGCCCGCCGCTCTTCGAACCACGGCGGCAGCAGCAGGTGGGTGCCCAGTTGCTCCACCGGTTCGTCGCGCGCGAATGCTCCCGGCGCGGTCGCTGCGCACTCCACGAGAATCCCACCTGGGCAGCGGCAGTAAATCGAGTGGAAGTAGTTACGGTCCTTGATCTCCGAACAATCCGTGTAACCCAACTCCTCGTAGACGCCCTTTTGCTCGGCCAGCTTCTCGTCGCTTTCCAGATCGAGCGCCACGTGATGCGCCGTGCCCGCGCCAAAGGTCCAGCTTCCCGAGGGACGGTCCGGCTCGTGCGACAGCGTCACGGTCCTGGCTGCGCCGCCCGACCCAACTTCGAAGCGATGGAACGCGCCATCCGTTCCGGTTTTCCTGAAGCCCAGGGCTTCCACGAAAAACCGCTCCGTCTCGGACACTTCCCGGACCGACAAGACCGGCCCGTGGAAGCCGCGCGTGGTCACGTCCCTGCTGATTTGATCGGTGGTCCAGCCGTTGCGCTGGTCCGTGGAATCCTCGATCACCTCGAGCTGCAATCCGGACGGATGGCTCAGCCGGATGTAGGCTTGCCCGAACCGCTCCTGAATCCCGCCGTGCGGGGTCTTGTGGCGATCCAGATGCTCCTTCCAGAACTTCAGCGACCCCTTTGGAACCGAATAAGCCGTGGACTCGATCTGTCCCGAACCGGGCCGGCCCGCGACACGCTTGTATGGAAAGGTGGTATACACCGATCCGGGCTGGCAATCCGCGTTCGCGTAATACAGGTGATAGTGAGCGTAGCGACCGTCAAAAAGAATGGTCTGCTTGATCAATCGCTGGCCGAACACCTGCGTGAGAAAATCGACGTCCTCCTGGGCGCCACTGGCACATACCGTGATGTGGTGGATGCCTCGGACGAGAGACATGGTTCGTACCTCCGCCGGGAATTATAACAATCTGAAACCGCTACCGATATCCGTGCCCGAACGTTCCGCTTCGTTTCACTAGTCCACGCCGCTCCTCCCCACGAGTCGGTAGCGTACATTAACGAGTGCCGCGAAGCCGCGCTCGAGAGACACAGTATGCCCGAAAGTTCATGCAGGGAGGAATTATGATTTCGCAAAATTGCAGGATTGGCCGCGGCCTTGTGCTTTGCACCGCCGTATTCGCTGTCGCCGCTCCGGCAGCGGACGACGCGGCAAAAGTGTCGCGTCTTTCGCTGGAGGTGCAGCGCGCCGAAGATATCCGCGCCGTCAAGAAACTGGAGATCTCCTACGCGCAATACCTGCAGTTCGGGCTGTGGAGCCAGACGGCATCGCTCTTCACCGACAATGCCGAGGCGATCTACGGCGGCGACGATCTCAAAGGCAGGGCCGCGATCGGAAAATATTTCCCAACGGATGGGGCAACGGCCGCGAGGGCCTGCCGGCCGACGGCCTGCACACTCTGCTTGACGACTCTCCCGTCGTCAATCTTTCGGCTGATGGCGAGACCGCCAAAGGTCGCTGGCACGAATTCCGGATGACCGGGCAACTCGGCGGCGGTGCGCGCTGGGAACAAGGCATCGCCGAGAACGACTATGTGAAGGAGAAGGGAATCTGGAAGATTTCCCGCATCAATTATTATCTGGAAACCCCCGGACCCTATGAGACGGGCTGGGTCAATGCCGGTCCCGATGTAAAGCTCCTTCCCTTTCACTACACGCCGGCCGAGGCGGGCATGCCGATCCCGGCGATTCCGGCCAATATGCAGATACCGGCGATCCAGGGGCCGGCCGCAGCCGCGCTCGCCGCGCTTAACCAGCGCATCCAGTCGATGAACGACGAAGACAAGATCGCCAACCTGCAGAACGCCTATGGCTATTACACGGATCGCAAGATGTGGGACGACGCGAGCGATCTGTTCACCGATGACGGTGTCCTTGAAGTGGCCGATGTCGGCATCTATTCCGGCGCCAGGAGCATCCGTCGCTCCTACGAGCGCTTCGGGCCGCAGGGTCTTCAATACGGCCAGATGAACAACAGGCCGATATTCAATCTTCTTGTCTCCGTCTCGCCCAACGGGGCTGAGGCGCGCTCGCGCGGCGTCGAGTTCAACATGCTTGGCGATTACAGCGCCGGTACCGCCTCCCTGGGCCTGGATGTGATCGAGAATCGCTATGTAAAAGGCGCGGACGGCATTTGGCGCATTCGCGAAATGCGCGTCTTTCCAATCATGGCGACCGACTATTACCAGGGCTGGGCCAGGAGCCGTCTCCTTACCCCGCCGGTGACCGGCCCATACGCGCCCGACAAACCCGTCCCGAACACCGACAGGGGCACTCTGACGAACGGCGCAATCCCGGTCTTCTTCCTGGACAATCCTGTCACTCGCAAGCCGGTAGCTTTACCCAAAGGCGCGCGGGTCGTCGCCGGCGACCGCCTTCTGCCCGCTATAGCCTCTGCTCCGGCGACGGTGAAAATGCCAAAAGACATGGATGCTGCGATCGCCGATGCGGAGCGGCGCCTCTCCCTCTCTGTCGCCTATGTCGCGGTGGACAATATCAGCCATGCTTTGGGCAATTTTATCGACGACCAGCAATGGCATTCGTTGGGTTTGCTTATGGCCCGGGATGGCTGGCGCGGCAAAGCGGCCGTTGCCTTTTGTGTGGGCCCTGAGCATGCTGAGGAATGCGAGCGCAACTATGACGGCGTGGTGGCAGCCCTTCCGCGCATCTTCGCAACCGGCCACTGGCTGATTCAGCCGGTTATCGATGTGGCGCCCGACGCCAGGTCCGCGAAGATCGCCATCGTCTCCTCCACATTGACGCAGCCGCGGAATCGGCCGGGTTCTACGACGGCATGTTTCCCAACAACGCCGCCAAGCTGGAAGATGGTGTGTGGAAGTTCGACGTCGCCGCGCCCGACCAGCCTTATTTCAGGTCCGCGAGTTTCAGGGACGGCTGGGCGCGCAAGGCTACCGCTCAGGCTCAGCCGAGAAACAACAAGAACGCCGTGGAGCCGCTCAGGAACTTCCCCGCCGATGTGCCACGCAGCTCGATGCCGATCCGCCAGCACGGTTCGTTGCCCGGCGACACGATCGTGTGGCCGGACATTAAGCCGATGTGGTTTGCCTACAAAAATCCGGTCAGCGGTCGTCTGCCGCCCCTCTATTGCCCTGACCTCAAAACCTGCGAGAGGGACCTTGAGGCCGAAGTGCACAAGTCCAAGCACTGATGTGGCGCATCAGCAGGAAATCGCAAACGGACGAATCGTCTCTGCCCATCGGCAAAGGCGGCATGGGCAGATAATTACAAGCCCGCGATCCGCGGCTTGGCAGGGACGAGTTGCTCGAAGGCCCGACTCTCACCCAGCGGATCGAATCCCTTATTTCGTTGCTGCGCACGCTCCAGTTGAAGGGTAGAACGTGTCCCAGACGGAAACCATATTTTGCGTCATTGACCGCAATCCTGCGCGATTTGCCCCAGGCTACTGTCAGGGCCGCCGGGCGCAATCCACTGGGGCTAATTTATAAAATAGTGCTCCACTCCCAATCGCTTTTGGCCAGTGGGCACTCGCCACACGGCTAATTCGACGCCCAGCTTCGCCGCGGCGAGATCGACGAACGCTCCCAGGTATTTGAAGCCTTTCGAAGCCCCGTCCGGGTGAGTCGCGTCATACGCATGCCACTGTTTTTTCTTGATTACATGTCCGAGATGACGGTCAGTATCGGCCAGGGCGCAAACGAATTCGGAATTGCGCCATGATGAACGCTCAGGAATCGGAATGTAATCCTTATCCGAAGCTCTCGTTCCTTTGCTTATTCGCTCCATTCACATTACTTCCTGGAATATCAGTGGGCAATTGTCCTGCCAGATTTCGGGGCGGCTCCATATGTCAGGTGACAAGGCCGCGAGGTCTGGCGGGTGCATCGCGTGCGAGAGCGGTGTAATAGCTTGCTATACTTCCAGGAAAGAAATTACCCGCAACGGGATTTCCTGGTTTTTCATGCGCAAATATGCGGCATATCTCGCGGCTGCGGCGCTGGTTTTATGCCTTCGGCCCGGCGTCGCAAACGCGCAGCGGCGTTTGACGATCGGCATCGTCGCCGGTCAGTTGGACACGGAAACGGCGCAATCTTTTGAACCGTTTACTTCCGGTTACACCGACGACCTGATGGCCTTTCGCAGGGTATTCCCGGGCAGTGTTGCGTTTGTGGCCAAGCCTTACTCACCCGACGCACTCCTCAACAGGGTCGCCGAGGTACTGAATGCGCCCCAATGCGCGTCTCGTGCCGCGCGCCCCTGAGAAACCAGCAGGGCAGGCGCTGGTCGAAGGGGCGTTTCTCAGATCGAGTCGATTCGCCGGGGCACACCGGGTCCAGTCCTACTCCCCGCGCGCAGTCCTGATCATCTTCCAGCCCTCTTTAAGTCTTCTGTCCACCTCAGCCTTTGTCGTTGCGGTTATGCCGCAAGCGACGTTGTGGGCCTTGCACGCTGTCAGTATCGTTTGACGGGCCTGTTCCACCACGGGCGAATCCTGCGGTACGCCAAGATATTGGTGTAAATCACCGCCTACACCAATGAAAATCGCGCCGACGCCGGGGACCGCCGCAATTTCGTCGACGTTCTTCAGGCCTTCCGCCGTTTCAATCATGGGAATTGCAAGCAGGTCGCCTTCCGGGTTGAGTGGCCACACATCGGCATGTCTTTCGTATTCAGCCGCGGAGATGCCCCACGCGAAGATTGCATTCCCTGGAGAGTAGCCGCGCAATCCCGAAGGCGTTTGGTATTTCGACGTTTTCTGTTGTGGATAGCGCATGTACTGAATAAGGCGGGTCATTTGCTCCTTGTTATCGACACCATTGAAGATGATGCCCATCAGGCCCATGTCAAGTGCCTGCTTAACAATCCAGTCATTGCTTTCGAGGTCACGCCCGTAAGGAGGAAAGCGCGCGAACAACGCCACATTCGCCTGAGCGTTATGTTTCTTGAGAACTGCGGCCTTATCCACCATGGCGGCGATGCAGAATGCGAGGCCATCAAGATTCAGCGGCCCATGCTCCATGTCCACGTACGAATAGTCCACGTCAAGACGGGAAAGCGAGTGGCAGTTCTGCAACGACATATCGTCGGTTTGAGTTCCGATGATGGGCTGTCCATGGGCGAGTTTCTCAACAGCTGGATTGAGGTGCAGCGGTGGCTGTTGGGCCGGCGCGGTGACAGTCGCCATGGCCAGCGCCGCAATGAATGCGAGGACTACAATCATCGCTGCCGTCAGACGGCGACTGAACGTCACCCGCCCGATACCGGTGCCGCCACCTGTTACCAGAGCTACCGTACCTTTCAATTCCATGAACCGAATACTACCAAATCCGGAAAATGCTGTATCGCGGATCGTCATGATGCGAGGCTCGCCTCCCGTCGAGGGCCAGGCGGCGAGGAGATGGCTTCGGCGTTTGGGCGTCCACCTGGCGTCCAAATTACCTCGACGTAAAGTCCCGTGTGTTCAGTGAGAATGCTCTCTGAGTGATTGATATTTGTTGCCCGGGATAGAAGCGTCCTATGTCCATAGCTGAACGAAAATAGATAGTTTATCCAGGACCGCTTGCAATTGCAGCCGTTTACGCGCAGTGGCGTCATCGCCTCAGAGTAGTCGGCTCAGACGCACATGGCATGTGACAGCGACGGTCACAAAATCTTTGGCTTGGAGACGAGATCCCGAGGACTGACCGCTTGTTGTCGCGGGGCTTCTCGCGGTGCCAGCGGCCTTCCCCTCAAAGAAATGGGAGGCGCTATCCTGCTCTCAGTTGATTCACATCACTTTTCGGCTTACGCCTGATCAGCGCTGGCCATGATGACAGGCTTTGAGTGGGATGACGCGAAAGCAAAGAGCAATCTTCGCAAGCACGGAGTCTCTTTCGAAGATGCTGTTACAGTTTTCGACGACCCTCACGCGGGACGACCCCGACCATTCGGAGGACGAGCGCAGATTCCTGACGATTGGCAGCTCCAGGAGCGGCCCCTTGCTGGTGGTTTGCCACTGCGACCAGCCTGACCGAATTCGCCTCATAAGCGCGCGGAAGGCGAATCGACGTGAGCGGCGGTATTATGAGGGTATAGAAGAGGCATGAGAGCGCACTACGATTTTTCCAACGGCATCAGGGGAAAATATGCGGGCAAGGTTGATACGACAGATATTCTTCGTCTCGGCTCGACAAAGCCCGTTGAACGGTCGCGTGCGGCGAATGTAAAGAACGGCAATCGGGGACTGGACGACCGATGTCGCGATCTTGACGGCGAGATCCGTCACAAAGGCGGAGATACGCTGGTGGGAACGCTGCGAAAGGCCTACGGACCAGATTTTGCGCCCGGAGTCCGCAGCGATACGCGCCTTGACACATTACGCAAGCGCGCTGGCGGCGAGTCTCTCTCGAAGCTCCTGAAGAAAAAGTAGTCCCTGCGGCAAGTCCGCTGTTCAAGCTCGCCAATCCGCGCGATCATTCAGTGTCGCTTGCGTGCCCGCAGAGGCTGACGCTGTATCGGCTTCGGGAGAAAGGTCTCGCGCCAACACATTTCCCCCGGCTCTTCGGCTGGCGAGGCTATTCACCAGCCCATCTGAGCCATGCGCTCTGAGATGATGCGGTCGTACTCGATGAGACGCCCCGGTTTTCGACGCAACGGCGCGGGAAGGATCGAAGCAAGTTCAACCGCCTGCTCCCGCGTGACCCGGCGCGCCGGAACGCGGTAGTAATACCGGGCTGACGCTTCGGCGCCGTACACTCCCGGACCCCACTCGATTACGTTCAGATACAGCTCAAGAATGCGTTTCTTTGAGAGCAGGAGTTCGGCCAACGGAACAATCGTAAACTCGACGCCTTTCCTGATAAAGGAGCGGCTGGTGGTCAGGAACAGGTTCTTAACCAGTTGCTGGGTGATTGTGGACGCGCCGCGGCTCTTTCCCCGGTCAAGATCATCTTCGACTGCGCTCTGAACCTGCTTCCAATCAAATCCATGATGCTGGAAAAAGCGGGCGTCCTCGGCGGCTACAACGGCGTGTTGCAGGGCCGGGGAAATCTCCTCAATAGGCACGAATACGTAGACCTTGCGGTAGGTCTTTCGATGCAGCAAAGATTCGAGATGGCGTTCTGCCTGAACTGCGGTCGTGAGCGGATTCACCCAGCGCAACAAGAGAAGGCTCAAGGTCACGAAGGCATAGAAAACAATGGCAGCGGCGACGAGCACCCGTGCGACGCGGCTCAGGACGGAACGTCTGCGTGGCGTCATTCCGCTCCGCCGCGGCTTTTTCAATGGAGCCATTTTCCAGAATAGGAGAGTTGGTCCACTTCAGTTTACGAACGAACAACGCGCGCCTGTTTTACCATCGTTCTCTGTCCGATGAAATCGTCCATTGACTACTGACCGCGCCACCTGGTACCGCGAAGCCCCCTTTGGGCATGGACCGGTTATGCACCTGTATGCTTCATTAAGTCAGGGTAGACAATGGAGCCTGATGCGGAAGAGGATAGTGGACAACCGGCCGGCGACGGCAACTGCCGAATCGCACGCCGGGTGGCGGGATCTGACCCAAATCGCGACCGTCGAAGTGACTTCGGAAGATCCTCGCTTTCCCATCGAATCAGTTTTTACCAATGGCGATCCGGGCTGGCGCGCCGGCCAGACCGGCGAGCAGCAGATCCGGCTGATTTTCGACGAGCCGGTTTCGGTGCGCCGCATCCAGCTCCGATTTAAAGAACCGGCGACAGAGCGGACGCAGGAATTCATTCTCCGTTGGTCAGCCGCTCAGGGCGGAGAGAGCACGGAGATTGTTCGGCAGCAATGGAACTTTAGCCCGGAGGGCTCCACAACAGAAGTCGAGGATTACGCTGTTGATCTGGAAAGTTTATCGGTGCTCGAACTCGCCATCTACCCTGATACGAGCCAGCGCGAGGCCGTAGCAAGCCTGGCCGCGTTCCTTGTGGAGTGACGCGGTGCCCGGTACCCACGCGTTCGCTGGCGGAGAACATTCCTTCACCCACCACGGCCTGCGCGGTCGCTACTTGAGACGTTCCAGCCACTATAACTGTTTGCGATGGTCGTTCGGTCACTCTGCCGGGGCAAGCGCCTCAAGCGTCTCGTCGACTTCGATCTCGCAAGCCGGGTGCTTTTGACGGTGAATCGCCAGGACCGCGCACACATCCCGTCAGATAGACGAAAGTCGTAAGTCGAAAGATAATCTTGAGTCTTCATGAACTTCGTAGGAAAACAAAGTGACGAAGGGGAACTGAATTTCGATGACTCCAATGACAATCAGTCCCGCGGCGGTCGCGCCCGGGAACATAGTACGGGCGCACGAGCCGGGAATTTCGACTCCGCTGAGCGTTGTAGCATGGCTCTCAATGGCTGCCTTTGTACTGTCTTTGATGATCGCTGCCGCATTATCGTTGATAGTCTGGAGTTTCGCGGGTTAACTACCGCCGATGGCAGCTCGGCAAAAGCTCCTGGATTGGCGGCAGCCGGAATTGTATCTGGCATGAATTCGGATTAGCAACTCATCCAGTCCGCTTACTCTTATTACTGTTAGCAGCGTGGCAGCCGCCATGCGCAATACCATGGCAACCCTGTTTTGCATGTTCCTCCGCCCTGGTCCGACGACTGAAAACCGGTGGGTTACACCTGGGCCGGCTTCAGGGGGCCAGCCGAGCCGAAGGTTTGCGTCCGGGTGCCCTTTCCTAAGGTTAGAAGGGTGCCCGTTACGAGTCTTGTGTGCCTTTGAAGGTCTCCCCTGGCCGGGTTGCCGTCATTCCCTCGATCGCTCGACTGTGCCGGGGGGCGGGGCTTTGACCACCGGCGCTGGAACAGGTGGTCCATTCAGCGGATTCAGCTTGCCACCAAGCTTAAACGCCCAGACAAGATCGCCTCTCGCTTCCTTCAGTCCATCGCGGCTTCCTCCGGCGGCGATGGCAACATACTGCTCGCCGTCCATCTCCCATGTAGCGGCGGGGGCATCGGCTCCGAAGCCGGTCTGAAAGCGCCAAAGCTCCTCTCCCGTCTTCGAGTCGAAGGCGCGAAAATATCCATCCGTGCCGCCGTGGAACAGCAGACCGCCGGCGGTAGCGAGAATACCGCTGCCGAAGCCCGCAAGATAAGGCACTTCCTTCTGCCAAACCTGTTTGTTGGTCCTCGAATCGAGGGCTGTGATCAGCCCGTACTCCCGGGTACCAGGGACCGACGTCCTTCCGGTCGTGCTGAACTTGCGCGTGGAAACGCCGGTCGTGAAGAACAGATAGCCGGCTTGCGGATCGTAGGCGCCGGGCGCCCAATCGCCCGCGGCCGAGGGCTGGGCGATCTTCGTATCGGTCCAGACAGGCGTGAACATACAGCCCCGCTCATATTCCGGCACGGGCTCCGCACATTGCGGCGCCGTGGGATCACCCACGGGAACCGGCTGGGTGGCGGCCGTCTTCTGCCGGGGTTCCTGCGGAACCGGTTTCTCGTCAATTTCGAGGATGGGCTTGCCGGTGATCCGATCGAGGATATAGACCCAACCCTGTTTGGAATGGGCGGCGAGCGCCTTGCGCATCTGTCCGTTATAAACCTGGTCGAACAGGATGATCGGCGTCGGCATGTCCAAGTCCCACAGGTCGTGATGGACTGCCTGGAAATGCCACTTGTACTTGCCCGTCATCGCATCCAGCGCGACGATGGAACAGGTGAACAGGTTATCGCCGCCACGCGCAGAACCGTTGTAATCCGGCCATGGGTTGCCCGTGTTGACGTAAATCACGCCCAGGTCGGGGTCGAGCGCGGGCTGCACCCACATGGTGCCGCCGCCGCTCTTCCAGGAATCCCCTTCCCACGTGTTGCCGCCGAACTCACCGGGTGCGGGCGTTGCGAACCAGCGCCAGACTTCGGCGCCCGTGCGGGCGTCATACGCTCCGATACGTCCGCGCATGCCTCCTTCCCCACCGGAAACGCCGATGTAGACCAGCCCTTTGTAATAGAGCGGCGGGGCGGTGACATACTGGCGCAGGTTCTTCGGGATGTCTTCACCCAGTTCGTGGTTCCAGAGCAGTTTTCCCGTTTTCTGATCGAGGGAGAACAAGCGCGTGAGAGGCTCCATGCGGCCCGTGGCCGGGATCGGCTTGCGGACGTCGGTCTCGACACCGAATACTTTTCCTTCACCCAGCGCCACGCCGCGCTTGGCTTTGTTGTCCGGAGTTTTGGGATCGGTAGGCGTGCGATATTCCCAGACGAAATTTCCTGTTTTCACGTCCAGCGCGAAAATGTCCTGTTGGCCGGTCGATATGTACATCACGCCGTCTTTCACGACCGGCGTCCCCTGCTGCGAGTAGGGAGGGCCGAAGCCGGAATTCAGGCGCGTCATCCATGCTCCCTTGAGCGTCTTCACGTTCGATGTGTTGATCTTCGCGAGCGGGGAGTAGCGCGTGTTGCCCCAATCGCCTCCCACGAGCGGCCAATCCGCCGCGGGAGGCTTCCGATAATCCGGCGCAGTCTGGGCGTGCACCAGCGGAAGTGCTAGCGCCATCAGGCTTAGTAAAGAAGCCCCCACAGGCTGAAGCCTGTGCCACCGACAGACTCTAGTCCGTGTTGTCATTTGGCATCCAGCTTGATATGTTTCTCAAGCATTTTTCTGCGAACCACCGCCCCGTATACGTTGCCTTGGGCGTCGACGCCAACGCCTTCAGCCCCGCTGTGTTCCTGGGTGGTCGATTCCATGTCTTCAATCATGGCCTTCACCGATCCGTCTTTGGCTCTGCCGATTCTGATTCCCTTCTTCACGCCCGGTTGATCGGGACCATACGACTCCGAATCGGCGACATACATGGTGTCGTCTTTGGCGATAAAGATTCCACTGGGCCGCCCCCATTGCAACCACGTGTCGAGGTAGCGCCCGTCCTGATCGAAGATCTGGATTCGATTATTGGACCTGTCGCCCACGAAAAGCCGGCCTTGGGAATCGATTGCAATTGTGTGGGGCGCGAAGAACTCGCCCGGGCCCGATCCCTTCTTTCCCCAGGTCTTGATGAACTTCCCGTCTTTCGAGAACTTCGAGATTCGATTGTTGCCCTGAAGGTGACCTTCCGTGACGAAGATATCGCCGTTGGCGGCGACCGCAACATCGGTGGGCTGATCGAACAGGCCAGGGGCATCGCCGGCGACTCCGGCTTTACCCAGCGTCATCAGAACCTTACCTTCCGGGCTGAACTTGAAGACCTGCTGGCCCTTTCCATTGCCGCCCTGTTCGTCGGTTACCCAAAGGTTTCCATCCGGGTCAATCGTTGCGCCATGCGGAAAGTTGAACATCCCCTCGCCCCAGGCTTTCAAGAGCTTGCCCGATTTATTGAATTTGAGGATGGGCGGCTCGGTCCGGCCCACACACGAGTTCTCGTTGCAGCGGTGGATTACATAGACGTCGCCGTTGGCAGCGACCTCGACAGCCGTAACCGCGGCCCAAGGCACGCCGTTGGGAGGCTGCGCCCAATCCCGGATGGTCCTGTATCCATTCGGCAAGTCATTCCGAGGCTGGGCGCTGGTTTCGCAGTAAGCGGCCAGGGGAAACAAAGCGACCGCAGCTAACGTAACTAACAAACGAACGTTCATCATCCTGCTCCCGTTAGAAGTTAAACAAAGCTAAACGTCGTCGCGGCCAATATTGACGATGAAATATTGCGCGCGGTCGGTACCCACATTCTTCGCGTTGTGTATTTCGTTCGAACCGATGTAACCCACGTCCCCGGGACCCAGCCTCATCGGCTTGCCGGAGATCGTCAACTCCATGGTTCCTATGCGAACCAGCATCATCTCTTCCCGCAGGTGCTGATGCGGCGGGTGATTCACTTCGCCGGGCGCGATATCGCTCTCATGACTTTCCAGTTTGAACCCGGTGTGCGTCTTGCCGGTGAAGAGCCTGCGCTGCTTGTTTTTCCCGTTCGTGGTTTCCGGGAGTTCATTGAATATGTAGGCGTGGGTTCCCAGGCGCGGCAGTTTCTCGAGCGAGTTATCAGCGGGTGTAGTTTCACCGATCTGGGTTCTGGTTTGGGCGGAAGCTGTTGCCGCTGCAAGAGCGGGAATCAACAGGCCGAGATCTCTGCGTGAGTACTTTGGCATGAACTGTCTCCTTTGACAGGCGATTACGACGACCCAAACACTATACACCCGGAAATGCCCGTCAGCCAGCCCCTCAGACGTGCGATTAGCGCTTCATGATCCGCTGGCAGGGGAACGTTCTTTGCCGACCGCCCATGCCAGAACAAGGTGATGGGGCGGCCGGCGACGGGGCATCAGATTCTGCTGGTGCTCAAAGAATTCGCCGGGCTGAAGCGGATGGAGGTGATCCGAACAGGCCGCCGCCCGGATCGCTGGCTCATTTTACGTGCATCAGACACCGCCTGCTCGGGTCCGAGCAACCCGAACCCCGGAGGCGTATGCTTGCTAGTATGAAATACGCGCTCTTAACCGCCTCCCTGTGTCTGGCGCTGGTCACCGTCCAGGTTTCCGTTCGCGCCGCCGATCCCGATAAACCCATGTTCTGGAGCGCCGCCCAGAACAAGGACTTCGATAAGAAAGCCACCGCCAGGCTCAACGACGAGCGCCACCTCGGCACCGAGCGCCTGATGGATTCCGCCTTCGTGGCCTTCCGCAATGGAAGCGGCGAAGCCGAACTCCACGTGAAACAGGCTGACCTCCTGCTGATCCGCTCGGGCTCGGGAACCGTATTGGTCGGCGGCGAGATGATCGAAGGTAAACCCACCGGTCCGGATGAGGTCCGCGGCAAGTCGATCCGGGGCGGAACCAGATACCCGGTCGCTGCAGGCGACACGCTGTATATTCCGGCCAACACGGTGCACCAGTTTCTGATGGAGCCGGGTCAGAGCTTCACGGCCATGGTGATTAAGATTACGCCCCGGCAATAAGTCGCACGCACCAGCGAGAGGCCTGACATTCCTGTTTCTGGCGGCTTGTGCGTAGCCAAAACATCGCGTTGACCTGACGAGCGCCGAGCAACGCTGCGCGGGTTCCGGCTCCTTAACGGCCATGACCTGACTGGATTACGGGCGTCCGGAAGCTATCTGACTGTGAACTTCGCGGGAATTTTCATCCCGGACAGCAAGGTCTGTTTCGATGTCTTTCCGGATGGAAGCAACCTCGCCGGGAGTTGCGAGAGAACAGAGTCGTTTGCGCAGCGAATTCGGGTTCTCGTGGAGGCTGACAGCCAGGTTGCGGCGGCCTGGCGCCCCGGTGAGTTAAGGCTCCGCTGAAAATGCCACCAGCACGTTGCCGGGCAGCCCGCCGCGCGCCGCGTATCCGGACACCACGTACACCATCCCCCCTGCCACTACCGGCCCCGCGACGTCGATGGCCCCGCCGCGGCCGGGGATGCCGTTGACCGTCTTGAACTCGTGCGTGGTGTCGTAGTCCCAGATGATCTTGCCATTCTCTGTGGAATAGGCGCGCAAGTGACCGTCCACGGAGCCCGAAAAGACAGCGCCCGGAATACCGGTCACGGCGGACGATTGCGCCGGACTGCACGAAGGCCGGCCGCCGCAGCCGGGCGGTGGCGTCTGCCAGATCCGCTCGCCATTGTCGACGCGGAACGCAAAAATCCCGCCGCCCTTATCGGGGTCGAGTTGATACTGGCGGTCGTTTGTACCGGGCAGCAGGGCGACCTGAAAATCTATGTCGGAGAGTGCGGCATACAGATTGCGCCCGTCGGTTGCCACGCCCCATTCTATGCCTCCCACCGTTCCGCCTTTCCCGGCGCGGGCCTGCCACAGGATCTGGCCCTTTCGATCCGGGTCGATGGCGTACGCCACGCCGGACTTTTGCCCCAGCAACAGCGCGCGCCGGCCATTGGGAAGCTGTACCAGAATTGAGGACGCCGCGAAATCGAAATCCGGGCCGTCCGAGTCCGGGCAGTTCTGGCGACCGGCAAGATAGCAGGAGCTGTTCCAGGAGTCTTTCGCGGTGAGCTGCTTCGACCACAGGATTTCACCGGTGGACATGCGCAACGCCACAACCGCGTCGCTCATGGATGTAGGCGGGTCGGAGTAATTATCGCCCGTGGTGATGTACATGGTGTCATACTCCGCGTCGAGCGTGGGGGCGGTCCACACACCCACACCGGAAGGACCCATTACCGCCGCGCCACGTTTGGTCTTCCGCTGCGGCTTCGCCGTTTCGGCGATCATGTACCGCTTCCAGATCAGTTTCCCGGTAGCGGCGTCTACAGCCGATTCGCTGCCGCGAAAGGTACAGCACACATAGCCCGGCGAAACCGCCAGGGCTTCTTCAAGCGAAGACACGCCGATGTACAAGCGCCCCTGGTAGAACACCGGCGTGGCTGTCCCTTTGGTTGCAGGGTGCACCTCCGGTTGCAGCTTCCAGACTTGTTTTCCGGTTTCGCCATCCAGGGCGTAGTAGTAGCCCGAGGAATCGCCGAAGAATACCGTTGGTTTTCCCGCGACTTCCGCGACCGTGATGCCCGACCGCACCTCAGCCTGGACGATGGTGCTCCAGTGCACACAACCCGTGGCTGCATCGAGCGAGTAGACGCTGCCGTCCTGGCTGCCCACGAAAACGCGCCCGCGATAGACTGCCGGCTGCGATCGCAACACGGTCGTGTCCGGGAACGCGAACGCCCACTTGGGCTGGAGCCGCGGTACATCGGCGGCGGTGAGCCCGGCATCTTCCGCGGACTGGAATCGAGTGTTAAGCAAACCCGGGCTCCAGCCGGACCAGCCCGGACTATTTTTCCATGCTGCGCCGGCAGGACACGAGTTCGAGATCTCTTCGCGCCGCCGTTCCAGGGTGACTGGAGTACCGAGCCAGTTAGCCACCGCCTGCCGCTCATTGGTGGAGAGCACGGCCGCCTGCTGCTTCATGACTCCACTCTCGAGTGTTCGCAGAATCGAGGTCGGTGTCCGGGTCTTCAGCACCGATATCTGCGGGATTCGCGCGGCGGCCTCGCCTCCGGCCTGGTGGCAGGTGGCGCAGTTTTTCTGAAACAGCGCCGCGGCGTAGGGATCGTCGGCAGCGGAAGCAAGGGCAGGCACGATCAGTAGCAGGCAGCTAAGTTTCATCGCGGTTAAATCTCCGGAGCCCGGTTGGCACTGGAAGGCAGTATATCGCCGTGTAGGACGCGATGGAACGGGTTAGTGGCTGGTTAAAGAGTGAGTCACAGCGAACACCGAACCCGTGTGGAGGACGTTATCGGCAAATATCGTCAGCGGTTTTCCAGCAAGAGGCGGGGCGTGCGCAGGTACGAGGAGAGTGAGGTGAAAGAACGTTTCAGTGTCCCCGATATGTGCGCAAGGGAGGATGCCTATATATGTAAGCCGAAGGTTGCAAATCGAAGGGGCATCGAAAGGGAATCTTGAGTCGACACGAACTTCGTAGGAAAACAGGGAACGAGGGAGAACGGGATTTCGATGACTCCACTGATAACCAGTGCCGCGGCGGTCGCACCAGAGAACGTAGTAAGGGTGTGCGTTTGCCGCAAAGCGAACCCGCCGCGATTTCACGGTCCCGAATTCCAGACTCGCATTTCCCAGATCCACTAATGGGACACTCACGTTCCGCCGATATAGACACCATGCCAAGCAACAGAAGGGCCAATGTTATTGCTGTGAACCCGAGCTGTACTTTTGGGAGCCGTACTCCAATAGGAGCCACAACACGGCGTAGTTATATATCCGAAGTAATTTTAAAGCTGATCTCCTTATATATGCTGGCCGCGAGCGCATTCGCCGGGCAATCCGTCGAATTGGGCCCACACTTCCTTTACGCCGGCAATGCTATTCCGAACAGCCCCACGAACCGAATGGAGTTTTATATCCATGACTGGTCGACAACGGGTGCCGGCACGCACATCGTGAACAGCGGGGCCACCGGATGGCTTGGCTATTTACAGGTAATCAGCCCAACGAATGTCATTTTGTATTTCTACAACACATGGGAAACCGGCGGCCAGGCTGCGAACATTGAAATCGGCGCGCTGCCCCAGCGCGAGGTGTATTTACGCTGCCAGCACGATCCAGTCAACAAACTCGACCTGATCGAGGCCTGGGATCTCAACGGAAACCGTATTTCGAGCAATTCTTTGAGTTATGTCTCCGAGAAGGACACAGGCACAGATTTTCAGATGGGCTATGGCGGCGAGCCAGCCCTGCCCCTGGCGTTCATGAGAGTGCACAGCAGTCTGGTTCCTCTTAACTCGCGGCCCCCGGTTACATCGGATAACAGCAACCGCATTTTCGAGTGGAAATTCGACGGCGATCTGAGCGATGCCTCGGGCAACGGCCACACCGCGATTGTGTATCAGGGAACGCCCGCATATGTCCAGACTCCTTATCAGAACACCATCGCAGTCGTCAAAACTGCCGGTGCGAATTCATGGACCAATGTGGTCACGCAGCGGGCCGGCTACCCGGCAATGATGGACGGAACCGCGAGTTACTCACAGGCCGACGGATCGTCTGCAATAACTTGCAGCTGGGCAGCCACCAGCGGTCCGAGTACCCCGATCTGGGACAACACAAAATCGTGCACCCCTGTAATTCAGGGGCTGATCTTCGGAGACTATACAGTAGCTTTAACGGTTACCTCCGCAGCGAACGGGACCACGGCAACGGTTTCAACCGAATTCGGGGCCGTTGCCATGGACGACAATGGCGTCGTTGTCAATGCGGACCCCAATGTCGATGCAATATTCGGCCCGATGATCGCATACGGGAAGAATCCGTGGGGATTCGCCGACTACTGGACGCTCCACGCGATGAATTTGCGGGTGCAAAATGCTTACCCGGGTTGGGGGCTGAATACCTCGCCTCAGTGGGAAAACGTGGGTTCCGGGACCGTGACTTACTACTGGAACGGCATCGGAGGGCCCCGCGGGCCTAATGCAACTGCACCTCCCGGCACCGCCCTTTCGAGCGGCATCAGCCAAACCGCCAGGGCTCTGACCGTGAAGGATGCGTCCCAGCTCGATCTGAGCGAATTGCCGACGCGCGTCCTCTTGCTCACCAGCTTTTCGAACGTCGAGGAAATCCGGATCTGCTCGGCC
>Ga0187876_1001497_pt1 | contig 19669 bp, 21 predicted proteins | sample June2016WEW_17_4_FD_133000 | JGI IMG/M metagenome (GOLD analysis project Ga0187876, IMG submission 133000) | Peatland microbial communities from SPRUCE experiment site at the Marcell Experimental Forest, Minnesota, USA - June2016WEW_17_40 | ecosystem: Environmental > Terrestrial > Soil >...
CCGTGTATTCAGTTGTGTTAGAGGTGCATCATGGCAACAATTCCGGTAGTGACCGTGCGCTTGGAGCCCGACCTGCGCGAGCGGCTTGACCGGTTGGCGAAAGCGCAGCGCCGCAGCCGTTCCTATGTGGCCACCGAAGCCCTTCGTGAGTACCTGAAAGTGAACGAGTGGCAGATACTGGAAACACGGAAAGCGTTGGCGGAAGCCGACCGGGGCGAGTTTGCCTCAGCGGAAGACGTCCGCCGCGTCTTGAAGAAGTGGACGAGCCCGAAGCGGAGGGGCCGTGCCCGATAGGCCGCTCGGGATCCGCTGGCTAAAGCGTGCTCTCGCCAACCTGGATGCCGAGGCGGCCTTCATCGCCCTCGATAATCCCGCCGCCGCTGCCCGCCTGGTCGACACCATCGCGCGGACCGTCGAACTGCTCGCTCAGCATCCCGGCCTGGGCCGCCCCGGGCGCCTCGAGGGCACTCGCGAGTTGGTTGTCGCCAATACCCCTTACCTGGTCCCCTACCGCGTGCGCAATAATGTTGTCGAAATCCTCCGCGTGTTCCATGGCGCTCGCAAGTGGCCGCAAAACTTCTGATCGCCCTTGGCATCCAGAGGCCCTGACTGCACCCCAAGAAACGGTACCTAAAACCCTCTCACCTTGCGGTCCCTGTTTCCCACCGGGCCTATCGATAAGCGGCAATGATGCTGCTCTTCGTTGTCTCAAGCAATGACACGATTTCCTTGAGCGCACGCATTACTTCATCTCTTGACACGTGTCGGCCAGAAGAAAGTCCTTCGGCATCGTGCTTCAACTTATTCACCTCTTCGTAAACAGCCTTCCAGTTGGCATAACTCGACGGATCGGTGCAAATGGCTTCTATCAAGTGATGGGCTTTCCCTTTCTTTTTTTTCAAGACCATCTTGGGTATCCGGTCATAGCATGCTGCAATTCTCAGCATGGCAGAGTTGGCATAGTACCCGCAGATCCAGTACGGATTCGGGGACCGCCCCTCCGGGATCCCCGATAAGTACCCCGACAACATCTTCTTGTAATTCGCGACCTGTCCGCCTCTGCGATTCAAAAAATATCGCCCGGCTAGCTCAAGTGAGAGGATGGCACCAGCAAGGTAGTCGAACACATCCACCACCGCAGGGTGATCGGGCAGGTCATCAAGCTCCTGAGCCAGCCGCTCGGAAATTTCCTTTAACGTCAATGCGCCCCCAATTTATCCAGCAAGACTTGCCATTCTTCGATCTCCTCAAGACTCATCAGCTCAGGATTTCCTCCAGACAAGGGCTCGGGGGTCGGAAGGCCGCGCTTCCTCTTAAGGTATTGATAGCGACGCTCGTTTTCCTCGGGGCTCCGTTTTTCGATTACCTCTCGCAACACGTCGTTCATATTCATCGCCGCTGCGGGCACAACACCGGCCCGCGTCTTAAATCGCTCAGGCAGGACCCACGACAGGCGTTTCCGTCAATTTAACCTCACGCCGCTCTCATCCGACTGCTTCTGCCCGCCGCGTTAGGCGCTTCGCGTCCCACAACTCACTGAGCAGGACGGGCGTCTAGGACGCGGAACTTGACTTTCATAGGCTTGCCCATGTTGCCTCCCCTGCGTCCTAAGATCCACATCGTGGTGCCGCTCATCTCGGCTTGGAAGCTATCGCCAGGAATTAGCCAATTGCAATGACTTCCTACCCAACGCGCGCTACATGTTATGGTGTAGATCATGCTTCCAGTCTGGACCCGGTTGTAAACCTCAACCGACCTCACGCTAATTGGAATCGTCTGTGGAGGCGTGGTCACGGTCTGACAGTTTATATTGAGGTTTGTCCAGTACCCGGTATCCGATCCACTGCCGTAACAGCTTGTGCTGCTATACCCTTGGGTCTGATAGTATGCTGTCCGTTCGTGCGGAATGGCTCGATACGACACGGCTTGAACCACAAGGGCCTGCTTGTCGTTGTGCTTGCTTTGGGTGGCAGGAACCGTAAAGAATAGAAGAGCAGTAATAACAAGGCTAGCCGTTATCATCATTCGCATGGCACTTCCCCCAGAAGGCGTGAGTGACTGCCGTCAGTATACTCCGTCGCTCACGAGCAAAACAATGGCGTTTGGTCGCCTCCACCTCAAACTCCACCTGCGGCACGACATCGACAGCCTGGGGGGAAAGCGGGACAAGCACCATATTTCCAATTTTCGCGGGTGGCGCATCATACGTGCCGACGGTAGTTGTCGGCATGTATGCGCCCTTTGGGGTCGTCGGAGTATGCACGCCACGATTTGCATGCCGTGGGCCTCTATGGTGGCCCTGTGGCGCGTCGAGGACCCGACCTTGGGCGCAGATCACGATTTCGCGTCTTCCAGTCGGCTGATTCGCTTTTCGTGAATCTCCGCCACGTGCAGCAGCCGGGCCGTTCCTTCAGCAATGTCATTGACCAAAACTTTCATATCGGAAAGGTCCTTGGTCAGCAACTCGACGGTCTGCGTGAGAGCTTCGTGGCGCTCGGTCAGCCGTTCCAGCCGTTCGTCAATGTCCATGTTCGTCTCCGCGCTTGTCACTCCCCTAAGCTTACTGCACGCCGTGCCGTCTCAGCAAGACTTCAGGCTGTTGGCCCGTGCCTTCAACTGGGAAAACGGTGTCTGGAACGTGTGAAAAAATTGGTTTTACCGATTTCAGCATTATGCATTTTCAATAAGTTACACGGTTAATAAGCGGTCCAAATTCAATTTTTTCACATGTTCCTGGTACCGTTTTTCTGCCCGCTGCCAAACCAGAGCCTACCCTAAGTTTGCTATGGATGATATTATAGCAAACATGAGCACTTAGTACACTTCTTCGTGCGTTCCAAGGCTCAACAGGAGGATAGCTTCAGACCCTTCATGTTCGACGAAATTGAACACGATCCGCAGGTCGTAGCCTGCACTGCACGCCCAGGAACCCTCGAGCTCGCCCTTGAGCTTGTGAGTTTTCAGACGGGGATGAAAGCAGTCTGTGGCGAGCAACTCCAAAGCTGACTGAAGGTCCTGGGCGGATTGGGGATGTTTTCTAAGGATTCTCTGGGCTCGACGCAAGAAAGCGCCAGAACGTAGCAAGCGCCGCGTCATGAGAGGATATCTTTCACGATCTTCTCCGGGGTAGAAGGCCGCAGGTCGCCCCGCTCGAACTCCTTTTGCCCTTCCCGAATGTCCCGGACGAGTTCCGCACGTCTGCGGTCCGCCAGTCGCCGGTTCAGGACGCTCACCAACGTTTCCTGTTCCTCCACCGTTAAGCGGTCAGCAGCGTCCACGATCACATGAAATCTCGAAGGGCGCCTCGTAGTCTTCATAGTAACTCCAACATACCACTTCGCCTCATCGGGAACAACTGTACTCGAAAAGTATCTCCTTAGCGACGTAAAGCCAGATATCGTCGAGGTCCGCCTCGGCTTCTGAGGAAATGTGCAGATCGGCCATGAGAGGGTGCCTGTCAACGCGGATTATTCAGGCGAGTTCTTCCGCGTCGCTTCACGCCCGCGATAAATTCCGTAATGGATTCGGGGCCAACGCGACGGCTTTCACCGCGTGCGAAAGAAGCCTCGGCCGCGTCGAGTTCAATCAGCAGCTCAGTGCGGCGTCGCTGGCGCTCCTCCCACAGGTGCAGTGCTTCGCGGGCGGCGTCTTCGGCCGTCGCAAAGCGGCCACTGGCGATCCCCTCGCGGATGAAGGCTTCTTGTTCGGGTGTCGCGACAATGCGTACTTCCATGGGTTCGATTGTGGTCCGCCTTCTTTGCCTTGTCAAGGCCCGTCACCCGCAAAGAATCTGCGAGGTGACAATGCAGAGTGTCGTCGGCATTCACCAAGGCAATCCAGCCGGACGCGTCCACAAAGTTCAGGTCGCCGGACTGTGGATTCATGACTGCTTGGGATGGCCGTACAAATAATGTTGGAGGTTGCGGGCCAAGTCGGGCGGCCCAATGTCACCGGCCAAGTCGGGAATAGTAGACGCGGGATCTGCGGGCATTCCGCGCTTCGCATTGTCGGTACCTATTACAAATGGGGAACCGGGTAAGGGTGAGAAACGGTATTCGGGCGAGTCGGTCCGCTTTTCTTGCATTTTCCGCTTGACAACCTGACGGGGCCATGATAGCCTATAATTGTGGTCAACTTCGCGACAATTTGTCGTAGCCGGGCGCTGGGACGCGCCGGCTCTCAGGCCAAGGTGGAACACCTCCAGCACCAGAAAAGTGGGGATGCTACAAAAAATGGAAAACAGTGGGAACGAAGCTAAGAAGTACTTGAAAACAAAGGAAGTCACTGTTTTGAATGATGCAATTGTTGCCCGTTTTGAGCACAAATCAGCACCATTTAGAGCCTGAAAGGAGCAAGAAACAGCGCATTTTGCGAAAACGAAGTGAGGTTCGGGAGCCGGCTACACCAACCCCGCACCGCCCCGTCGAATCCAGCCGGCCGGGTTGCTGCACGTCGTTTCCGAGGGATTAACTCTACTCGCGGTAGTGTTTTGATTTGATGGATCCCGTAGGGGGATGTCATTCCGAGCGAAGCGAGGAATCTCGCCCTGGTTCGCACGATCGTGCCCCAATTGCATGGCCAGAGCGAGATCCTTCGCTTCGCTCAGGATGACAGCGAAGGGCTCAGAATGACAGACTTTCGAGATTGCGGAGAGATGAATGACATCCATCTATCCTACCGGTCCATTTCTTGACTTGCGCTGGCCGGGTACCTAGAATTGAAAGTCTGTGACCATGACCGGAAGGCTGACGGTATGTCGCTACGCATTCACAACACCTTGAGCGGGCAACTGGAAGAGTTCAAGCCCCTCCACGACCATCAGGTAGGCATGTATACGTGTGGGCCTACAGTATACGATTTCGCCCACATCGGGAACTACCGGACTTTCGTCTTCCAGGACATCCTGCGGCGCTGGTTGAAGTACCGGGGATACGCGCTCCGCCACGTCATGAACTTGACCGACGTGGACGACAACACCATCCGCAAATCCAAGGCCGCCGGCCTGTCGTTGCGCGACTACACGGCGAAATACATCGAAGCTTTCCAAGTTGATCGTCAACTCCTCAGCCTGGAAGATCCGGAAATTGTGGTGCGCGCCACCGACTCGATCGACGACATGGTGAAGATGATCCAGACGCTCATGGAGAAAGGCTACGCCTACGCGAGCGAGGGATCGATTTACTTCCGCGTGGCGGCTTTCAAGCACTATGGCCAGTTGACGAAGATCGACTTGACGGGAATGCGCGACGGAGCGCGGATTGACTCGGATAAGTACGACAAGAATAATGCCCGCGACTTTGCGCTCTGGAAAGCACCCAAGGAGGGTGAACCCTTCTGGGAAACGCCGATCGGGCCCGGCCGCCCCGGCTGGCACATCGAGTGCTCCGTGATGTCGATGAAATACCTGGGCGAGACTTTTGACATTCACTCCGGGGGCGTCGATCTTATCTTCCCGCATCACGAGAATGAGATCGCGCAGAGCGAGGCGGCCACGGGCAAACCCTTCGTGCGCTATTGGCTGCACGCCGAGCATCTGATCGTGAACGGCGAGAAGATGTCGAAGTCGCTGGGGAATTTCTACACGCTCCGCGACCTCTTGACCCAGGGCTACAAGCCTTCGGCCATACGCTATTTGCTGGCGGCCGTCCCCTACCTCCGGCATTTGAACTTCACTTTTGACGGTCTGCGCCAGGCGCAGCAGTCCATCGAAAGGCTGAGGAATTTCCGGCTGCGGCTGACCCAGGAGTCCTTTCCGGCGGGGGAGAATACGGCTCTCGAAGATCGCGCCCGCGCCGCCCGCCAGGCGTTTGAAGATGCCATGGACGATAACCTCAACACCGCCGAAGCCCTCGGCGCGATTTTCGCCATGGTGCGCGACGCCAACACCGCCATGGATCGCGGTGAGTTTCGGGCGGGAGATCGTGCCGCTTTCCTGGACACGCTCGAGCGCTGGGATCGGATTTTCGCTGTCCTCGAAGATAACGACAGCGCCAAGCTGCGGCAATTCGGCTTGGGGGCAGAGGCTTCCGTGGCTGCCGGGATCCCGGCAAGCGTAACGGCGCCCACCGGCGCTGAAGCCGCGATCGCCGGCAATGGCCATGGAAGCGCCCCGATGCCGGGACTGCTGACCGACGAAGCGATCGGCCAGGCGATTGCCGAACGCGATGAGATGCGCCGCAGGGGCAATTACGCTCGCGCTGATGAGATTCGCCAGAATCTTCAGAAGGCCGGTGTTATACTCGAGGACAGCAAGGCCGGAACTCGCTGGAAACGGAAGTAGTCATGTTGGTGACCATGCTTAACCGACCCCTCACCCGTCCCGCTCCGGCTGATGAAAGCGCCGGCAGCGGGACACCCTCTCCCCAAGGGAGAGGGTGTAGTATTCAAACTCGCGGCATTCAATCTCCTCATAGCCTTCGGCTCAGGCTTCCGCATTTCGCCCGCCCCAACCTGTTTGGCGGGGATTAATACCTCTTCGCATAATATACTATATATAAATAAATAGCGCTCTGGAGCCCGCTGGCCCAGGGGCCAAGCGCCGGTCAGCCCTGCAAGATTCGCAGAAGGAGGATTCATATGGAAAGCAAAGTCCCTTCGATCAAGACACAGCTTCCCGGTCCGGAGGCCCGCAAAATCCTGGCTCTCGACCGGGAATTCGTCTCGCCCTCCTACACGCGGGACTACCCTCTGGTCGCCGGGCGGGGGCAAGGCGCGTGTGTTGAAGATGTGGATGGAAATGTATTTCTGGATTTCGCGGCAGGCATCGCGGTGGTATCGACAGGCCATTGCCACCCCGAGGTCGTACGCGCCATCCAGCGCCAGGCGGAAACGTTGATTCACATGTCGGGCACGGATTTCTACTACCCCTTGCTGGCTCAACTGGCGCAGAAGCTGGCGCAGATCACCCCCGGCAGATTCCCGAAGCGTGTGGTGTTCGGGAATTCCGGCGCCGAGGCCATTGAAGCCGCGATCAAAATCACGCGTTACCACACCCGGCGCAACCGCTTGATTGCGTTCCTGGGCTGCTTCCACGGCCGGACTTTGGGAGCGCTCTCCCTCACCGCGAGCAAAGCCGTCCAGCGGCGCGGTTTCGGCCCCTTGTTGTCCGGAGTGACGCACGTTCCCTACCCCAATCCCTATCGCTGTTCGGCCGGCCATGGCGCTCAGGAATGCGATTGCGACTGCACAGACTTTCTCGAGAAACAGCTCTTTAGAACCGCCGTGCCTGCGGATGAGGTCGCGGCGATCATCGTCGAGCCAATCCAGGGCGAAGGAGGATACATCGTGCCCCCGCCGGGCTTTCTGGGCAGGCTGCGGGAGCTCGCCGATCGCCACGGGATTCTCTTGATCTTCGACGAAGTCCAGTGCGGAATGGGCCGCACAGGCAAGATGTTCGCCTGTGAACACTCCGGCGTTGTGCCGGACATCCTCGTCACTGCCAAGGGGATTGCTTCAGGTTTGCCGCTCGGCGTGGTGGTCGCTCGAGCGGAGGTCATGGACTGGGGGCCGGGCGCGCATGCTTCCACTTTCGGGGGAAACCCCGTGGCCTGCGCGGCAGCGATGGAAACCATTCGGCTGCTGGAAGAAAAGTATGTTGCCAATGCCGCGCGCATGGGAGAATACATTTTGGGCCGGTTGGCTGATTGGCCAGGCCGGCATCCGTCGGTCGGGCAGGTGCGAGGCCGCGGCCTGATGATCGGGATCGAGTTGGTCAAGAGCCGGCAAACCCGCGAGCCCAACCCGGAGGCGCGCAACAAGCTCATCGAGGAAGCATTCCAGAAGGGTTTGCTCGTTCTGGGCTGCGGGGAAAGCACGCTGCGCCTGATGCCGCCTTTGGTCATCGAGCAGGAACACGCGGATACGGCGCTCGAAATCCTCGAGCATTGCCTTTCTGAGGTCGAGCAGTGAGCTGAAGGCGGCGGAAACTGCCCAGATCCTTCGTCGTCCCGATCAGATCGGGACTCCTCAGGATGCTAAGTCGTAGGTCTCGTCCCAAAGTGCGCCGGTGTTGCTATAATGAGTCTGTTAGCCCGATTGATGTATCGCGCGCTGGTTTGGAAAGAGCGGCGACGTGCCTCCAGGGCAGCTCCCTTGCAATCGCCACCGCGAGGCGAATCGGAGAATCTGGAACTTGGCGCCCGCGGCGAAACTCTGGCCTATTGGTATCTGCGCCAAGCAGGATATACTGTAGTGGCGCGAAACTGGCGCCCCCGTTCAGGAGGAGGGGAACTCGACTTGGTGGGGTGGGAAGGGCCCACCCTGGCCTTTGTGGAGGTTAAGACAAGAACTTCCCAGGCTGCAGGTACACCCGAAGAAGCGGTTACTCCGAACAAACAGAAGCGGGTCATCAAAGGAGCTAAACAGTACTTGCGGCAGCTCAGGCGGGAACCCTTGAGTTGCCGGTTTGATGTCGTGAGCGTCTCGCTGCACCCGGCGAAGGGCCTGCAGGTCAAGCTGATTAAGGACGCTTTCAAAGCTTGAATCGGCGCCTTCGACCGCGTACAGCCTTCAAAAGGAGTCTAACTTTGCCCGAACTAAGAAAAGACCCCATCACCGGGCGATGGGTGATCATTGCAACCGGCCGAGCCACTCGGCCAACGGATTTCGTCCGGGATAAAGTCCAGATCCGGGGCTCAGGTTTTTGTCCATTCTGCTACGGCAACGAGAGCAAGACGCCGCCGGAAATTCATGCTTACCGCAGCGACGGCAGCGCCCGCAACACCCCTGGCTGGACGGTGCGCATTGTACCCAACAAATTCCCCGCGCTGGGCATCGAAGGAACGCTCAACCGGCAGGGTGAAGGTCTTTACGACAAGACGAATGGCATCGGTGCGCATGAGGTCATCATTGAAACGCCGCAGCACAATCTGACCTTGGCCACCATGCCGACCTCCCGCGTCGAGGATGTGCTCTGGGCCTACCGGGACCGCATTCTGGACCTCGAGAAAGACAAGCGCTTCAAATACATCCTGATCTTCAAGAACCATGGAGAGGCTGCCGGCGCCTCGCTCGAGCATACCCACTCCCAACTCATCGCGCTGCCCGTGGTGCCGAAACGCGTGCGCGAGGAGGTGGATGGGGCACGGGAGCACTACAATTTCAAAGAGCGCTGCATCTTTTGCGACATTCTACGCCAGGAAAAAGAAAAGAGTGTGCGCCTGATCGCGGAGAATGACGCCTTCGTTGTGATCGCGCCCTTTGCTCCTCGTTTCCCATTCGAGATTTGGATTATCCCCAAGACGCACCAGTGCGCCTTCGAGCAATCCCATAAAGCGGAGTTCGAGCAGCTCGCCCCGATTTTGCAGGATATGCTCTCGCGTCTCGATCGCGTGCTGGAATTCCCCGCTTACAACTACATCATCCATACCGCACCGATCGGGGAATCCGCAGAGGATTATTACCACTGGCACCTCGAAATCATGCCCAAACTGACGAAGGTCGCCGGATTTGAATGGGGTACGGGCTTCTACATCAATCCCACCTCGCCCGAGGAGTCCGCGAAATTCCTTCGCGAAGCCGCCCGCCCAGTGGAAACTCCCACCGCGGCGCACTAAGGCAGCAGCTTAGTGCAGTGGCTGGTGCCAAGTGGCTAGCGCTGGCAAGTAGTTAATGCCGGGCTGGGTTATCCGTCGCTGACCACTAGGCACTTAGCACTAGCCACTGTTAGCTTGACTTCGCCAATCTCTGCTTTCTATAATCTCGTGAGGAGCAGGCTAGGTGATCGAGCGGGAATAACTCAGTGGTAGAGTGCGACCTTGCCAAGGTCGAAGTCGCGGGTTCGAATCCCGTTTCCCGCTCCAAGACTTTCAGTTGCTAGTGGCGAGTGGCGAGTGGTTAGCGAGCAGATTTTCTAGGCACTAGCCACTAACCACCAGCAACTGTTCTTCGCCGGCGCGGTACCCAAGTGGCAAGGGAGAGGTCTGCAAAACCTTTATGCGTGAGTTCGATTCTCACCCGCGCCTCCACTTATTCTGATCCCATCATCTCCAAAAGACCGTTCACAATTCCCTTCTCGGCACAGCCAGGCTTGAGGTGGGAAGCCGTGTTTTCATAGCTGATCGGCTCGAACGCGTCGTCGCTGGGGATATAGCCGCTGGATCCATTGGCGTGGGTGACCATGATGGTGGCGTTGAAGGGCGAGTCGTTCTTCAGATGCAGAAAGATGCGCGTGAAGACTTCACCTGATACTCCCGCCAAGGCCACGCTGTTCAGCTTCACCAGGCTGAGTCGAATGCTCACAGGGTCTGTGTCCTCAAAGGTGTACTCGGTGCGAGGCGTAGGTCCCGGCGCCACTCGGCGCCCGGGACAGTCAATGACTCGTTGCGAGGCTTCGATTCGAGCCTGCGACGACATCGTCGTAATGCTATTCGCGGCGCGTACGGCCGCTTCTCCGAGAATTCTCCCCAAACCGTCAACCATGGTGAAATCTTCTCCACGGTCCTCCGTAATTGGGTTTTGATCTCCTGCCGCGCCGCTCGTCCAGACGGCGACAGGGCCTTCGCCGCCAACCTTCTCTTCCGCTCCAGCCTCCAACTCCCATCCCGCGTCGCTGCGTGTCGGGATTTTGCCCTGGTAATACTGCTCGACGTAGCGTGACGTCGCCCCGGCCAAATCTCCTGTTATGGCCAGATTGTCGGGCCCCATGACGACTGCATGTACGGGGTAGTTTATGAAGAACGCGATGGGCCTGCCGGCCATGTCCGTGAATTTGAGGACCGCAACCGTCTTGTCGGAAGGCCCGTCGGGATTGTAGCCGAGCCACCACCACCCATTCTTAGGAAAGTGTTCGCGGCGATTGATGTTCACGTAGGCCTTGCCGGTCCCGAATCCGAACTGCGCCGGCTGGAGACTCGCCTTGGCTTGGCGCACGGCCTCGAGCGCGTCATTCTCCAGTTTGGAAGTGTAGGCAATTGTCGCGGCAGGCGGGGGAGTTCTTCCGTACATACCTGCCGGCGAAGGCGCGCTGTGGTCATGAACCGCTGCAAGCAGAAGGTGATCTGCCGGGATGGCCAGCTCTCTCGCAAATCGCTGCGAAAGCTCTTCCCAGACATGATTGGGCACGCCGATCAGCTCCCAAGCCACCAGGGCGGCCTGGCTCGAGCCATCGCTAAGCACGATGGCGCGCACATAGATATGGTCATGAATTCGCTGAAATCCCTGCGTGCGGCCCCCGTATCCGGACATCGGGAGTGCGGCGTCAGAGGCGGGGGTAATATCTACACGCGCCGCACCTACCTGAAGGGCGCCGCGTGGCGCGCCAAATGACGCCAAGGAAGAAGTCGCTAGCAAAAGCACCAGACAAAAGCAAAAGCGTCGTGGGTTACCCATCATCGTCTCCTTCAGCCGGTTTTCCGAGCCCAAAGGGTATCACACTCTTTGCGAAACGGGCGCGATCGGGCAACCCTGGCGGGCATCTGAGGGCGCCCACAGGGGCCGCCCCCGACAGCACCCAAAAGAGGAGTGAAAATCTCCCCTTGACTATTGACAGGAGAGCGTCCATAATCACCTGTCGATAGTTGAGGGGAGAAATCATGAAGTTTTCAGCAGTCAGTCTTCAGTTCTCAGTCAACCCCCACCGCCTCCGCGCACAGTCTGGGCGCGAACTGCGTCTGGAACTGGTGTCCACTCAGGAAAGAGGCGTGGTAACTGATAACTGACGACTGAGAACTAAGAACTTAACATGCGCTGGTTTCACAAACTACCGCTTCGGTTCCGATCCGTGTTCAGGCGGGGATCTGTCGAGGAGGAGCTCAACGCCGAACTCCGCTTCCACTTAGAGCGAATGACCGAGGCGAAAGTCGCAACTGGAGTACCCGCCGAGGAAGCCCGGTATGCGGCGCTGCGCGAATTGGGCGGAGTGGAACAGATCAAAGAGGAATGTCGAGACACGCGAAGGACCAATCTCCTCGAGGACTTCATCCAGGACGCGCGGTATGGCCTGCGAGTTCTGGCCAAGTCGCCAGGCTTTACGGCTGTCGCGATCCTTACGCTGGCGTTGGGCATCGGCGCTAACACCGCAGTGTTTACGCTCCTCGATGCAATTCTCTTCCGCCTCCTCCCCGTGCACGAGGCGGAGCAGTTGTATCAGGTGCGGAGGCTGAGCCCCGACGTGCCCGAAAGGCTGTCGGGAGACTTCACCAACCCGCTCTGGGAGAACCTCCGCTCGCGGCAGGACGTATTCTCCGGTATGGCGGCCTGGGGCAACACGGATTTCAACATGGCGCGCGGCGGCGCGGCTCAGCGTGCGGAAGGCCTGTGGGTGAGCGGAGATTACTTCGGCACGCTCGGTGTTCCGCCGGCGCTTGGCCGGCTCATCGCTCCCGCCGACGATTTTCGCGGCTGCCCAGCCATCGCGGTGCTGAGCTATAGCTTCTGGCAGGACCGTTACGCCGGCGCCGCAAGCGTAATCGGGACGACAATCAGCCTCGACTCACACCCGTTTGAGGTGATCGGCGTGGCCGAACCTGGGTTCTACGGCATGGACGTCGGCATGAAATTCGACGTGGCCGCGCCGAACTGCGCCACGGCCCTACTGGACGGGCCGACCCACTCGCGTTTGGATGATCGCTCCTCGTGGTGGCTGTCGGTCGTGGGCCGCGCCAAGCCAGGGTTCTCGCCTCAGCAGTTAAATGCTCGCTTGGCCGCAGTGGCGCCGGAGGTGTCTGTTGCCTCCCTTCCCGAAGACTGGGACGCAGAATCCAAGAGGAGCTTCCTGAAAACCAGCTTGGCCGCGGTGCCGGCCGGCAGCGGCACCGCTTTTGATTTGCGTGAGCATTTCCGCCGGCCCTTGACGGTCCTGATGGCGGTGGTCGGCCTTGTTTTGCTGATCGCCTGCGCCAATATAGCAGCCCTCATGCTGGCGCGGGCTGCCGCCCAAAGCAGAGAAATCGCGGTAAGGTTCGCGCTGGGGGCCACGCGGATGCGCCTGGTCCGGCAATTGCTCATTCATTCGGTGATGCTCTCGATCGCCGGCGCCGCCGCCGGAGCGTTGCTGGCGCACTGGGGCACAATTCTGCTGGTGCGATGCATCTCCACCCACAACGAGAACTTGTTCTTCATTCTCACGCCTGACCTGAAGGTCTTGGGCTTTACGGCAGCCATCGCCCTGTTGACCGGCGCGCTGTTCGGCATACTGCCGGCACTTCGCTTCACGCGGGTGCCGCTCGGGGATCCCCTTCGCGGCAGCGCGGTATCACAGACCGAGCGCCGCGGCGACTGGCACCGATGGATTGTCGCCTCTCAAGTCGCGCTCTCGCTAGCGCTGTTGGTGACCGCAGGACTGTTCCTTCGCAGTTTTGTCAAGTTAGCATTGACCGATACCGGCCTAGCAAGAAGAAACGTGCTTCTGGTCACCGCAAACCTAAGGTCCACAACCATCAAGGCCGAGGACCGGCCGGCAATCTCAAACGAGATTCAGGCCCGCCTCCGTGCGCTTCCAGGCGTCATCTCGGTAGGCCGAAGCGAGGATGTCCCGCTGAGCGGCCGGCGCTCCGCCGATTACATTTATGCGGACATGCCGAATGCGCCCAGCGGCGATGATTCCGTGTCCCTGATGATGTTCATGTCGCCCGGGTATTTCTCGAGCATGGGTATGGCGATGCTCGCCGGCCGCGATTTTACTGAATCCGACAACCAAACGGCGCTCAGGGTAGCCGTCGTGAACCAGGCGTTTGCGCGCAAATTCTTTGGGCCGGTCAATTCCCTCGGCCATGCGATTCACATTGCCCCAAACCTAAGGCCGGGCCCGCCCATTGAGGTTGTTGGGATCGTGGCGGACGCTGATTATGTATCACTGCGCGAAAAGAAGCCCCCAACCGTCTTCTGCCCCATCCAACAGTACCCGCAGCGAGAAGGGCGGGTTATCTTCGAAATTCGGACCGCGGACCATCTTGCCGGCCTCGAAAACGCCGTGGAACGCGCCGTCGCAGGAGTCAGCGGCGAGATTCCTCTCGAATTCAATACGCTCGAGCGGTTGGCGGACGACGCCATGGTCCAGGAGCGATTGCTCGCCATGCTGTCCGTGTTCTTTGGAGCAGTGGCGTTGCTGCTGGCTATGATCGGGCTGTACGGCACGATGAATTACCGCGTCACGTTGCGGCGGTCGGAGTTCGGAATCCGAATGGCGCTGGGCGCGCAAGCTGCGGGTATTATGCGCCTGGTGATTCGCGACGTCGCGATCATCCTTCTGGTGGGTGAAGCGGCCGGGATCAGCATCTCCCTCGCCGCTGCTACAGCGCTGCGGAGTTTGTTGTTCGGCCTTGGACCCCACGACGCAGCCACGGTTGCAGGATCGGCACTGCTACTGGGAGGCGTGGCGCTTCTGGCAGGCTACGTTCCCGCCCGTCGTGCCGCGCGCGTCGACCCGATGACGGCATTGAAGTACGAGTGAGATTCAGCATTCGAGGAAGCGAAGGGAAAGATCGTAGGGACAACCATGGTGGTTGCCCGCGGGCGGCCACAAGGGCGGCCCCTACATCGGGAATCAACGATGCGCTGGCCATACAAACTCTCGCTCCGGCTCCGCTCGGTATTTGACAAAAGTCGCGTCGAGCAGAGCCTATCCGACGAACTACGCTTTCACCTGGAAAAGTTGATTGAGGAGAAGGTCTCGCGAGGGATGACGCGGGAGGAAGCCCGGTACGCCGCCCTGTGTGAGCTGGGGGGCGTCGAGCAGATCAAAGAGGAGTGTCGCGACATGCGCCGAGTGAGCTACATCGAGAACCTCGTGCAAGACCTCCGGTACGGCTTGCGCCAGTTACGCCGCAATCCGGGTTTTGCTGCGGTGGCGCTGCTTTCTCTTGCGCTGGGCATTGGCGCTAACACGGCGATCTTCCAACTTCTGGATGCCGTCCGCTTGCGCCTGCTCCCGGTGGAAAGCCCGCAGCAACTCGCCGAAGTGCGTCTAACCAACTTACACGGCCGCATGGGAAGTTTCTTCAATTGGCACCCCATGCTCACCTATGCAATTTGGGAACAGATCCGGGCGAATCCCGAGCCCTTTTCCGGCGTTGCGGCCTGGGCGCCTGACGCCATCAATCTGGCCCCGCGCGGTGAAGTACATCTGGTGCGCGGGATCTGGGTAAGCGGTGATTTGTTCAACGTGCTGGGCGTTCATCCCCTTCTGGGCCGAACCTTCACGAAGGCGGACGATCAGCGCGGCTGCGGCGCCGGTCCGGGCGTAGTGGTGAGTTACTCGTTCTGGCAACGCGAGTTGGGTGGCGAGGCGTCAGCCATCGGCAGAAAGCTGACCGTTGACTATCATCCCGTCGAAGTCCTGGGGGTAACGCCGGCCAGTTTTTTCGGCCTGGACGTGGGCCATTCATTCGATGTGGCCCTTCCCATCTGCTCGCAGCCGGTTCTGGGGGGCGAGGACAACTACCTCGACACGAAATATGATTGGTGGCTGACGGTAATCGGCCGCTTGAAACCGGGTTGGACGCTCGAGAAAGCAACGGCATATTTGGGCTCGATTTCGCCAGGAATCTTTGAGGCCACACTGCCGTCCGCCTACGATGCGGAGCACGCCAAGAAGTATCTCGCTTTCCAGTTGGCGGCTTACCCGGCAGGGAGCGGCATCTCCTCTCTGCGTGAAAGCGCGTCGGATCCCCTGGGGCTGCTCCTCGCTATCACCGGCCTGGTGCTGCTCATCGCTTGCGCCAACCTGGCCAACCTCATGTTGGCACGCGCCAGCGCGCGCGAACGGGAGGTCGCCGTGCGGCTGGCGTTGGGCGCCGTGCGCCCCAGGCTTATTCGGCAGTTACTGTCCGAAAGCCTTCTGCTTGCGCTGGCCGGCGCCGGCGCCGGATTGCTGCTGGCCCGCGCGGTGGCCCGCTTTCTCACCACGTTCCTGAGTACTCAGTCGGATCAGGTGTTCTTGAATCTCGATCCGGACTGGCGAGTCTTCGGCTTTACGGCCGCAGTGGCGATGCTGGCTACCGTTTTATTTGGGTTGATGCCTGCCTTGCGCGCCACGCGCATCGCCCCCGGTGAGGCGATGAAGGCAGGAGGCCGTGGGCTTACGGCAGACCGGCAGCGCTTCGGCCTTCGCCGCGTGCTGGTGATCTCGCAAGTCGCTTTCTCGCTGGCGTTGATTGTCGTCGCGCTGCTCTTCACCCGCAGCCTGCGCAACCTGCTCACCGTGGATCTGGGATTTCAGCGCACCGGCATTCTGGTCACCAATCTCGATTTCACCCAGCTCCATCTGGAGGCTCGCTACCTGACTTTCAAGCAAGAACTGCTTGAGCGGATTCGTTCCACGCCAGGAGTGGAATCCGCCGCGGACGCAGCCATTGTCCCCATCAGCGGAAGCTCGTCGAATCGCACCGTCTGGCTGCAGGGCTCGGACCCATCACAAGCCAAGAGTTCCTGGTTCAACTGGGTGAGCCCGGATTTCTTCAAAACGATGGGAACTCCGCTGCTCGCGGGGCGTGGCTTCAACGATCTTGATACTCCAAAATCCCCCAAGGTCGCGATTGTGAATGAGGCCTTTGTTCGGCAATTCTCCACTGGGGCGAACCCGCTCGGCAAAAGGATATGGCAAAAGGCAGAGCTTGGACAGCCGCAAATTGAGTACGAAATCGTTGGATTGGTGAGGAACACGAAGTATCAAGATCTTCGCGAGGACTACCCGCCCTTGATCTACGTCCCAATGTCCCAACTCGATGACTGCCGTGGCGGCTGCGTGGATTCAGACACGATCCTGATTCGTTCCAATAGCTCCCTTGCCGGCCTCACCCCACGCGTCAAGCAGACCATTGCGCAGGCGAACCCGGATATCTCGATTGAGTTCAAATCGTTGCAGGACATGATTCATGACGAGCTAATCGGAGAGCGCCTGATGGCGACGCTTTCGGGCTTCTTCGGCGTCCTGGCTGCCCTGCTGGCCACGGTCGGCCTCTATGGCGTGATGTCCTACTTGGTGGCCCGGCGAACGAATGAGATTGGAATTCGCATGACGCTAGGCGCCGGACGGAGCGAGATCACGCGCATGATCCTTCGCGAAGCTGGAGTCCTGCTGAGTGTTGGGCTTGGTGTTGGCCTGGTGCTGGCGCTTGCCGGGGCCCGAGCGGTAGGATCCGTGCTCTTTGGCCTCAAACCCTATGATCCCTTGACGCTCGTTGCGGCCACCGCATTGCTCGCTGTGGTCGCCGTGGCGGCAAGCTATCTGCCCGCGCGCCGCGCCACGAAAGTCGATCCCATGGTGGCGCTCCGATATGAATGAAGGGGCGAAATCATCGATTGAGGGATGCGGGCTTAGGCTCACCACCGCGCAGTTCCGGGATTTCTTTATCCAATCCGATCTTTGTGAACAACGACGCAATTGCCGTACCCAGGCCTCCCGAGGGGGCCTCGGTCTCCCTGACGGCATTGCGCAGGATGTCTCGTACTTCTCCCTCCATGGTGCGGTGATGCCGCTTGGCGCGGCACTGCAGCCGCGACTTAACCTTAGCCTCGATCTTTCGAACGATGATTCGCGCCATCCCCGCTCCCTACTGTTATCGTGACATCAAGCATCGGAACTTTCGATGAACCCCAAGTGGATTCCCGCTTGCGCCGGAATGACGGCGGTGGTGAAGTCATGGTGGTGCTCTGCGCTGTCGAGCCTCCGCCTGGCAGAATGCGCAACCACGTCATTCCCGCGCAAGCGGGAACCCATTTTCTGTCGGCCAACTGAATTCTCCATCACAGCCGCTACCAGTTCAGCCGCAGCGAGAACTGGATTTGGCGGGAATTTTCCGCTGAGCTGATGTTGCCAAAATTCGAAGTTCCGTAGATCAGCCCAGGCCGGTCGAAGTTAGGATGGTTGGTCAGATTGAAGAAATCGGATCGAAACACTATCCCAAACCGCTCATTCCATCGCATCTGCCGTTCGAGGCTCGTATCCCACGCCGCCAGTCCGGGGCCTGTAATGACGTTGCGGCCTTCACTTCCGGGGATGCTGAACGCCCCGAGGCTATCGTAGTAAATGGGAGGAGGCGCAAAGGCGTTGGTCCTGAACCAGCGTCTGGGGGTACGCTGGCCTGCCGGCAAATTGGGATTGGCGACCAGGTCAGGCCGGTCTGTGCCGTTCGAGTCAGAGCCACTCAAGGCGGTGGCAAGCGTGGCCATGAGGGGCTGCCCGGATTGAAGCGTGAGAATATTCGACAAGTCCCAATTGCTGAACACGCGCGCTCCTGTCCCGCCGCGCAGCCACTGGCGGCCCGGGCCGAAAGGCAGTTGCCAGTTGCTCGAGAAAACGAAGCGCTGCCGTACGTCAAAATCAGAAAGCCCCCGCTCGGCCTTCAGATCATAGACGTTCTGAGCCTGATTGGTGCCGTTGAGCCCGGAAGCCGTGTCGATTGACTTGCCGAAAGTATAGCCACTTACAAAAGAGAGACCATGGGAGAACCGCCGCTCCAGGCGCGCGATCAAGGCGTTGTAGTTCGAGTTAACATCCGTGGCCCGGATAAACTGATTCGAGCCGGGCTGCGGGTGGTAGCCCCTCCGCTCGTCCGGCAGGTTCGGGACGCCCTGGTTCTGCAACGAGCGGCGGGGAAGTTTGTGCCCGTCGGAGCCGGCAACACTGATCGAGAGAACTGTATTGGGCGCAATTTGGCGATCGGCTGACAAACTCCATTCGTAGACGTAGGCGTTGCGAAGGTCAGGTGGCGAAGAAATGGCGGTGGGCTCAGAATTACCAAGCGTGTAGGCAAGCGGATAAGTGAGGATGGGCGGAGCAAAAGACTGCCCACACGCACCAGCACCGTAGAATCGGCAGGTGTCGAGGCCGAAAAGGAATTCGGTGATGGGCGCGCTAAGGCGCGTTTCGGAAGCATAGTCGAGTTCGCCAAGAGAATTGAAGACGCCAAATCCGCCGCGCAAGGAAGTCGTGTGACGCTGGCTGAGATCGTAAGCGAAACCAAAACGCGGAGCCCAGCCCTCCCAGTCCGGACGGATCAGCGAGGGCGGCAGGCCAGCTTGCTGAGAGGTGATGAAAGATAACCCATAGAGCTTCTGAAGGCTCAGAATCAGCGGTTCCGCGATCAAGGCCGCCGCTTGCTGCCTGTCGTTCCGCACGATGAAGCGCGTCGCGTCGCTTGGGTCGAGAATCGACGCGCGTCCGTCAGCGTTGGTGGGAGGCGAATAAAACTCCTCGCGCAGGCCATAGGTGAAACTCAGGCGGCGCGTGGCGTGGAATTCGTCGGAAAAGTAAGCGCCGAAATAGTCCAGGCGATCGTTTCCGCCGGAGTTTCCCGCCTGGGCGTAAGAAAGAAACGGACGGCCGAGCAGAAAATCCGAAAAGGCGGTTCCAGAAACCGAGCTTGCGCCGTCGCTGAATGAAAAGACGCCTTGCCCAAAATCCTCGACCAGGTAAAAGAGGCGGTAGCGCCGCACGTCGGCGCCGAATTTCCAGGTGTGCCGGCCGCTGACCCATGCCACGTTATCTGTGAACTGGAAGGTGTTGTCCCTTCGGATTTGAGGTTGGAAGATGTCGCTGTCACCCATGTCCGCATAGCCGGGAACGTCGATTGCGGGGATGCCGTCGTTGGTGGCGCCCGGTGCGCGCGCGATTCCCAATGACTCCAGGAATCCGCTGTGAATGTTCTGGGCTTCTTTGGTTCCGAAGTAATAAGCGTAACCGAATCGAAAATCGTTGATGAGTGTAGGCCGAAAGACCGAAGTGAGACCG
>Ga0187876_1001501_pt1 | contig 19609 bp, 17 predicted proteins | sample June2016WEW_17_4_FD_133000 | JGI IMG/M metagenome (GOLD analysis project Ga0187876, IMG submission 133000) | Peatland microbial communities from SPRUCE experiment site at the Marcell Experimental Forest, Minnesota, USA - June2016WEW_17_40 | ecosystem: Environmental > Terrestrial > Soil >...
CAATGTGCGTCGGAATGGCCGAAGTTCGCCAAGCGGCCCAGCCAGACGTGGAAATCGGCCCGTTTCCAAACAATGAACGCCAGCAAGACAGCCAGACCGCACGCCAGGGCGAATCTTTCGGCAAGAGCAATCGGGCGTGTCGCCAGCTCAGCCGCTTCTCGCCGCGCACGAAGCTGGGCCTTCCACCAGACCAGTCCGGCGTCAGGCAACTTCACCTCGGCGAGCAGAGAGGAGTTTGCTTCCTGCAACAACCCGGCCACCAGAACAACTTCTGAGCAGACCGCACAGCTCTCCACGTGGCTGCGCAAGGCCGCATCGCACGCCTCGGGCCAGCGCCCGGACTGGAGCAATTCCGTAACGGCCTGTTCTTTTTCACACTGAGGGACTCTCATAAATTCGTCCCGAATACCGCTGCGCTCGCCATTGTGATCACTGAAAGAGCCGCGGACCCTAAAAGCAGGTCCGCGCTACCTTCCTCGCGTGATGCCTGCCTTTCGCAGGATTCCCAACAGCTTCTGGCGCGCACGGAAGAGCATTGGGCGCACGCTGACCGTCCTTAATCCTACCACGGCGGAAATCTCTTTGTGGGTCGAGCCCTCGACGTACGCCAGCCAAAGCAATTGCAGTTCGCGCGGCGTCAGCTTGCGCAGGGCTCCATTCAAATCCGACCGCGCTTGCACGCTCTCCGCCGTCTGCTCAGCCGCGGGCACTTCCGCGATGACGTCAAGCGGCACGCTCACTTTGCCTTGGCCGCGCCTCCAACGGTCGCGGAGGAGGTTGGTGGCGGTCCGAAAGAGGTATTGCTTCGCCTGATCCTCGCTCATGGCGGCGTGGCGAGCGCGCAAAAAGCGGTAATAGGATTCCTGCATCAGATCGTCCGCCGCCGCCGAGTCACCCGTCGCCTTGGCGAGATAGGCCCAGAGTCCTCGGGCCGTGCGGTTGTAGAAGGCCCGAAAACCCGCCTCATCCATCTGCATGGCAGCTTCGATTTGCAGGGCGTCCTCGGCTTGTGCGAGTTCTGTAAAAGTCAATTCCCGCATGGCGGCGCAGCGCTCATCCTGCTCGGGGCGGCTGTCTCCGGTCTTGTTCATACGAGGCCCAGTCGCCCGCTTTTACTGATGCTTCGATGTTACACCTTCCAGGAGTCCAAAGTGTCGGGAAAGTCCGTAGGATGCCGCTGCGGAGAGCAGGAATCCGATTCCCACCATGCTCGCCAGCGTGCCCAAGATCAGGCATGCCCGGGTGCCTTGGGTGTCCATGAAGTGTCCCTTCACGAAAAGCAATCCCAAGCCCACCAACAGGACGACCATTCCTAACTGGATGGAGAAAAGAATTCTCCCAAAGGGATACGGAGTTGGCCGCGCGCCTTGGGCTTCAAGCTGGAACGGCTGCGATTCCAGAAAGTGCTTACCCGCATCCGTGCCCATGTAAGCGATCAGTTCCTGGCTGTTGCCGAACTTTTCCAGCAGCTTCGAGTGTGCCTCCGACTGAACCTTAGCCACCTTACTCCATCTTCGGTTTTCCAGGATCACCTTGAACACCCACAAGAGCGCGCCGAGTATAACCACAAACGCCAGGAAGGGGCCCGCAAAATCCATGAAGCGGAAAAAAGCGGAGTCGCCGGACGAATGTCCCGCCCGCGCCCGCTCGACCTCGTATTGGAGCGCCTGGATCTTCAGTGCAGGACCGCAGGGTCCGGCAAGCGTCTCGCTGCCAAGATTCCGAACCGAGTCAGCTCCCATCTCAGCGGGGACAGGCCACACCTCGGCGAACGAGGAGCGCTGCGCAACCTCGGGATGGTCCTTTAGAAATGCCGCGAGTTCGGGATGCCGCTGGAGGTAGGCTTTGTCCCGAATCAACTTGGGCTGTTTCAGGAGTTCGCTATAAATATCGATGTGCGCCGCCAGGAAGGAGATCAGCTCTTGTTGGTTAGCCGAGCCTACTGCCGCCTCACTCTGTCCCGCGGTATCCTGCGGTGCGGGCGCGGCGCCCAGCGACATGATCCCCACAACGCCTAAAGCTGATACGAAGAGTGCGACCTGCAAGATTCGCCGCTTGAGTGTTCCCTTCATCACTGCTAACCTCCCTCGTTCCTGAATTCGACGACGGGGTTGCGCAGCGCGGGGGAGCCACAATCAAATGCAGCTTCTTCGCTGCCCTGAAAATAGAAAGCGGACCCCCTCACCCGTCCCGCGACGGCTGGTGAAAGCGCCGTCGCGGGCCACCCTCTCCCCCAAGGGGGAGAGGGATTATTTTCATGACCAGTGGCGAGCCGAGGGATCATGAAATCTTCGCTCAGAATGACATGTCATCCTGAGCGAAGCGAAGGATCTGCTTTTCTTCGCGCGCCGCTCTGCGCTACCCCTTCATCTGCTAGAACGAGCGAACAGGCGAGTTGTTAACAAGGATTTCAGCGCAGGGTTACGACGGTGGCTCCCCATCCGCCGGCTTCGGCGGGAGCGTCCTGGAAGGAGAGAACAAAAGGCGTGCGGGCCAGCACGGCGCGCACGATTTCGCGTTGCACTCCGATTCCCCGCCCATGGATGATGCGGAGTGCCTTCAGACCCAGACGGTTGGCTTCCTCGAGATACGCCTCAACCACTTCTTTGACATCCTGCGGTCGCACCGTGTGCAGGTCGAAGACGTCAGTGACGGGAACGCGAAGGGGTTCGTCATTCATGCCTGCTTATATTCTACGGTGTGTCTTCTGTAGCTGCATCAACAAAACAGGAAATCGACAGGGTGTCGGCGAGTTGACCCTCTCCCCGACGCAGAGAAGGTGTGACCGAATCAAAAGCAGCTCACGCCAAGACGCCAAGTCGCGAAGCAGCGCAAAGCGGAAGACCCTACTTTCCTTCGCGACCTTTGTGTACTTGGCGCCTTGGCGTGAAACCGGTTCGTCTGCCCGTGGACTAGAACAGCCTGAAGGAGACCTCCACCACGACTTTCACCGGCACGGGTTTGCCGTCCTTCGTGGCAGGTTCGAATTTCCAGGTGCGCAGGGTCTGCGCCGCGCTTTCATCCAACCCTCTGTCCACGGGTCGCACCACCTCGACGTCCGCGACATTGCCGCTCGCATCAATCACGGCCGAGTAGACGCCAGTGCCCTGCAGTTTGGCAGCTCTTGCGCCCTTCGTATAAGGGGGTTCGGGCTTGTAAATGGGTATCGGCGCTGTGACACCGTCTCCTACGGTGAAGACCTTTCCGAGGTCATGTCGGGGTGTGGGAACGATGTTGGCCGCGAGCGCGCTCCTCGCTGGAGCGCTAAGCCAGAAAGTCTTGACACCCCACCAACCCGTCCCGACAATGACGGCCAGGGCAATCACCAACGACGCAATAAGTCTCAGTTTCGACATACGCACCTCCTTCACCAGCAGGGCAACACGCCGCGCCAGTTGGTTTTCGACCAGGAACAAAGGCCCCGGCAGCGCTGTCGCTCTCGGCATTCCCGCGATTTCGAGCAGGGCGTGAAGATAAGCCTTGCGCGCACCACTCAGCGCCACCACATCGCTGTCTACGACCTGTTCGCGACTGAGGCGGATGGTGCGCACCACCCACCACACGGCGGGATGAAACCAGAAAAACGCCAGGACAAGTTCCTCCAGAAGATTCAGCAGCCAGTCGCGCCTCGCCACGTGCAGCAATTCGTGGCAGGCAATCGCACGTTGGTGGCTCTCCTCCATGCGTTCGAACCACCTGGGAAGGATGATCGCCGGATCGAGCCAGCCAAAAGTTACCGGAGTCTCGACACGGTCGGAGAGATAGAAGGCGGGCTCAACGCCCACGAGCGCCCGAGCCTCGCGGAGTGCGCTGGGCAAGGGTGCGATGAGCAGCGCCGCGCGCCGGTAGTGAGTGAGGCGCCACAGACCCAGCGTCAGCCGCAGCAACCCCGCGCCCACCCCCGCCGAAAGTAGCAGCAACACCCAGGTTTGAAATGGAACCAACGAGACCAGCGACACACCACCGGATTTTGTGATGACGCCGGTCGCGGCGCCGGCGGCCGGAACGAAGTCTGCCTTCTGCCAGGGTTCGACCAGCGGCAAAAGCAGGCAGGCCGCCAGCAACGCCTGCCAGTAGGCCAGCATGACCCTCGGCTGCCTCAAGCGAAGTAACGCCGCAGTCAAGCCGCCCACGGCAACCACCAGCGCCACCTGGACGCTATATGCAGCGAGATTCCCCAACCACCACGCGGCGCTCATTCGGCCTCCTCGATGGTTCGCGCGATCTTTTCCAGGTCTTTTTGTGACAACCGCCGGTCCTTGATGAGGTGGACCAGCAACGGCTCAGCGGAGCCGTTGAATACCCGATCCACGAACTCGCGCACCATGGCTTTGATGACTTCACTGCGCGGCCGGGTGGCCTGGTAGACGTAGGCGCGGTCCTGGGCCTGCTTCTTCAGATATTTCTTTGCTTCCAGAATGTTCATCATGGTCATGACGGTGGTGTAAGCGATCTTGCGGCGCTCTCGGAGGGTTTCGTAGACGTCGCGCACCGTGGCGCGCTCCAGGCCCCATACCACCTTCATGATTTCGAGTTCCTGCTCGGTCAAGGTGCGGCTTCTGGGTCTCATACTATGAAAATAGTACTAATAAGTTGAGAGTGTCAAGGGAAATCTTGGGGGTAGCACAGGCACTCCTGCCTGTGGCCAAGTCTAACTCATTCCATCGGGGCACAGGCAAGAGTGCCTGTGCTACCCCCAAAACCGGGCCGCCGGGTGTATGATTAGATTTGGATCATTCGGACGGGCTCTTTTGCTGGATAACAATGAACCTACTGCGTCGCAGCACTCGCCGCCGGAGGCCTGGAATTGGGGCATGGGCGCTGGCACCACTCTTCCTGCTCGGTTTGAAGGCGGCGGCAAGCCAGAACTTCCAGCAGCAACCAACGGCTCCAGTGGATTCCAGCAACAGGCCTGCGCAAGCCGAAGAATCTCCGCCTCGCATGACTCCGCAGGAGATTCGGCGCTACGATGAGGCGAAAACCCTCATCGATTGGACGCCCGACCAGATTCGGGACTTTCCCGACCTGCAGGATTTGCAACCAGCGGAAAGCCAGCAGAACCTCCCGGCCATCCTTAGCGCCGTGGGCCAGCGCGTGGCCGCGTTGTTCGATCAGTTTCCCAACATGACCTCCGCGGAAGAGGTCCGGGCGGGGCCCTGTGATGAGGGCCTGCGCAAGAAATGTCGTGCGACCTACAGAGGCAAGTTCAACTATCTGGTGGTGCGGCGGACAGAGGGCGACCCTCTGATGGGCGAGTTCCGCACCGATTTGAAAGGGCGGCCTATTGATTATCGAAGCATTGGCCATGGGCGGATTTTTCTCACCTACGGATTCGTCACTACGCCTCTCCAGCATTTCCACCCCCGGAATCAAACCGATTGCCGGTTTCGTGATTTCGGGCGCCAGATGGTTGGCGGGCAGCAGACCGAGGTGGTGGGCTTCGTTGAAGTCCCGGGAAAGTATCCCTGGCCAACCGAGTTGCGCCACGGAACTGCTGTTGTGCCATTGTGTCTGCAGGGCTTGGCGTGGCTCGACCCGACAACGTATCAGATCGTACGCATCGAAACCTTTTTGTTGGCGCCGCCTCCCGGCGGCGACCTGGAACGTGATACGACGCGCGTCGAGTTTAGTGAAATTCACCTTCATCAAGCCTCCACCGCCATATGGTTGCCCACAGAAGTTGTCGTCGACGGATGGCTTCACCAACGGCATTTCGAAAACGTCCACAGGTACTCCGGTTTCAAGACTTTTGAGGTAGAAACCCGAATCGGCCCGGTGATGGAAAAGTGAGCGCGGCGCGTTGTGCCCTGATGTTCGGAGCCGGAACCTCGCCAAAGAAGTGAGCCTGCTGGGCTGGCAGCAGATTGTGGCCCGCGGCGCCAGAAGGTGCGGAAAAAATAACCGGCTGTCATCCTTCGCTTCGCTCAGGATGACAGGCTTCTGTATTCGTCGCACCTTCTCAGCCGAGGGTCAGCATGCAACGCCGCGGCAGGCGAAGATGTTATAATCTCAGAGCGAGCCTTTCGAATCCCTCGCTGAAAGGCGCAACCGTTGTTCGACAATTCTTCGGAAAAAACAGCGCCCGGCGCATCTGTCGGCGAAGCGGGAAACAGCCGGGAAGCGTTGCCCCGCTCGCACCGTCTCGCATGGGGACGATGGTCGCCGCGCGTGCGGGAACTGGGCAGAAGAATGGCGCGCGCAGTATTCCTGCGTTGGCGGCGCAAAGACCCCGCCGAGCTCGAAAAGCTACGGCGCCTGGACATCAACAAGCGCGGCCGCATCAGGGCAGGCCGAGTTGTGGATCTGCTGGAAGCCGAGACGGCGGGATCCAAGACGCCGCTGGTGATTTATTCCTACGAAGTGGCCGGAGTAACCTACGAGGCCGCCCAGGACGTATCGGCGCTGCCTGAGATTGCCGCGCGCGCCCGGGTTTTCTCCGGACGCACGGCCAGCGTGAAATACGATCCCAAACGGCCTGGGAACTCCATTATCGCCTGTGAGGAGTGGAACGGGCTGGGGGCAGGATGACTTTTCAGGAGAAACTCGAGGAACTGCGGCGACGCCGGTCTGGCTCGGAGGCGGGAGGCGGTGAGGAGCGCCGGGCCAGACAACATGCGGAGGGAAAGCTCTCGGCCCACGAGCGGTTGGAGATGCTGTTTGACCCCGGCAGCTTTGAAGAAATCGACATGCTGGTCGAGCACCGCTGTCACGATTTCGGGATGGACCAGCAACGCATACCCGGCGACGGGGTGGTGAGCGGCCACGGGCGCATCAACGGCCGGCTGGCGTTTGCTTTCGCGCAGGACTTTACCGTTTTCGGCGGCTCGCTGAGCGAAGCGAATGCCGAAAAGATTTGCAAGCTCATGGACCTTGCCATGAAGGTGGGCGCGCCGTTCATCGGGCTGAATGACTCCGGAGGCGCGCGCATTCAGGAAGGTGTTGCGTCGCTGGCGGGATACGCCGACATTTTCCTGCGCAATACGCTGGCTTCGGGAGTGATCCCTCAGATTTCCGCCATCATGGGGCCCTGCGCGGGCGGCGCGGTCTATTCCCCCGCCATCACCGATTTCATCCTGATGGTCCAGAACACCAGCTACATGTTCGTGACTGGCCCGGACGTCATCAAGACCGTCATGCACGAGGACGTCACCAAGGAAGACCTGGGCGGGCCCATGACTCACAATTCGGTGAGCGGGGTGGCGCACTTCGTAACCAACGACGACCCCGACTGCCTGGCCCTGATCCGCGAGTTACTTTCGTTCATGCCGCAGAACAATCATGAGGATCCGCCCCGGGTTGAAACCCAGGATCCTGCGGACCGCCGTGAGGCCGTTCTCGACACCCTGGTGCCCGTGGAGCCCGAGAAACCCTACGACATCAAGGAAATCATCCACTGCGTCGTGGACGACGGCTATTTCCTGGAGGTGCACGAGCACTTCGCCAAAAACCTCGTGGTGGGATTTGCGCGGCTGGGTGGGCAAAGCGTGGGCGTCGTCGCCAACCAACCCGCCGTGTTGGCGGGCTGTCTGGACATCAACGCTTCGGACAAGGGCGCGCGCTTCATCCGCTTCTGCGATGCCTTCAATATCCCCATCGTCACTTTCGAGGACGTTCCGGGATTCCTGCCCGGCACGCAGCAGGAATACGGCGGCATCATTCGCCACGGCTCGAAGCTGCTCTTCGCCTACTGCGAAGCGACCGTCCCCAAGATCACCGTCATTACTCGGAAGGCTTACGGCGGGGCTTATTGCGTGATGGGATCAAAGCATGTCCGCACTGATATCAACCTGGCCTATCCCACCGCCGAAATCGCCGTCATGGGACCGGAAGGGGCGGTGAATATCGTCTATCGGCGCGATCTTCAGAAGGCCGAGGACGCAGAAACCTTGCGCCGCGAAAGCGTCGCGGAGTTTCGCGAGCGCTTTGCCAACCCGTACGTCGCCGCCGAACGCGGCTGGTTGGACGACGTCATCCAGCCCCGCGACACCCGCCCCAAACTGATCACGGCCTTACGCATGCTCGAAACCAAGCGCGACACCAACCCGCCCAAGAAACATGGGAACATACCGCTATAGCGATTGCCGATTCTTGATGGCGCCGGCAGCGCAAACGTACGCCTACCCCGCATCCGTCTGTGGCTTTTCAATGCCCTTCTCGTCCGGGGCCGCATGGACTAAAATGCAGGAAGCGGACGAGGTGGAATTAAGCATGGGTCACCATGGTATCAGTTTGCCAAGGGAGATAATTGCGGAGTTCTGCAAGCGTCATCACATTCGGAAGTTGGCGTTATTCGGGTCCGTCCTGCGCGAGGACTTTCGCCCGGACAGCGACGTCGACGTGCTGGTGGAGTTCGAGCCGGGCCACACGGTGGGGCTGCTCCGAATGGCAGGCCTGGAGATGGAACTCTCAGAGGCGTTGGGACGAAAGGTGGACCTGCGGACACCGGCGGAGCTCAGCCGATATTTCCGGGATGAGGTGGCACGCACCAGCGAGGTCCAGTATGCCCAAGAGTGACTGGATTCGCCTCCGCCATATGCTGGACGCGGCGAGAGAGGCAATGAGGTCCGCTTCAGGACGCACCCGCAACGACCTCGATACCGACTATGTATGGACATTGGGCCTAGTCAAATGCGTTGAAATTATCGGCGAAGCGGCCGCGCGCATGGGGAAGGAAACCAAAGAGGAAAATCCTCAGATACCTTGGGCGCAAATAATTGCGATGCGCAATCGTCTGGTCCATCTATATTTCGATATCGACCTTGATCAGGTGTGGAAAGCGCTCACAGAAGACTTGCCAGCCCTCGTGAATCAATTGCAGGAGATGCTGGAGAAGGACTCGTCTAAGTGAGGCATCCCATGCTCTTCGATACGTCTTCACAGAACTGCGAGGATGCCGCGCGCGGCGAGGCTGATGCCGACCGCCAGCGCCAGCAACGCCGTGGCGGCGGCTGCGGTGAGGCGCCAGCCCAACTCGCGGTACATGGAGGCGAGTGTGGCCATGCAAGGAATGTAGAACGTGACGAAGAGGGTGAAGATGAGGATTTGCGCCACGCTCATCACGGAAGCCACGTTGGTGGTTCCCAGCGCCTGCATGAGCATGAGGAGAGAGAGTTCTTTTCTGAGCACGCCGAAAATCAGCGTCAGGCCGACCGCGGGTGGCAGACCGAGCAGTGCAGTCATGGGCGAGAGCGCAGCATTGACGACCTGTTGCCATCCATAGAACTCGATCAGACTTAAAACCGCGCTGCCCGCGACGAGCAGTGGGAACGCCACCAGCACAAACTCGCGCAGCCGCCACCAGGTCTTCATCAGGACCACTTTCAGCGCGGGCAGCCGGAAGGCCGGCACTTCCATCAACATCCCGGGAGAGATCTCCGGCCAGATCAGGGCCAGAATGTGGCCGGCCAGCACCACCACCAGGAGATTCAAAGCGTAGATACCGAGCGCGTAGTAAGGGCCAAGGTAGACCCCGACCAGGGCCATGATCACCGTCATGCGCGCCGAGCAGGGGACCAGCACGCAGAGCATGGCGGCGATGAACCGGTCGCGCCGCGAACTCAGGATGCGCGTCGCCATCACCGCCGGAACGCTGCACCCATATCCGAGGAGCACGGGCAGGGTTGCCGTGCCATGCAGCCCCAGGCGGTGCATGAGCACGTCCATGAGGTAGCCTACTCGAGAGAGGTATCCGAGGTCTTCGAGCACGGCGAGGCACACCAGGAAGGGCAGCAAGTAAGGCAAAACAATGGCGACGGCGCCGGCCGTCCCCAGCAGCGCCCCTTTCGATACCGCCAGCAGCACGCTGTGCGGATCCATGTGCCGGGTCATCGCAGCGATGAGGGCGTTAAACACGCCCAGGATGCGGTCCTCGGAGAACTTGCCTGCCGTGAAGATCAACTGAAAGATCCCCAGGAAGACCAGCACCAGCACCGCATATCCCCAGACCGGATGCATCACCAAACGGTCGACTTGTTCGCGCCAGTCCCTGCGGGGATGCGCGACGCGGGCCACACTCTCGAACAGGTTTAAACAAGCGGCGTGCCGCGCTGAGGAGATCGCCGCATCCGCGGGCTGACCCAGGAGGCGCGTGATTTCGTCCTGTGCCTGCCGCACGGCCGCTGCGACTGCGGGGCTGGGGAGTTGCGCCAGCCCTTGGGGATCGCTCTGAAGCTGCTGCAGAGCCCCGAAACGAGCAGGGGGAAACGTCGCGACTGACTCCGCCGGGGCCATTTCTGTGGCAACTGCGACGGAAAATGCAGTGTCATTCCGAACCCTTCGCCTGTCATTCTGAGCGAAGCGAAGAATCTCTGCGGTTGGCTCAGGGTAAACTCCGCGAGGAATCTCGCTCTGGGTCGTTCCCCGAGAATCGAGGGCAAGATTCCTCGCTCCGCCCGGAATGACATCCGGTTCGGAATCGAAGGGGTTGTCCCCTCGATCTGGGCTCTCGCCCTTCGTCCTACAACCCGTGATCTTCTGCGCCAAGCGCGCGACGGTGTCTTCGACTTCCGGCGCATAGATGAAGGGTTGACAGCTTACCTGCGAGGATTGCTGACGCAGTCTCAGCGCGGTGCGGAAGGCATCGAGGATTCCCTGGCCGCGCGCCGCGATCGTCTCGACTACGGTTACGCCGAGGGCGGTGGAGAGCGCCCTGGAATCGATGAGGATGCCCTTGCGCACCGCCTCATCCATCATATTGAGGCAGACGACCATGGGCGCTTCAAGGTCCTTCAGTTCGAGCGTCAGTTCCAGGCTCCGCGCCAGTTGCGAAGCGTCGATGACGTTGATGATCGCATCCCACTGGCCGCTCAAAAGGCATTGGCGGGCGACGGCTTCAACGGGATTGGTGGGCGTAAGGGAATAGAGGCCGGGCAGGTCAACAAGGTCAACGACCGTGCCGTCTACGCGCGCCTGGCCGTGGGTGTACTCGACGGTGGTGCCGGCAAAGTTTGAGGTGAGAGAGCGATAGCCTGCGACGGCGTTAAACAGGGTGCTTTTGCCACAATTGGGTTGGCCAACGAGAACGACCTTCACGGCAGGACTTCTACCTTGATCTTCTGAGCTAGTTGCTTGCTGACTGCAACTTGCGTCCCCCGGTTGTCGATGACCAGCGGACCGCCGAAGGGAGCCCGGCAGACCACGTGAATCTGGTCGCCCGCATGAATACCGATTTGATTGAACGAGCGGCGGATCTCCCAACCCCCGAGAATGGATAGGATTTTGAGGTTGGCTTGCCGATCTGCTTCGTAAAGGCTGGGTGAGTCAAACTTCGCGCTATGTGACATGGCACCGCATTATAGGGCAAAAGGCGTTCCAGAACAGCAATAAAAGGGGCAGGGCGTTAAACCGAAGCAAACCCGCTTATCGCAAACGAGTTGCAAGAAGGGCAGGGCTGAGGGCGAGGCGGAGACACTGACATAATGTCCATACCGCCGCAGCGTCTTTTCACCCGCCCTTGCCGCCGCTCTACGGGAACTCACCCCCGCTGGCTATCGTACGGGCACGCCATGGCGTGCCCCTACGTTACGGAGCGCCAACTGCCGCCTTCACCACGGGAACTTCCGCTCTCGGTCTTCTCCCAAACTCGCTGCGGTGCCGGCTGTAGGCGAAATAGATGACGAGTCCGATGATCAGCCACACGACGAAGCGCACCCAGGTTTCGATGGGCAAGCTGGCCATGAGGACCAGGCAACAGAGGATGGCGAGAATCGGCACCACGGGTACCCACGGCGTACGGAAAGACCGGCGGCGCTCGGGTTGAGTGCGGCGCAGCACCAGCACTCCCAGCGACACCAGGATGAAGGCGAACAATGTTCCGATATTGGAGAGGTCGGCCAGCGTTCCGATGTCGAAGATGCCGGCGGGGATGGCCACAAAGAAGCCCGCCACCCAGGTGCTGACGTGGGGCGTGCGGAAGCGCGGGTGTACTTTCGAGAAAACCCGCGGCAGCAGCCCGTCGCGCGACATGGCGAACCACACCCGCGCCTGGCCCAACTGGAAGACCAGCAACGAGCTGAGCATTCCCATCAGCGCGCCGATGCTCACCCATTTCATGATGTTGGGAAGCCCGATCGCCACCAGCGCATTGGCCACAGGCGCGGCATTGCGCAAGGTCGGCCACTGCTGGATTCCGGTCAGGACCAACGCCACGGAAACATAGAGCACCGCGCAGATCACCAGCGAAGCAATGATCCCGATAGGAACGTCTTTCTGGGGGTTCCGGCACTCTTCCGCGGCTGTCGAGACCGAGTCGAATCCGATATAGGTGAAGAAGACGATCGCCCCTCCCGTGAGCACTCCCTGGAACCCGTTGGGCATGAAGGGCTTCCAGTTTGAGACGTGGATGAATCGCGAGGCGGCGGCGATGAAAACCAGGATGGCGATGATTTTCACCCCGACCATCAGGTTGTTGGCGCCCGCGCTCTCCCGGATCCCGATCACCAGAATCACGGTGAGGATCAGCACGATCAAAAAGCCCGGAAGGTTGAAATAAGCTCCTGTGGCTTTTCCGCCCATAATCATGGGCTGCATCAGTTTGGGCGGCAGGTTCACCCCAAAGCCGCGCAGCAGGCTGTCCACGTAGGCGGAGAAGCCCACCGCCACCGCCATGTTGCTCACGGCGTATTCGAGGATGAGGTCCCAGCCGATAATCCAGGCCACAATTTCGCCCAAAGTTGCGTAGGAATAGGTGTAGGCGCTCCCGGCGATGGGAATCATGGAGGCCAACTCGGCGTAGCACAGTCCCGCCAGAGCGCAGACAAAGGCCACCATCAGGAACGAGAGAGCTATGCCCGGCCCCGCCCCGGGCCGCCCCGCCATTCCCAGAGCCTTTGTCCCATGCAGCAGCGCGTCCAGCAGCGGGGCTTTGAGGATGGACCGTACTTCCAGCACCTCTCCCGCCGCGGCCGTTCCGGTCAGGATGAAGATTCCTGTCCCGATGATGGCGCCAATGCCCAGCGCGGTCAGCGACCATGGCCCGAGTGTCTTGCGCAGTTGATGGCCGGGCGCGTCCGCGTCCGCCAGGAGCTTGTCGATGCTCTTCTTGCGGAAGAATTGGTTGGCCACGAGAATCCTTGTTCAGCAGTCCTTTGTTTTCATAGACATTCTCGCTTTGTTCCGGGAAATTCGAGTCGAGAAGTCCAGAGTTGAGAGTCGAAGAGTGACAGACCATCGGCGTCCGACCTCCAGCCGCTTGCTTCGGCTTCCCAACTCCTCAACTACTTGACGCTGAACTTCTCGACTCTTTATTTTCAACAACATTCTCGCTTTGTTCCGCCAATTTGAAGCGGCAACCCAGTCTTCCCCGGCGCTACCTTGTAGCCGACTCCGAGTCGCTTGCCGGGCCTGTCCTTCCGCTACGGAATCATAGCTTCGTTCTCGCACAATGCGCTGTTTTTGCTCCATTCAGGCTCCATTTTGCGCTAACTTGCACGCAAAACGCACACAATTTGCAGCACTTAAAAAAGTGATGTGCTTTGTTTTCAGGCACTTCTTAGCTTCGTTCCCACTGTTTTTCATTTTTTGTAGTTTCCTACATTTCCCCGTAGCCGGGACCTTCCGCTTTCCCTTGCGCCTTGGCGCCCCGCGGCGCCCAACTGCAACAAAATGTCCCGAATATGACCACTATAATAGGCTATCACAGGTCCCCGGGCTTGTCAAGCGGAAAATGCGAAAAAAGTGGGGGGCTTTGTCGGAACTCTCCCCAGAAACAATGCGAACGCGCGGAGCGCTTCGGAATGCGGTGGCTTGACGCCACCTTGTACATCGCGCCTTGTCTACTCCCCGCCCCGTGGCGATTCCAAGGCGGCTGGCGCCTATCATAGGGAGGGTGGCAGAGGAGGACAAACTGCACCCATCTCCGCGCGAAATCATCACAACAAATTTGTTGACAACAGATCTGTTGTAAGTTATCATCAAAACGTTCCAACAGTTCTGTTGGAGAGGTTAAGATTATGAGACGAGCACTTGGCAATTGGGTGGTTGAAGATCGGTTCTGGGATCGGGAGTTGGAACTCAGGCTGTTTATGGAACTGCTGGAAGAAGGAGCCAATGTCCTGCTCATCGCCCCGCGCCGCATTGGCAAGACGAGTCTCATGAGAGAAGCGGCACGGCGGTTGGAGGGCCGATACATATGTCTCCAGGTGGACTTACAAAAAGCCCATTCACCCTCAGATGCAATCGTCGAGCTCAGCATTGCTACCAAGCCCTATCTTTCCCTCTGGGGCAAGGCAACCGCGGTCTTCGGTGAGGTCGTGAATAGGGTTGCTGGCAAGGTTGAGTCCTTGAGAATCGACGAACTCACGCTCACGCTGCGTAGTGGCGTAACTGCCGGCGACTGGCAGGCGAAAGGAGATCGTCTGTTGGAAGTTCTTGCCGAGTCAGAAAAGCCTGTCATCGTTTTCCTTGATGAGGTCCCGATCCTTGTTAACCGTGTTCTTCAGGGGCCTGATTATAAAGCCACGGCCGAGACCAGGAGCGTGACGGACGCCTTCATGTCATGGCTGCGTGAGAACACTATCCGTCATCAAGGCAAGCTCCGAATAGTGGTGACCGGGTCGATAGGGCTTGAACCTATTCTTCGATTTGCCGGACTCAACGCTACACTGAACACTTTCACTCCATTTCACTTAAGTGCCTGGCCTCCGGAGATCGCCATCAAACTGCTCCTTGAATTAGCAAGAGAATATGATTTGGCGCTCGACGCTGATGGCGCCGGGCGGATGGTGGAGCGGTTGGGCTACTGTATCCCCCATCATGTTCAAGTATACTTCGACAACCTATACAGAACATGCAAGCTGAGGGGCGTTGAACAGATCTCGCTCGCCTTGATCGATCAGGTCTATGAAACCGAGATGTTAAGCATTCAAGGACACGTCGAGCTAAGCCATCTGGAGGAACGTCTCAAGATGGTCCTCGGGTCGGAGCTTTATCCGTTCGCGCTAGAAATTCTTACCGAAACCGCGATGACAGGTGTCCTCACTTGGGAGACCGCCGAAGTCATTGGTAGCGGCTACGCTTTTGAGAACCGACCGATTCAGAATGTCATTCGCGAGATCTTGGGAATTCTCGAGCACGACGGATACCTCACCCGTGATGCTGACGGGCATTATGAATTTGTTTCTCGACTCATCAAGGATTGGTGGAAGGCGCGCTTCGGTTCTGGATTCATCCCTGTGTCGAGGAGGAAGGACTGACTCGCATGACACAGCTACACCTCAAGTACAATCCCGGTTTTATTGACGACGCGGAGCTAATTCGGTTGTTCATTGTCAGGCAAACTTGCCTTGATCTCATCCTCCGCACCATTGACGAGAACGCAGGGCCTTCGACTCAACATGTGCTGGTGGTTGGCCCGAGAGGAACAGGCAAAACTACGCTGGTCCGCCGGGTCGCCGCCGAAATGCGTGTGAATCCGAAATACAGCGGCTGGTTTCCCGTTACTTTCGCGGAGGAATCATACGAAGTATCTACCCCAGGAGAGTTCTGGCTTGAAGCTCTTTTCCGGCTCGCCGATCAGACGAAGTCCGACCGCTGGTGCAAGGCTTATCAAGAAATCAAAGTCGAGAGTGACGATGTGCGGGTGAGAGAGCGCGCCTTGGCACAGCTTCTTGATTTTGCCACTGAACAGAGCAAGAGAATCCTACTGATTGTTGAGAACCTCAACATGCTGCTTGGACAGCAGCTCAGCGACCGTGACGCGTGGGATCTTCGCCACACGCTGGTAAACGAGCCCAGAATAATGGTGCTTGGCACCGCGGTATCAAGGTTTTCAAAGATAACCAATAGCGGCAAGCCCTGGTTCGAACTCTTCGCTGTCCAAACGTTAAAGCCATTGGCACGAAAAGAGTGCTCAGTGCTTTGGAAGGCCATTACGGAAAACGACCTTCCTCCGTCTCAGGCACGGGCTATCCAGATCCTCACCGGCGGTAACCCTCGCCTTATCAGGATTCTCGCGGAGTTTGCCTACAAGAACTCCTTTCGAGACCTGCTGAACGATCTCATTCACCTGATAGATGAGCACACCGAGTTCTTCAAATCTCAATTGGATACGCTCGCTGCGCTTGAGAGGAAGGTTTTTGTAGCACTGCTTGACTCGTGGGATCCTGCCTCCGCCCGAACAGTGGCTCGCAACGCACGAATGCCTGTGAGCGCCACAAGTGCCTACCTGAATCGTCTTGTATCCAGGGGGGCTGTTGCTGTATTGGAGAGCTCCGGAAGAAAAAAGCTATATCAGTCAGCGGAACGCTTGTACAACATATATTACCTGATGCGCAAGCGTGGCCATCCTTCTAATCGAGTACGAGCAGCGGTGAGGTTCATGGTGCAGTTTTACCAAGGAGCGGAATTGGTCGAATCTACCGCACGACTCGCTCGGGAAGCATGTAAGCTCGCCCCGCGTCTCAGAGCAGACCACTACATAGCTTATGAAGACATTGCGCGCTCCTGCCCTCGAGAACTTCTAACCCAAATTGTAAAGGCAACACCCGGTGAGTTCTTCGCTTCTGCGGATGCTCCGGAGACGATCAGGGAACTCGCGAGATCTGCGGAACTTGCGAAGACGAACGAGGTCCCGCAAGCGGCAACTCAGCGCCGAACTCCTTCGAAAGCTGAAATAGTGCACGCGTTTCTCTGGACTGGGCAAGAGCTTCAAAAGAAGGAGGGGGCGTCCCCAAAGGCCGAAGGGTGTTTTAGGAAAGCCGTCGAAGTCGATCCTGAAAATGGGCATGCATGGGGTCACCTGGGGTTTTACCTCTACAGAGAGGCAAATCGACCTGCCGATGGCAAGGATGCCCTTGAGAAAGCCGTCCAGCTTTCTCCGGATGACTCATGGTCTTGGGCTCACCTCGGCAGGGTGCGTACAATCCTAGGGCTTAGAGAAGGAGCGGACGAGGCGTTTCGAAAGGTTGTGGAACTAAAGCCAGAGAGCCCGTCAGACTTGCTTGAATTGGGTGGGATGCTCCACGATGACCAGAGGTACAGAGAGGCAGAACAGATCTTTCGCGAGGTTGCTCTAAAAGCAGACGGCAGTAAAGCAGCCGACGCCTGGTCGGAGCTTGGTGAACTGTACCAGTACCACCTCCAGCGAAATAATGACGCAGAGCAAGCCTACAGAAGGTCGCTTCGCATGAAGAAGCGCCGTTGGACCCTTCTTCAATTTGCGCTCCTGCTGGACGTTCACATGGGCCGGACCAGTGAAGCTGCGACGTACTACTCGGAAGCGGAGCAGCTCTACACAAAACGCACTGAGGACCATCCCAAGGATGCTGATTCGTGGATGCGCTTGGGCCAGATTCTTGAGAGGAAACCCGGAAACAACCGCGAAGCTCAGGCCTCGTATGAAAAGGCTGTCGAACTCGAAGGCCATCGGTCTACAGCCTGGCCCCCTCTATTGCAAATGCGCCTTGCTCGCGGTGAAGGTATTAGCTCAATTGTCGAGCAGGTAGAGGCATTCCTAAATGCAAGAAAACGGGACCCCCGGTACCTGCATGACTTTGCATTAGGATTCCTGAACAGCGGACGACCGGAGGCCTTGCCGGACGCGGAAAAATTCGCGCGGGAAGCACTTGGCCGGCACCCCATGGAAGAGTGGGACGTCATCCATACCCTCGCCAGTATCCTGGCAGAGCAGGGCAAGTGGCGAGAAGCTCTCGCAATTGCTGGCCCTTTTTTTGATGCAGCGGAGACGTCCGAATCTGCCGTGCATTGGGCAACCAACTTCGCAATCTTCGCAGCATCCGCAGGGTTCGCCAGGGAAATTCTCGACATTCTCTGTCAGTCGAAGGGCAAACCTGCTCTTGAACCCCTCGAGGTAGGGTTGCGGAAGTTCTTGAACGAGAGTCCGGTCACAGCGCAGGAGATTTCTGAAGTCGCAAACGACATTGTAGGGCAGATCCGCGCGAGACAAGCCGCTACGAGCACGGCTGTGAACAAGCCAGAATAGAGCAGCTAGTGCAGAGTCCCGGCAGTTGGGACTCTGCGGCCTGTCGGTGTGGTGCGTTAGCGTAAGCGTATTAATCAACAACGAATTATTCATAATCAAATGCCGCAGATTCGCAAATGCGGCGACTCTGTGCTACCTGCTTGTGCATGCGTTGTCAGAAAGCGAGAAAGAATCGGCAGAATCTGCAGCGGGACTTGAGGCTCGATTTTCGGGGATAAGCTGGTGCATCAGTCACGCAGGGACGCGAGCTCCGCCGCCTCGACGGACTGCTTGGCGAACTCGATGGCGGCTTTGATGTCATCGTCAGCGAGTCCGGGAAGGCCCTTGCGGATTGTGTCGAAAGACTCGCCCGCGGCAAGCTGACTAAGAATCGCCGTAACCAGAATGCGTGTGCCGAGAATGACGGGTTTGCCGCTGCAAATCGCAGGGTCGATCTCCACTCGGTTCCTATAGAGCATGCGCCACCTCATTAGACAATGCTATACCATGTCCCGAAGGAAGCCAATCCGCGTTAGCAGCAGGTATCGCGCGCAGATTTATCGCATGTACTGTAAGCCCGCAAAGCGGGCGACAGATCGTAGCCCACGGCGCAAGCCGTGGGGCGATCGGCCCGCCCCCACCAAGCCCCTTTAGGGGCGAAAGAAATCACGACCAAATGTAACGTTCAAGGATGCCGTTCTTTTTAGAAAGGCGATCAATTCCTCTTGGGAGGTCATGCGGCGGTGATGCTTCTCCTGGTCACCGATATATCGCGCAACCGATGGGGCTAGCGAATGGCTGACGCTGAATGCTCCGTAGCCAGTTTGCCAGTCGAAGCCGGCAAGCTGCCGGTTGCGGTGCACCCAACGCGAGGAATTGGATTTCACCACCCTCAGGGCGTCGGATATCGCCACTGTCGGCGGCAACGAGCAGAGCAGGTGCACGTGGTCGGGTCTAGCGTTCGCGGCCCGGAGCGCGCCGCCAATCTCGCGCACGATTCCGCCCACATAGGCGAGTAAATCGTCATGAAGCGCGGCGGTGATAAGAGGCTCTCGGTCTTTGGTGCTAAAGATAACGTGCGTCAAGAGGTTCGTGTAGGTGTGTGACATGTTCTTTCGCCCCTCCGGGGCTTGGGGGGATTTTACTCGAATTCCTCACCCACGGCTTGCGCCATGGGCTACGATCTTTCGCCCGCTTCGCGGGCTGCGAAACGGGGACGGTATCGCAGGCTCGGGCGAGGGACGTGGGGGGATTTTACTCGAATTCCTCACCCACGGCTTGCGCCATGGGCTACGATCTTTCGCCCGCTTCGCGGGCTGCGAAACGGGGACGGTATCGCAGCGCCTCGGGCGAGAGATGCCGGCTTATCGAGATCAGCCTGGATTTTCGGCTTTACACATGCTGATATGGGAATATATCATGCGGTGATGGCGAGGGCGGCGACTAACTCGGATGCGTTCAACGCGGTGGCCGAGCCACGGCGCCGCGACATTCTGGTGCTTCTGGCGGACCGGGAGCGGCCCGTGGCCGACATCGTGGCGGCGCTGGAAATGGAGCAGCCCTCGGTGTCGAAGCACTTGCGGGTGCTGCGCGAGGTGGGTCTGGTGCGGATGCGCCGGGAAGGGCGGCGAAAGCTTTATCGAACCACTGCTGCGGCGATTCGTCCGCTGCACGAATGGGCCGGCGAATTCG
>Ga0187876_1001504_pt1 | contig 19567 bp, 20 predicted proteins | sample June2016WEW_17_4_FD_133000 | JGI IMG/M metagenome (GOLD analysis project Ga0187876, IMG submission 133000) | Peatland microbial communities from SPRUCE experiment site at the Marcell Experimental Forest, Minnesota, USA - June2016WEW_17_40 | ecosystem: Environmental > Terrestrial > Soil >...
ACGCAGTTGCAGATGGAGATCACGATTGAGGCGATCCGGCTGAAGACGAATGTCAAGGTGACGAGGCTGCCGTTCTTTAATCCTTTGAGGAAGACGGCGACGCCGGTGTAGGTTCGTGGTGCTGACTTGCCGGGCTTCGCCCGGCGGACAGCCGAGGGCGGCTGTCTCCACATGGCTCCTGCTAGAACGCCTTCACCTTTCCGGGACGGACTTTGCTGCTCTTCTTTTCCCGGCTAAATAAATTCCCACTCCCAGCAGTACCAGCGCTCCCGTTCCTCCCACAATCTTGAACAGCGCGAGCGGCTTGTTCGGTTCGTCGGGTTGCGGAATCAGCGACAGGATAATAGTCAGCAGGGTGGTGAGGAATCCGAGGGTGGCGACCAACTTCGCCACCGTGCTTCCTCCCGGAACGCGAATCACTCCCGTCCCGCCGCGCTCCCGCTGCAGCTTGATCATGGCGGCGAACAGATACAGGTAAGGGATGAAGTACGCGATCACGCCCATGCTCACCAGCACGTCGTAGGCACCTTTGACACTGGTTCCGGCCTGTCCGAGAAAAATGAAAACCACACCTAGTACGAACTGGGTGAGCAATGCGACCCACGGAGTTTTCCAGCGCGGGTGGAGCGCGCCGAAAGCCGGAGGCAGGAAGCGGTCAATGCCCGCGACGAAGGGCAAGCGAGCCACCGCGGCAAGGTAGGCCCCGGCGGCGCCAATGTTGCTGAGCGCGATCAGGAAGGCGGCGACCGGCAACACTCCGGGAAAACCCACGCGGGATGCGGTTTTCGAGATGGCCTGCACCAGTCCCTGCAGGCTGCTGACTTCGCCCGAGGGCAACGCCAGCAGGACACAAGCTGTTCCCAGGATGTAGCACAGCGTCACGGTGATGCCGCCGAATAATAAAGCGAACGGAATCGAGCGCCGCGGATTCTTGATCTCTTCTCCCATAAAGGACGCGGTCTCGCATCCACCGAATGCAAACGTTAGCACTGACCAGAAAATGATGTCGTTGAAATGCACGCTGGGCGTCATCGAGTGCAGCGTGAACGACGTCGCCGAGCCGTAGCGGTGCCAGGCAATCAGTCCCATCACGATGACGATGCCGACCGGAATCCACATGGCGAGCGCGCCCACGTTGTGCAGCCACTTGCCGACGTCGAGGCCGACAATGTTCATCAGCGTGGCGACGCTCAGGGTGAGCAGGGAAAAGACGATGTAGAACGTGGCGTTGTTCGAGAGATGGGTCCATGCATTCTGGCGCATGAAGAGGATGTTGCTGGCGGCGAAGTAGAGAACAGCAGGGAAGTAGGGAAGATTGCTCGTCCAGTAAGTCCAAGCCGACATGAAGCCGGAGAAATCTCCGAAAGCGCGCTTGCTCCAGACGTAGAGTCCGCCCTCGCTGGGATAGCGGGAAGAAAGTTCCAGCACGGAAAGTGCGAGAGGGGTGTAGAAGCAGAGCCAGGCGCCGATCCAGATAACGATGGAACTTGGGCCAGCGGCCGCGGCGGTGGCGATCCAGCGCAGGCTGATGCCGGTAACCACGTAAAACAAAACGAGATCGCGGAAGCCGAGCACACGCTTGGGCCGGTTGGGATCTTCGGCTTCGGCGATCGACACGCCCGACGAGACGAATGAAATTCGGTTCAGCGCGTTGCGCTCCGCGTCAGGGTCAGGCAAGGCGATGCCCCGGGGTCAGGTGCACGATTCCGTCTCGATCCAAACTTTCTCGATCCAAATAAAGAGAGCCAGGAATAACACCGATAGAGCTTGGAAACAAGGGAAACTTTGCTCTCCGCACAATGATTAGCGCGGGAGGTAGTCATCCAACTGTTGGAGCACGTTGCCCTCCCCAGTTGCTTACAGATTCCCATTTGCTATTCAACTTTCGGATTACAGCAAACCCTGTGGCCCCTTTCTTTTCCGACAGGGGTAGGCTTCCGTGAGATGCAGCTTGCGGTAAACTGTCCCAACCCCTGGGAAACCTTCGAGCAAGGAGAGACAGCTATGAAGCGCACGTTAGTGGTTGTCGTAGTTACTCTGTTAACGCTCGCAACCTTGGGCTTTGCCCAAGATCGCGACCAGCCCTCGGCCAGATCTCAAGAGCGCATCACTCGGGAGGTTCGCCACGAACTTCTCATGCTCCCCTATTTTGGTGTCTTCGATTACATCGCCTTTAGAGTGGACGGAAGCACCGTCACGCTGCTCGGGCAAGTCGCGCGACCTTCGCTGAAGTCCGACGCCGAGAACGCGATCAAACACATCGAAGGAGTCGAGAAGGTGGATAACCAAATTGAGATGCTTCCACCGTCGCCCATGGACGACGGTCTGCGTATCCGCTTGTTCCACGAGATCTATGGCTACCCGCCGCTGGAGAAATATGCTTTGGGGGTGCAGAAACCGATTCGTATCATCGTGAAGAGTGGCCGCGTTACCTTGCAAGGCGTGGTGGATAACGATGCCGACAAGAACTTTGCTGGAGTTCGCGCCAACGGCGTCCCCGGTATCTTTTCGGTGACCAACAACCTGCAAGTGGTCCCGTCCAAGTGAAATCGCTGCATAAGCCAGGCGGGAGGCGAGACCGCCCTCCCGCATTAACTTTGCGAGAATCGACCAGCGCGAAGTGGAGTTGGCGCGTTGTCACGCGGCCCTGAAAGGGTCTTCCAGCGACGGGCTTTGTGGAGTGAACAGCTCCGCGCCGTTTTCTGTAACGTGCATATCGTCTTCGAGGCGGATGCCGAATTCTCCCCGAATGTAGATGCCGGGCTCGTTGCTGGTCGTCATGTTGGGCGCAAGTTTGGTCGCATTACCACGGACGAGATAAGGCCATTCGTGCATATCCATCCCCATGCCATGACCCAGGCGGTGGGAAAAGTATTTGTAGTCGGGTCCATAACCTGCGTCGGTAATTACTCTTCTTGCCGCTGTGTCGACCGAGCCACATTCAGCTCCTGGGTGCGCCGTCGCCAGTGCCGCCGCCTGCGCGCGGTGTACGATGTCGAATACTTTTTTCATTTTGTCGCCTTGCTTTTCTGGGATCTTGCCCAGCACAAATGTACGCGTAATGTCAGATTGATATCCTTCCACCGTGCACCCGTCATCGATCATGACGATCGAACCTTCGCGGATCACCTGCGGCGTGCTCGATCCGTGCGGGTAGGCCGTGTATTCATCCACTTCCATGCTGGCTTCGCCGGGGAAGCCCAATTGTCCATAAGCCGCCGCAATCAGACTTTCTACCTGCGGCTGCGTCATGCCATCGCGCAACGCGTGATAGACCGCCTCGTAGGCAGACAGTGTCACCTGTGCCGCCAGACGCATGAGCGCGATCTCATGGGTGCTCTTGATCATGCGGCAACCGGCCGTAACAGGTGTCGCGCTCGTCAGCGTGACTTGCGGTGCGGCCTTGGCAATCCCGTCGGCGAAGAAGAAGCGCACTGTTTCTTCGATCCCCAGTTTGCCGCTGGCCATGCCACGCTCTTTCAGTCCTTGCGCAACGCGATCATAGGGGCTTTCATCTTCTTGCCAGGTGCGCACATCGGGGCGCTCGCCGTTTGGCGCATGGGAGATCTGCTCGCGTGCTCGTCCCTCCTCAAATGCCGGACAGACATAGAACGCAGCTCCTTTCGCCGGCAGCACGAAAGCAAACATGCGTTCGCCGCCCCACCAGCGAAGTCCGGTGAAATAATTCAGAGAAGTACCAGACATCAGAAAGATGGCGTCGATCGCGTTCTCGCTCATCAGTTTGCGGGCGCGCTCGAGGCGTTCACTGCGTTCCTCGCGCGTAATGGGAGACGCTTCACTTTTGCGCGCCTTTAGCCGCGCCAGAGATGGTGGCAGCGAAACTTCGTTGGGCTTCTCGTCTCTTTCTGCTCCACGCGCCAGCAAGGGATGAGATAGCACGGCGACTCCTGCCGCCACCCCGCCAACTTCGAAAAAGCATCGTCGCGAAATCATGAAGCCTCCGGATTCGGAAATGACAGCCCGGTCATTATAGGGCTAAGTTGTTGGAAGGAACTTCAACATGGAAGCAGGGTTTCAATGTGCCGGCTGCGGCGAGTGGAATATCACCAGTGTGGATGAGTCCGTGGGTAGCCGGCAGAACTACATCGAAGACTGCCAGGTCTGCTGTAGGCCAAATGTGTTGTGCGTGGAATACGATACTTCGTCGCAGGAATTCTTCATCACGGCCGCGCTGGAGTGACAGCTTCCGCCACGGGCGGCTGATACTCGTACGCTCCCATATCGATGATCGCGATCCCCCCGCCGTTGCCATCCACGATGCGGGGCTTACCACCGAGATCGAGTGGCGGAAGATCAGGTGCCGAGTTGTCGCCAGCGTCAATGACGGCGGAGCCTGCCTTCAGATGAAAGTTTGTTTTGCCCACGAACATAGGATTGGTGGGGATATTGCCGTCGGAGCTTGCCTGAGCCGCGCGGTTCCCTGCAATCCGCTGCCCTTGGCGCTGAAGGCATCGTTGTTGGTGAAGGTGGGCGGAATCTGGTCGTAGGTTGAATCACAATACACAGCATTGGCGCCGCTGGGGCCGATCATCAGGTTGTTGTAAAACTGCACCTGGTCGTCGAAACCGTCTGCGTACACGGCCGAGCCCTGGGGTGAGGAACCGGTCCCCACGATGGTGTTGTTGACCAACAGAGGGCCGCGACTGCTGTAAGGCACGCCGAAATAAATCCCCCGATCCCTGCGGTGCGGTGTTGTTGTAGATGAGGTTCTGGAGGATAAGGGCATTCGAGTCGTTAATGATATAGATGCCGCCACCCTCCGAAGCGGGCGAAAGTCCTGATGCCGAGTTTCCGGTAATGATGTTGTTCTCCAGCGTGGGTGTACCTGCGGCATTCACCTCAATTCCTCCGCCGTTACCTGAAATCGTAATGTTGTTCTCGATCACATTTCCGATTATCTGGGCCGATCCGGCGCCGCCGACAAGCATGCCTGCGCCGGTGAGATCACAACCTGGTCCCGAGTTGTTCGAGATGGTGTTGTTCTTCGCTACTGCGGAGGAGAATCTCACCGCGATCCCCGCCCCGTCGGCGCAGGCAGTATTGTTAGTAATGAGGTTCCCTATGATCGTGGGAGAGGCCTCAGAAATGTAAATGCCGCCGCCCTCGTAGTTGCTAGCATTGCCGTGCTGGATGGTGAAGCCCTCGAGCACTGATTTTGGCCCTTCGCCGCTGTCGAAGGTGACGACGCGGTTAGCGTGGCTGCCGCCTATGATGGTGACCTTGCGGCCGCCCGAGGATATAACCCTGATGGCCTTGCCTTCGAAGTTGATATTCTCGAAGTATGTGCCAGGAGCTACGACGACCCTGTCACCATTCTTCGCCGCATCGATGGCAGCCTGGATGGTGGGCTGGTCGGCGGGCACCTGAATGGTGGCTGCGATGCATGCGACGGTCGCGGACAAGAGCAGAAACAGAACGGAGAAATACTTCATGAGAAACCTCGATGAAAGACCGCTGAAGGGGAGGGGGCGGATAATTCCTATCGTTATATACCTCAAGGAGAAAGGCAAACCAAGGAAATGTTTCTCAAGAAACGGCAACCCGACGACGCGGTTTCCAGAAATGATCGCCGTAGGGCGCGCCTCGCGCTATAGTTAGCTCGGCATGGCTCCTCGAATCGGCAGGTCTGTGGAAAGGACTTATGGCGATGGCACCCAGCTATACAGGCGGCGGACGGATGGTGGCGCATAACATGGTGACGACGCAGTTCGAGCTGGATGGTTTTCGCGTGACACGCACATTGGGAGTTGTACGGGGAATCGTGGTACGCTCGCGCTCGATCTTCGGCACGATTGGCGCGGGATTGCAGACGCTGATCGGCGGCAACATCACGCTGCTCACCAACTTGTGCGAGAAGACGCGCGCCGAAGCTTTCGATCTGATGCTGCAGCATGCGGCGGAACTGGGCGGGAACGCAGTGGTCGGCGCTCGCTACGACGCGACGGAAGTGATGCAGGGTGTCACCGAAGTGCTGGCCTATGGGACCGCTGTGTTCGTGGAACCCGTGAAGTAGTTGGCTCCGCACACCGGAACGCGGGAGTTCACGTCAAACTGTCTGCGGGTCGCACGATTCAATCAGAATTCGCAGCGCCGGTCTTGCAAGCGTGCAAGGAATTGGAATGGATGCCCTCGTATTCGCCAGCCTTGAGATCGAATTCGAGCCGCGCATTGTCGGAGCGATCCCAACCGGCCCATCGAGTCCGGCGGCGTGTGATCCAACGTTCCCGTCCCAGACTTCGCGGTTATCGATGAATATCTTCAATTCCTCTTTTTTCATTTCAGCGCGTAAAGCGTGAGACTCCCCGGGGCGCAGGCGGGGCACGAGGGAGGCGTTCCGTGGTTTGATGTTTTCATAGCCATGATTTCCGCACTCCGCGCTGGTGTGCGCGTTCTGATTTCTCTTTACCGATCCCACCAGCTTTGACTCGGGATCGATGCGCCACATCGCGTAGACCAGGTTGCAGGGATCCTGAGCGCGCAGCTTGAGTCCAAACTGGCGGCGTATTTCCCCCGAACCCAAAGCCGCTTCGTTCCGCGTTGGCCCCAGGTAGGTGAAGCGAACCTCGATGGATTGCGAAGTCCATGCATTGATGTAGGCGCGCATCTTGGGAGTATTTACTGACAGATGGCCGCCTGCCACTTTATCAACAGCACCCTCAGTCACGCAGGGACTGTCAGGGTTGACGGAGAGCCAGCCTCTCACCGGAGCCTGAGAAAAACCGGCACAAAGCAGGATGGAGCTCGGCAGCACAGAAACGATCGTCCGATTCCTCATGACGATTAGATCCTAGACGATCTCATTCCTTGTAGAAGAAGCCTGCGACCAACGCGGCCAGAATGGCGCCCAGCCACATCTCGATCATCCAGCCAAAAGGAAGCGCGCGATCAACGGCGGACCAGGTCGCCTGCGCGAAATTCTCCGGGAAGCCGGCGAAGAAGCCAGCCAGAAAGCCGATTTTCAGCGCTGTGCCGGGACCAGGCCCCAGTCCCGGGCGTGCCCAGGCGTACAGATGCGCGACTGCGATCGCCAGGATAAACACGAGCACAGTCCACTGGCCTACGAAGAAGGGATAGCGCGGCGTTTTCAGAAACAACCCGGCATTCTGGGCCTCCACATAGCGCGTACCGGTAATGTAGCGGTACACAAGAAAGCTCCACAGATTCCAAACCACGCCTCCAGCCAATCCGCCCAGCCAGACCCTGCCTCGGTTTAAATGCATAAGCGCCTCCGTAGATTGTCGCTGCGTAAACGGACGCAGTGTACACCCATGGGTGAGCGCGTGGGAGATCAATTTGACCGGCTGTAATTGCGGTGGCTCTTCGGTGCGTCAATTTTCCTACGGCGATCTTGTGGGGTATAGTCGTCGGATCATGAAACTCGCGCGCGTTGTGCTCCTTAGTCTGATCTTTTACAGCGGTGTCGCGGTTAGCCATACGGCGTCCTATAAATACAAGCGCCTGGGCAGCGACCTGGATGCGCAGACTCATACCGAACCCGGGATCGCCATGATGGGCGGCGGCAGCGATCTGGACGAAGCGTTCCGCTGGCTGTGTGGCAAGGCCCACGGCGGCGACTTTCTGATTCTTCGTGCGCATGGAAAAGACGACTACAACAAGTACGTGAATAAAGTGTGCCAGATGAATTCCGTGGCGACGTTGATCATTCCCAATCGCAAAGCGGCGGGCGAGCCGCGTGTAGCGGAGATCATCAGGCGGGCAACTGTTATTTTTATTGCTGGCGGCGACCAGTCACGCTACGTCAACTTCTGGAAGGGAACGCTGGTGGAAGACGCCATCAACGCCCACGTGACTGTCGGCAAGCCCATCGGAGGAACCAGCGCGGGTCTGGCGGTGTTGGGCCAGTTTGTTTACGGATGTCTGGAGGACAAGCCGAACGATGCCGATCTCACGTCACGCGAGGTTCTAGCCGATCCCTACGCTAAACGCATAGCGCTGGTGCGCGATTTTCTTGATGTCCCGGGACTGGAAAACATTCTCACCGACAGTCACTTCGCCAAACGCGACCGCATGGGCAGAAGTCTGGGGTTCCTGGCAAGGATCGTGGCGGATGGTTGGTCGAGGACTCCGCGCGAAATTGCCATCGATGAAAAGTCGGCGCTGCTGGTGGAAGTCGACGGGCGAGCCAAGGTGGTTGGCACGGGGCTGGGCGCCTATTTTCTGCAAGTCACGGACGCGCCAGAGGCGTGCAAGCCCGGCCAGCCGTTAACCTTGCGCAACGTGGCCGCCTATCACGCGCCCGCGGGATCGACGTTCGACATCCGAGGATGGAATGGCGACCGCGGCGAGGCGTATTCGATCTCGGTGGAGTCTGGACAGATTCACACCAGTCGCGCGGGGAACGCGGTGTACTGAGAGGGCATCCTTAGTAGAGTAGCGCCGTCGGGACGGTAGTGCTACGTTCTGCCGTTGCCGCTTCAGGACGCCCGGGGACAGTCAAGGCGGCTGTTCCTATGCGAGCTTTTTTCTGATTTTCCACAGGAACTCCGCCACCAGCGCGGATTGCAAGAAAAATATCAGCGAATGAATAGCGAAGGAATCCAAAGCGTAAACCCAACCTATTGTGGTCGTATAACTGGTTAACCACAAGTCCTCGTGCTTTGCTGGATGTCGCTGGAGTGGCGGGTCCTACCTCTAAGTTTCCTCTTGACAATCAACAACTTACAGCTAAGATGTGGTACAAAGTGGTACAGAGTGGCCAAGTCGTTTAAGATCGTGGGGACGGGAAGCTGAAAAAGAGGAGCCGGTGGAAATCCGACCCGAAAGCAGGCCGAACAACCCGAACCAGCTGAGTTTGACCAAGTTTTGCGCCGTTTTTACCTCCCCGGTTGCAGTCGCAGTGACAGACAAAGAAAAAGAACATGTTTCGCGGCAATCACCCAACTCGCGTCGACGAAAAGGGACGGTTAAAGGTCCCGGCGGAGTTCAAGCGGGTGATCGACGAGAAGTATGGACAGCAATACTACATCACAAGTCTGGATGGGAAGGTTGCTCAAGTGTATCCCTTCGAGGAATGGGAGCGGATCGAGCAGAAGCTGGCGGGGCTCTCCACCTTCAATCCGACGAAGAAGAAGTTTCTGGACCGCGTGAACTATTACGGGCAGATGGTGGAAATGGATGGACAAGGGCGGTTGCTGATACCGCAACTGCTGCGCGAGGCGGCACAAATCAAAGGCGAGGTTGCGGTTACCGGAAATCTGACGCACTTGATCGTGCGCAACCTGGATGCGTACCGCAAGCAGGTCGAGGAAGAAAAGTTCACGCCTGACGATGAGAAGACGCTCGACGAATTGGGCATCTAGTGGGCCAGGGTTCGACAGACACCCCTCAGGGGGTTGGGCATGGTGGTGGAAGGGAAGCGAGCCATGTTCCGGTTCTTTTAAAAGAAGCGATCGACTTTCTAAACGTGCAGCGTGGTGGGACCTATATCGACGCCACGGTGGGCTTGGGCGGACACAGTTACGAAATCGCAAAACGCCTCGGCGCACCGGGACATTTGATTGGGCTCGATAAAGATCCTGCGGCGTTGGACATCGCGCAAGCAAAGTTGACCGGGGAAGAATTTCCGAAGGTCACGCTGTTGCAGTGCTCGTTCGCGGAAGTGGGAGAGCGGTTCGGCAAGAATTTTGCGGACGGACTGCTGGCCGACATTGGAGTAAGCAGTTTGCAACTGGACAATGCGGCGCGCGGATTTAGTTTTCAGGCGGACGGACCGCTCGACATGCGGATGGACCCGCGGTCGGAGCGAACCGCCGAACAAGTGGTAAACCACCTCGACGAGCGCGAGCTTGCCGATGTGATTTACGAATTCGGAGAGGAAAGGAGGTCGCGGAGAATCGCCAGAGCCATTGTCCGGTCGCGGCCGATACGATCTACCGCACATCTTGCGGATGTCATATCAGCCGCGGCCCGGCCAATGAATTCTGAACAGAGGCGAATTCATCCGGCGACCCGAACTTTTCAAGCTCTCCGAATCTTCGTAAACCGCGAACTGGACGATCTGCGGGCGCTGCTGGAAGCGGCGCCCCGGGTTCTGAAGCCGGGAGGACGCGTGGTGGTGATCAGTTTTCATTCGTTGGAAGATCGCATCGTAAAGGATGCCTTCCGCGAAGCCCAAATTAAGTACGAGTACTTCCGGGTGCTGACCAAGAAACCGGTGACGGCATCCGAAGAAGAGCATGATCGGAATCCGCGCGCACGAAGCGCGAAGTTGCGGGCAGCGGAAAAAGTTTAGGCTCCGGAAAACCTGCTGGAGTCCCCGGCATAGCCGTACAAGCCGTGCCGGGTCGTTCAGGTTCTGAAAAAGGCGGACAAAGATTCGCCGATGAAAAAAGGCTTCCGCTTCGGAAGCCAGGTTCTGGGTGGGAATTCGAGTTGGAAGGTGCGAGATGTATTCAGGAACGATGTATTCGGGAACATTGATCAAGGATTTGATGGCGGCGGTGGAACGCGCTGAACGGAGCGCTCAGCAAAAGCGCATAACCGAGGAAACGGAACTGCGGCGGCTTTTCGAGTTGCAATCTTCGCAGCACACGGAACAGGTTTTCGCAGGAGCGGCATAATGGCGACGGCAGCAGCTGTAATGCGGGGTGCACTTCCGGCAGCGCGGCGGAACACTTTCTTCACGGGAACACCGGAGATTTATTTCGCCAAGGCGATCGACAATTCGCGTCTGGTGAAGGTGGAAGACCCCGGACACAATCGCGAGATGAAACAGTTTGGTACCGCACTCGCTGTCCTGTTCATGCTGGTATTTACCTATGCCTGGCAGCACTTCCGCGCGATTGAATATGGCTATCAGATCGAGTCGGCAAAGCGGGAGCTCAGCAACCTGACCGAGATGAACCGGGCGCTGCGGTTGGAGGATGCAAGCTTGCGCGATCCGGAACGGATTGACGTAATGGCGCGTCGCATGGGGCTGGTTCCGCTGGAACCGGGACAGGTGATCCGTATGGACAGCGCGTCAGCGGATTCGAATGCTCCGGTGATGGCGAGCGCAGTCCCTATTTCTGTGTTGGCCGGGCAGTAGCTTAGCGAACTGCCGAGGGCGGCTGTCCCCGCAAGAACTTAATTGGCGGTCCGCCGGATTGGTGGGACCGCCATGTTTGTCTAAGCGATGTCTGTCTAAGCGGGCCAACGATTAGCGAAAGCTTCATGGCGACCAGCTCCAACCTCGGCAAGAATTCGCGGCTCTACCTGCTCGGCAGCTTGCTTTTGTTCTGGTGCCTAGCCATCTGCGGGCGCCTGGTTTATTTGCAGATTTTCCGATACGGCAGCTTTGTGAAGCAGGCGGAACACCAGCAGCAGCGCGAGATTCCGCTTTCCGCCAAGCGCGGCGTGATTTACGACCGCGCCGGACATGAGCTGGCGATGTCGGTGTTGGTCGATTCCGCTTTCGCTGTGCCGTCGGAAGTGAAAGACCTTCCCACCGCAGTCTCTCTCGTCACGCGCATCACCGGCGAGGATCACAACGTCGTACTCGCCGATTGCCGCAATCACAAAACTTTTTGCTGGGTCGCGCGCAAGGCCGATGACGAGACCATTGAGCGCATCAAGTCGCTCAACCTGCAGGGCATCCATTTTCAGAAAGAGCCGAAGAGATTTTATCCCGCGCGTGACCTGGCGGCGCAGGTGGTGGGAACCGTCGGCATGGAAGACGCCGGCCAGAGCGGCATCGAGCACGCGTTCGACGATGAACTGCGGGGACGCGCCGGTAAAATGTTCATCTCAGTGGATGCGCGGCGGCGGTGGTTCTCCGATGTGGAGAAGCAGCCGGAGCCGGGCGAAAACCTTGTCCTGACCATTGACAAGAACATTCAGTACATCGCCGAGAAGGAACTGGATCAGGCGATTCACGATACGCAGGCGATCGCGGGCACTGTGATTGTGGAAAATCCGCATACGGGGGAAATTCTGGCACTGGCCAACTGGCCAACGTTCAATCCGAATCTGCGTAAGCAAATCACTCCCGCCGCGCTCACTAACCGTGCTGTAAGTTATGTGTACGAACCGGGATCGACGTTCAAGCTGGTAACGATTTCGGCGGCGCTCGAAGAGAAGCTGACAAATCCCGATGAAGTGTTCGACTGTCAGATGGGATCGATTGTCTACAACGGCATGCGCATTCGCGACTCGAAGCCGCATGGTCTGTTGCCGGTGTGGGGCGTGCTGGCGGAATCAAGCGATGTGGGCGCGATCAAAATTGCGCTCCGGCTGGGTGAAGATAGGTTTTACAAATACATTCGTGCCTACGGATTTGGACAGCAGACCGGGATCGAGTTGCCAGGCGAGACGCGCGGACTGACCAAACCTGTGAGCCGCTGGTCAAAGGTGTCGATCGCGGCGATCTCCATGGGTCAGGAGATTGGGATTTCCCCGCTTCAGTTGGCGGGATTAATTTCGACGTTTGCCAATGATGGAGTTTGGGTCGCGCCGCGCATCGTCGCGGGCCCGGTTGAGGCGCAGGGCTCGCCGCGGACTGTGGCGTTTCATCCGGGAGCGTCGCGGCGAGTTATTTCCAGTTACACCGCGGCCGAGATGCGGTCGATGATGCAGAAGGTGGTGCTCGAGGGCACGGGACGCAAGGCGATTCTGGAGGGTTACAGTTCGGCGGGAAAGACAGGAACCGCGCAGAAGGTGGATCCGACGACAGGGGCCTATTCGAAGACCAAATATATCGGGTCATTCGCGGGATTCGCGCCAGTGAATAATCCGCAGATTGTAGTGGCCGTAATTCTGGATTCAGCCGTGGGACTGCACCAAGGTGGGCAAGTGTCCGCGCCGGTGTTTCGTCGCGTATCGCAGCAGGTGCTCGAATATCTCCATACGCCGCACGACCTGCCGCTCGCGCCGAACCATCAGTTGCTACTGGCGCAAGCGAGGATGAAGGATAAGGATTTGGAAGAAGGCACGCCGGATCACCCGGGCGAGCCGCTGGAGACCGCGGAGGTGGATGGTGATTCCTCACATCCCGCAGGGGACAAGGATGGTGCGGCGCGGGCGCTCCCTTCGAGAAGCCCAGGGCAGACTTTGCCCGCGACGGGCGGCAGCAACGGAAACGTAGTGCAGGCGGCGATGCGGCAAAGTGAGCCGCTGACGGGAGCGGCCAGCCAGCCCGTGCCAGCAAAAGATCCAAGCGCTGCCGATGCTGCAGGCCAGGAGAAACCGCCGACGAGTGGAACCGTGGTCTTGGACGTCGAGCAAGGCGGAATTGAAGTGCCGTCCTTCGTCGGCAAGACCGTACGGGGAGCGTTGGAAGCCGCGCAGGATGCTGGCCTCGAATTGGAGGCCGTCGGCTCCGGTGTGGCGCGGCAACAATCTCCGCCAGTAGGGACGCATGTGGCCGCGGGCGCGCATGTGACGGTGCAGTTCGGGCGGTAATAGATCTCGATAGCTGAGCGCACAAAGACGCGGAAGAATTTCCGATCAGCGCCTGGTTCTTTTTGTGACCTCTGGGGTTAGGACTTCTCGTTTGACCGCCTGAAAAACCACGTGTTACGGTAATCAGTCACACCGTTCTTGACGACCCTGCTCGCTGATTGAGGTTTGGATTTTGTCTTCTGTTGAGGCTACTGCCGCCATCCGCAAAACTGCGCTGAACGCCGTCCATCGCCAGATGGGAGCGAAGATGGTGGACTTTAATGGCTGGGACATGCCGGTGGAGTACCCCGCGGCGATCGGCTGCGGCATCATCAACGAGCACATGGCGGTGCGCACCGGCGTGGGCATTTTCGACGTCAGCCACATGGGCGACATCCGCCTGGTCGGCCCGCAGGCGTTGGTCGCGGTGCAGCATATTTCCATGAATGATGCTTCACGGCTGGCGGTGGGGCAGGCGCAGTATTCGGCGCTGCTCTATCCGCAGGGGACGTTTGTGGACGATGTGATCGTTCACCGACTGGGGGAAGATGAATACCTGCTGGTGATTAATGCGGGCACGCGCGAAAAAGACTTCGATTGGGTGCGCGACAATACACGGCAGTTCGACTGCGCGGTGGAAAATCTGTCGGACGACTTCACGCAGATAGCGATCCAGGGGCCCAAGGCTGTGGGCGTGCTGCAGAAAGTGACTGACGCGGATTTGAGCGCGGTAAAGTTTTATTGGATCACGCGCGGTTCTGTCTGCGACTTGAAGAAAATTCTGATTGCGCGGACCGGATACACAGCAGAAGATGGCTTTGAAATCTACGTTCCGGCGGATGAAGCGACCAGCGCGCGCGTTTGGAATGAGATTCTGAACGCGGGCAAGGAATTTGGGATTGTTCCCTGCGGTTTGGGCGCGCGAAACACTCTGCGCCTCGAAGGCAAACTCCCGCTCTACGGACACGAGATTTCCGATACGATTAATGTTTGGGAAGCTGGGCTCGACCGCTTCTGCAGGATGGAGAAGCCGGAGTTTGTCGGCCGGGCCGCGCTGGAAAAGGCGAAAGCTGAAGGAGTGAAGCGGACCCTGATTGGCTTGGAGATGGTAGACCGCGGCATCGCGCGCGACGGATATAAAATTCTAGGTGGCGGCGGGCGCGAGATTGGGTGCGTAACCAGCGGATCGCCCGCGCCATTCCTGAAAAAGAATATTGCGTTGGCTTACGTGCCACCAGAGTTCGCCGAGGTGGGCACGGCGGTGACGGTGGAGATTCGCGGGCAGGGGGTTGCGGCGCAAGTGGTGCCGACGCCGTTTTATAAGAGGCCGAAAAAGGCTTAAACGCACAGGGAGCAACACAGAGAATTTCGCTAGAAGCTTTAGGAGCTAGAAGCCATCATGGCCTATCCAACAGATCGCAAATATACGAAAGAGCATGAGTGGATTCAGGCGAGCGGAGCGACGGCTACCGTCGGCATCACCGATCATGCGCAGGAATCATTGGGTGACATTGTTTTCGTCGAACTGCCGAAGGTCGGCGCGGAACTCGCGGCCGGCAAGACGTTTGGAACGGTCGAATCGGTGAAGGCGGTGTCGGATTTATATGCTCCGGCCTCGGGAACGGTGACCGAGATCAACGCGGACCTAGCTACCTCGCCGGAGAAAGTGAATAAGGATCCACACGGCTCCTGGATGATGAAGATCACGCTGAAGAATGCGGGCGAGCTGGATGCGCTGCTTTCCGCCGCTGACTATGAGAAGTTCGTGGCGGAAGAAGCGGGGCACTGAAGAATTGCCGATTGTCGATTTCCAGTTGCCGAATAGGTGGTGCCCCGGTTCCGATCGGAAATTGGAAATTGGTAATCGAAAATCATGTGATTCTGGACACGGATTGAGCCAGCGGGCACCTGTCATAATCGAACTGACCTCGAATCACATCTAAACAACTTCCTATGCGCTATCTACCGAAATCTCCTGCCGACCGCGAGGCCATGCTGAAGGCGATTGGCCTGCGCTCGGTCGACGAACTATTCGCGCCAATTCCAGCGGAATACCGGCTGAGCCGCGACCTGAAAATTCCGCGCCAGATGGCGGAATCGGAAATCGTCGACTATTTCCGCCAGCGTTCGCGGGAAAACGGTGAAGGTTACACCAGCTTTCTGGGCGCAGGCGCCTACTCCCATTACCGGCCTGTGATTATTGATTCGCTGATCTCGCGGGGCGAATTCCTTACCGCCTATACGCCTTATCAGGCAGAGATTTCCCAGGGCACCCTGCAGTCGATTTTTGAATTTCAGACCATGATTTGCGAACTGACCGGCATGGAAGTGGCCAATGCTTCCATGTACGACGGCTCAACCGCCGCGGCTGAGGCGGTCATGATGGCCGTGCGCCTGACGAGCCGGCGGTCGGTAGTGGTGGCGCGCAGCTTGCATCCGGAGTATCGCGAAGTGCTCGCGACCTACGCGACGCATCAGGGAATGCCGCTTTCTGTGGCGAGTTTTGGCGATGATGGGCGGCTGAATCTGACGGAATTCGAGAAGTTGATTACGCCGGAAACGGCCTGCGTGCTGATTCAATCGCCGAACTTCTTTGGTTCCATAGAAGACGTGGCGGCGATCGCCGAGATCGTGCACAGGCACGACGCAATGCTCGTGGTATCGATTGCCGAAGCAGTGTCATTGGGAATCGTGGAACCGCCGCGCCAGGCGGACGTCATCGCGATGGAGGCACAATCTTTTGGCGTACCTCTGGGATTTGGTGGGCCTTACTGCGGAGTGATTGCCACGCGGGAAAAATTTGTGCGGCAAATGCCCGGGCGATTGGTGGGTCAAACCGTCGACAGACAGGGCAAACGCGGATTCGTACTCACGCTAGCCACCCGCGAACAGCACATCCGGCGCGAGAAGGCGACATCGAATATTTGCACCAATCAGGCGCTGGTTGCGCTGATGGTGAACATTTTTATGACGGTGTATGGCAAGGTTGGATTGAAAGAGTTGGCCAAGCAAAACTTGGCCAAGACGGCCTATGCGGCTGGAACTTTTTCCAAGCATGGGAAGGTGCTATTCGCCGCGTCGCCTCGGTTCAACGAGTTTGTGGTGCAGACCAGCGAAGATCCCTATGCCATCAACAGCCGGCTTCTGGGGCACAAGGTGATCGGCGGATTCCCGCTGAAGAAGTTTTATCCCGAGTTGGGGAATGCAGCATTGTGGTGCTGTACGGAACTCACTACGCGGAGCGCAATCGATACGGCGGTGGGGCTGGTCGCGGAAAGCGAACGCTCGGTGCGTTCTGCTAAAGAAGCCGATGTCGAGGAGGTGACGCGATGAAGCATGAGACACCTAAAGCGACGCGCCACGTCAACCAGAACGAAGGGTTGATTTTCGAGAAGTCTTCAGCCGGCAAGGCGGCTTGGAAGCTGCCGCCGCTCGACGTGCCGGAAGTCGATCCGTCTGCGCTGCTCGGCGCCGCTGCGAGAAGAGACTTGGGAAACATGCCCGAAGTGAGCGAGATCGAAATCATCCGCCATTTCACGCGGCTTTCGACGTGGAACTACGCGATCGATCTTGGCATGTATCCGCTGGGCTCGTGCACGATGAAGTACAACCCGCGGGTGAACGAAGCGGTGGCGCGTGTGGAAGGTATCGCGAACGGCCATCCCTACCAGCCGGAAAAGATTTCGCAGGGCGCGCTGCAGATTTTGAAAACGCTGAGCGAGTGCCTGATCGAAATCACGGGCATGGACGCGATCACGCTGCAGCCCGCGGCGGGCGCGCACGGCGAGATGACTGGACTGCTAATCGTGCGGGCCTATCACCATTCCCAGGGACGTCCCCGGAAGAAGGTTCTGATTCCAGACTCGGCGCATGGAACTAACCCGGCGACGGCCGCGATGGTGGACTACGCTGTCGAAAATTTGAAGTCGGATTCGCGGGGCATGGTGGACATCACCGCGCTGGAAGCGCAGATGAGTGAAGATGTGGCTGCGCTGATGCTTACCAATCCCAACACGCTGGGAGTCTTCGAGCAGGAGATTCATAAGATTGCCGACATCCTTCATGCCAAGGGCGGCTTGCTCTATATGGACGGCGCGAACATGAACGCGTTGGTGGGCAAGGTGCGGCCGGGAGATTTTGGCGTGGACGTGATGCACCTGAACTTGCACAAGACTTTTTCCACGCCGCACGGCGGTGGTGGTCCGGGATCGGGGCCTGTGGCCATCAAGAAAAAACTCGAGCCATTCTTGCCGGCACCGGTCTTAATGACCAAGTCTGACGGCACACTTGGTTTTGAATACAACCGTCCGCAGTCGGTGGGGCGTGTGCGCGCGTTTTACGGAAATTTTGGCATGTTCGTCCGCGCTCTGGCCTATATTCAAGCCAACGGCCCGGATGGTCTGCGGCAAACCACCGAGGACGCGGTGCTGAACGCCAACTACATCCGCAAAGGTCTCGAGGGCACTTACGACCTGCCATATTCCACGCCAACCATGCATGAAGTCGTTTTCAGCGACAAAGTGCAGGCCAAGAAAGGCGTGCGCACCATGGACATTGCCAAGCGGCTGATCGACTACGGCTTCCATCCCTACACGACGGCATTTCCGCTGATTGTGCCCGGCGCGCTGATGATTGAGCCGACCGAGAGCGAATCGAAGGAAGAGATGGATTTGTTCATCGAGGCGATGAAATCGATTGCAGAAGAAGTGCAAGAGGATCCGCAGACCGTACTCGATGCACCACACTCCACTCGGGTTTCGCGGCTCGATGAAACGGCGGCGGCCAGGAAGCCCGTCCTGCGCTGGAAACCAGTGGTGTAATTGCTGATTTTTGATTCTGATCGCAAACGCTCTAGACCGTCTTGCATTTCAATCAGCGATCACAAATCAGCAATTTTCTGGGGCGCAGGCTTTCCCCGTCGACCGATGCATGCCAAGCTCCGGTCAGACTATCCCTGGAAGAAAGAAGAGCTAACCTTCGGCTAGCTCTTCTTTGACGTCACCGCGAAAAAGGCTGCGGCTTCCTGCTCAACGTTCTTGCTGCCGCAATGCGGGCACTTGGGAACTTCTTTATCGTGCTCGTTCAGGGTCAGGACGGTTTCGAAGGGTTTATGACAATCGAGGCAAACATAATCGTACAGGGGCATGGGAACCTCCCGTGGAAAATGCCGTTGCGAGAATTGTAGCGCGATTGGAGGAGTTCTGTTGGCGAAGATTTTGAGCGCTCGATTACAAGACCGCCTAGGCGACTCGTCACCTCATCTTAACCGCCAGTCGCTGGGCGAGTGAGAGCAGCAGGCTCCGCGGCGGCCGGTGCTTGACCGCCCACGAGACGCATCAGGCCAGTGTTTCCGCTGGGAGCCCAGTAAGGAAGCCGCTTGGCAGCCCGCTGTTCGCGGAGTCTGAGGCATGGTTGCTCAACAAGATAGTAGGGCGACGCCCCTAGCAGCAAAGCCAGCACGAGGTTCAGCGGGAATGCGGCCCTCAGCGGAAGACTCGCGGTCGAAGAAAAACTGCTGCCAAAGATAAAGACTGTAGCTAATACCTCCCAGCCAAACTACCGGTGGTGAGTTCAAAAGCGCATAGCGCCTTGCCATCACGTGCAGGAGGGTGAGCGTGATACCCAGATGGAAAAGGCTGAGGGCAACGGTCTGGTAGACGCGGCCGTTCCAGAACTCGACTAGCGGCAGCAAGAGAGTTAGTCCTGGCACAACCACAAACTTGCGGCTGAGAAATAACGCGTGAAACCCTCTGAGTCTGGGTTCGAGCAGCGATACGGCGGACCCGGTGGCCAACGCATCCATGAACACGGGAAAAGGATGTTCGAGGCCGGCCCGCCGCCACAATAGCCAAAACAAAATCCGCAATGGCGGGCCGGATGCGATGGCGGCAGCCACAATCAATATGCGCTTTCGAAAGAACAACAGCAGACAAAGCGGCCAGAGCAGGTAAAACTGCTCCTCCACGCCCAGCGACCACAAATGACCGAGCACGTGATTCCCGTGGGGATAGTAGTTCAATGTGTTAGTGAGCGCGGTTGCGACATTCGCCCGGGAAAGCACAGCCCAGTGCGTGGCAATCGCTATCGCCATGAAGACATAGCCGGCGGGAAAAATACGGTACGCGCGACGGGCATAGAAAGTCCGCAGGGAAATGCTGCTGGTTCTTTC
>Ga0187876_1001523_pt1 | contig 19379 bp, 19 predicted proteins | sample June2016WEW_17_4_FD_133000 | JGI IMG/M metagenome (GOLD analysis project Ga0187876, IMG submission 133000) | Peatland microbial communities from SPRUCE experiment site at the Marcell Experimental Forest, Minnesota, USA - June2016WEW_17_40 | ecosystem: Environmental > Terrestrial > Soil >...
CGGGTTGAGCCGTCACTGGAACGCCGATGCGACCTTGATCGAAAATACGGAGTTGGGCCGCGCGCTCGTCTATGATTTGCGCCGGACGGACGACCTGCGGCCTATTTTACAATTGCCGCGATACGACAAAGAGGCCCGGCTCTTGGCGCAAAGCGCCCGCTTTGAAGCGGGCCAGGTCCACCTACCGGAAGAAGCGCCTTGGCTCGGCGATTATCTCGCGGAACTCCTGGCGTTTCCGAACGCGAGGCATGATGATCAGGTCGATAGCACATCCCAAGCTTTAAATTGGCTCACCGCCCGGACGCCTCTCGACCGGCCGGTCGAACGCCGGAATCCAACGAGGCGTAGCATCGTCAGATCGCGGACTTCAAACGGCACCGATGATTAAGCCTATGGTCAGTTCTAGGTGGAAATTAACAACGTGACATTATGTTACGTCCAACAAGGCTTCCGCGATGCCCATTCTGATCCCCGCCCCCAGCGGCGCCGTCAGGCCGACGAGGAACGCATGGTCGGGCGTCACACAGCAAGTTTCGCGACTTGACGAACCGAACCTCTGTGCGCCCGAGCTTAATTCAAACCGCCTAATGTGCCCCTCGGCGGTTCACGCGCTGCCGAAATTCGCAAGCAGCCTCTTACGGGCCACTGCGACCAATCCTCCGACGCCTAATGACAACGTAACTGCTTGGACACGCACGTCCTTCGGTCGAAAACCGGCTCCGACCAGTAGCTCGTGCAGGTCGGCGCGGACGAATTTTCGGTGAGTGTCCGGCCCGGCGAATGGCCATTTGGACATCGTGTCCGCGTCGGTCGCGTAAACGACAACCAAGCCCCCGGGTTTCAACGTTCTATATATCTCCCGAGCCTCGTCGCCAGATCTATCGAAGAAGTACACTACGTTGACGAGGAGCGCCTTGTCGAAAGTTTCGTCGCCCCAAGGAAGCGAGCTGAACCCAGCCCGCCGTAATTCGATGCGACCTTCCGCGATGGCGCGCCGATTTCGCCGCGTCGCGGCGTCGACCATCGTCGCCGAATGGTCGAGGCCGCATATGCGTCCGTTGGGAAGCGCCTTCGAAAGCCGCCTAAGTCCCGCGCCGGGGCCGAACCCGAGCTCGAGGACGCTATCCGACGGTCTCAAGTCCAAGGCCCGTATGGCGAGATCGTATGGCTGCGCATTTACATGCGACATCAACCAGCCCGCCAATCTGCCCGCTGTTCCTTCGGGCGAGCGCAGTTGGCGACCCACACGTTCGCTCCAGCGGAGCGACGGCTCCTCCGTCTTGATCGGCGCGGCCCGCATCAAGACTTGCCTTTGAGCTTGTCGAGATACTCCTGAATGACAAGGCGGCGGTTCGTGTCCCACAGCGGACGATCTGGATGCTTGGCGATGGCGAGCGCGTGCTTGAACGCTGCCTCTGACTTCGCGTATTCGCCTTGCGAGTAGAGGAAGTCACCGTAGAAATACCATGCGTCAAGCCCGTTGGGCGCGTTCCCGGTCGCGCGTTCGAGAAGTTGCCGCGCCTTGGCCTTGTCGCCGAACGCGATGGGAAAACCGGGGACGCGATAGTAGAGCACGCCCAGACTGGCGGGCGCCCCGGCGTCCAGCGCGGTGGGGTCGATCTTGTCGGCGCGCTCCAAGATGCCGCGCGCCCGCTTCGCCAATCCCAGGGCCGAGAAGGCGTTCGCCATTCCCGCGCGCTCGCTTGTGATGATGCCGTCCCAGATTTGCGCCGCCACATCGTCGGGGTACTTCGCGCCGATCGCATCCGCTTCGTCGCCCAGAGCGTTCATCGCCGCCGTCTGTTCGGAACCTTCGGGTATTTCAAACTTGATGCGTTCCCATTCCAATTGAAGGTGCCGGACGGCACTTTGCACGGCGGGATCGCTACCTGCTCGGGCGGGACCCGCGAGCATGGTGATGGCGAGCATCGCGGAGGCGACGACGCCGGTTCGAAGATATCTTAACATTTGGTGGTCCTTGATTTGAGGGAAAGCGCTGGACGTCAGCTCGCGAGCGCGGCTGTCTGCTTCGCCAGCGCGCGATCGACAAGACGCGGAAACAGACGTTGAATGAGCACGAAGACGCGCTCGGCGCCGCGTGGATAGACGGATTGATCGCCGCGCTCGACCGCGTCCCAGATCTGGCGAGCCACGAGTTCGGGCGGGTCCAGGGTCATCTTGGTGGCTTCGATGAGAGCGCTGAAGGCCGCCGCTGCTTCGGTGCGTGTCGCGCGAGGCGCGGCATAAGTCACGCCGATGCCCGCCTCGGCCCACTCCCGGCGCAGCGCGGTCGAGAAGCCGCGAAGCGCGAACTTGGAAGCGGAGTAAGCCGCGAACCCGGGGTACGGAATATCGCCGAATACGGACCCGATATTGACGACACGGGCCGGCTTCGCCCTTAGCATGAGCGGAAGGAAATCGCGCGCGAGCGCAATGGGAGCGATCACATTCGTCGCGAATACGCGCTCCAGCGCTTCATCGCCCGAGGCCTTGACGGGCCCGCCCTCCACGACGCCCGCGTTGTTGAACAGGAAATCCAGAGCCCCCCATCGTGCAGCGATGTTGGCGACAAGGGCTCGTCTGTCGGATCCGATCGTGACGTCCGCGGGAATAGTCAGAGTTTCAACCTGTCCGACGATCAGCCGCGCCGTCGCGTCCAACGGGTCTTGCCGACGTCCGGTGAGCGCGACGCGGATACCGCGAGATGCGGCCTCGACGGCGAGAGCGCGGCCTATCCCGGAGCCGGCACCCGTGATCAGCGCGCGTTTGCTTTCACGCGGCATGAGCCATCTCCGCATCGGTCCCGAGAGCGCGGAAGATGTCGCCGTAAAGCCTATAGAAGATCCTGGCGTTTTCGATGACCAGCGTCTGAGTGGCTTCGTCATCAAAGCCATTGACCAGCGTCTTGAAGAAATCGACATGCAAAATGTCGAGGGCGCCATGAGAGCGAAGGTAGGAAAATCCCGCCGCGTCTTTGATTGCCAGCGAACTTTGCAACGCGTCCGCGAGGCGGTCGGCGAGCAGTACCGACATCCCTTCGAGGACATAGACGCTGCCGAGCATGGCGTAGGGGCTAACGTGTTCGATCGCGTAGTACGTGAATCCGACCATGATTTGGCAGGGGAGACTCGGCCTCTCGTTCCTCGCCGCCTCCGTGTCTCCGCCCACGGCGCGGATGTCGTCCAGAATCCATTTCTCGTGCCCGCGCTCCTCGCGCATATATTCGAATAGGGCATCCTGATACCGCTCATCGCGGGTGCGCGAGGCCGCCAAAGCGAGAAGCGGGAAAGTGTGCTTCACGTGATGGTAGGCCTGCGTCAGGAAATTCCGGTAAAGTTCTCGACTGGCTCCGTTGACGACGGCATGCCGAATGATGGGAATCGTCAAGAACGCCTCGCGATCGCGAGCCGTCTCGAACAATAGGCGGTCATAGAATTTCACGCTGGGTTTCTCCTTGGTAACGGTGTTTCGAGGTCAAGTCGCCGCGGAAAGGGCAGCCATCGCCTTGGCGCGCGTGAACTCCGTGATCGGCTTGCGACGCAACCGCCCGTTCGCGGTGAGAAGCTGGGCGTCGAGCGCCTCGCGGAGGGGGACCACAAAGCAGCGCTTCGGCGTTGCGTAGTCCGGAGCGTCGACGCAGTTGCGTTGCACGAGATTCGCGACCTCGTCCGCCTTGGCCTTTGCAAACCAATCCACGCCCAACGGAGAGGGAACCAGCATAACCGCGAGGTCCGCTTCGCCAATATCGACGAGCGAGCAGAGCGCCACGCGGGGGTCGGCGAGCAACATCGTCTCGATCCATTCCGGGGAAACGTTGCGTCCCAGCGAGGTCACAAGGACATTGTCCTTCCGTCCAAGGACGCGGAGGCTGCCGTCGGTTTCGATCGAACCGAGGTCGCCTGTGCGCCAAGGCCCCGTATGCGACGAGCGACCCACATAACCGTCCGTGAGGGTTGGCCCGTCGACGACGATCTCGCCGTTGGCGATCCGAACATCCAATCCTTCGAGGGGCCGGCCGACGGTGCCGCGCACGCGCTCACCGATTCGATTGAGGGACACCACGGAACAGCACTCGGAAAGTCCGTATCCCTCATGGACGGGTATGCCGAGGCTCCAAGCCACGTCCGCTGTCGGCGTCGGCACGGGAGCGCCGCCAACTGCCACGAAGCGCAGGCGACTGGGGGCTCGCGCGCTGTTCCGCGTCAGTTCGGCGATCCACACCCTGAGCAATTCCGGGACGATTACTGTGGCGGTCGGATTGTGCGCCGCAATGACGTCCGCAAGTCCTGATATAGCGCCGCGTCCGACCGCCTCCGACATTTCGGTCGCGAAGTGCACAGAACCCCCGACCAGGGTGGGAATGAAAATCGCGCAAATGGTTTCGAGCAACAGCGGAAGCGGAAGCACAGACAAATAGGAGTCTTGTTCGTTGGCGCCCGTCGCCGATGTCAGCGCTTGCATGGACCAGGCAATCTGGCGAGCGCCGTGGCGCACGCCTTTCGGTTGCCCCGTCGTCCCCGAGGTGTAAATGATCTGCTGAAAACCCTCGATCAGGTCGATCGGCGCGGAATCTCTCGCGGCTCTCAAGGGGAGCGTCGTCACACCGCTTTGGGCGACCCGCGACATCATCGTGTCGGCCGCCAGGATTATTTCGACCGACGCGTCGCGGACAATGTGCCAAAGCTGCATGGGGCTGAAGAACGTCGGCAGTGGGACCAGCGTTCTTCCGGTAAAAGCGCATGCGAGTTGCGCGGCGGCCCAGTCGACGCCGTTGGAGGCGAGCAATCCGATGACGCGCGCTTCCGGCGGCAAAGCTCTGGCGAAGCCGAACACGCGCGCCGCGAACGCCTCTCGACTCAAGCTTTCGACGCTGTCGGACACAGCTATCCGCTCCGGCGCCATCGACAGATGCCGCCGCAACGCTTCGAGAAGGAGTCTCATCTCAAGCCGCTCTCGAAATCGTCGTGGATCGGCAAGGAGTGCGCGTTAGCGGCGAGACGAAGACCTTGGGATCGAGAGCGTAGTAATCGCCCCAGCGGGCCGGGTCCTCAACGCGGCCGGGGTCCGCGTCCGCGAGATATATGAGCGGGGCGCCGTAGCGTCGCAAAAGGATCGCCAAGCGCCGCGTCACGGTGAACAGGGACCATGTATGGCCCAGGTCCCTTGCCCGGATGCCGATCTCGCCGATGAAACGCGCCGTCTTCTTCGGCGCGCGGCTGGCGAGACTGGTCACTTCAATTAGATGTTCTCGTCTAACCTCCTCGGACACCGCGCCGCCAACGACCGCTTCGACGGAGCTGGTCAGATAGCGCTCGGAAAAGAACCCACTGGCGTCTGTCCGCAGGCCGGCCGCGCAAGCGACTTCGCCGTCGTCCCCGAAGTGCGCTATGAGGCGCGGCGGCAATTCAGGCGCGTTCGCTCCGTAGTCGTCGGAATAGACTCTCTTGATGAAGGCTTCGACCTCATCCCGACGTGGACTTTCCCGATCAACCAAAGTCATCGCCAACATTCGTCACACCTCTGCCGTTCAGCGCGCGCAAATGTCGCGCGACCGCGGATCGTCGGATTTCGAAAGAGCCCGCAAGGGACAGCATCGCGACACGACCGTGCGGAACGAGCCATGCGGCGGGGCCCCTATGGATTCGCCGACACCATGAGTGACGCGTGACCGTGGCGGAATAGGGTTGCGAAGATTGATTTTTCGTATGGTCGACGAACAGCAGCGGCCCGCATGAACGGCGCGCTCAAGCATCGTCCCACGGGCGCATCCCGCCGTACCGGCGCCGTAGATGCGGTACACCTGAGTCCGACGAAACGAACTATGACAATCCGAAATGCGGCTGCCCCAATTCGGCTCGCGCGTCCAGTGATACCCGAGTCGATATGTTGGGCCGCGGCTCGCCATGCAAATCGCATCGGCGAATGCCTTGTTGGAGATTGGGAATGAAATCAATGTTCGCGCTTGCGGCGCTCGCCGCCGTCCTCGTCAGCGGCGCGGCATTCGCCGCTGGAAAATGCGCCAGCACCCCGAAGTCGCAGTGGTAACCCAAGTCCGCGCTTCAAGACAAATTGACGGCCGAAGGTTACAAGGTCCGTCAGGTCAAAGTGGAAGGCGGCTGTTACGAGGTCTACGCCACCGACAAAGATGGAAACCGCGCGAATATGGCGTTCAACGCGCGGACTTTGGAAAAGCTGGACAACGCGGAAGCGGGAGAAAATTGAGCGAGCGGAGGTCTTGACGATTCGGACAAGCGCGGTGACGTCGGTTTGGGACCCATGGGTTCGCGTCTTTCTCTGGACGCTCGCCCTCAGCTTCGTGCTGGTCTGGTTCTCCGCGCAAGGTTGGAAAGGACCGCACGACGCGGCGGGATATGTCGCGGGCGCGCTAGTACTGTTTCGGCTCGTCTGGGGTTTTGTCGGCGGTCGATTCGCGCGGTTTTCCCAATTCGCACGCGCGCCCGGCTTGGTCCTGCGATATCTCAAAACCATCGCTTCCGAAACGGAAGTCCGATTTTTCGGGCACAATCCGGCCGGAGGCGCGATGATCGTCGTGCTACTCCTCACCATGGCCGCGACCGTCGTCACGGGTTGGCTGCTCACCACCGATGCATTCTGGGGCGTCACATCAGCGCTGCGCGCGCACTCCATCGTCGCGCACGGCGTGCTGGTCCTCGTCTTCCTGCACCTCGCCGGCGTCGTACTGGCGAGCGTACGACACCGGGAAAACCTGGTTCGCGCGATGATCTTCGGCGACAAGCCCACTCCCAGGGCCGACGACGTCTCATAGCCGCCTTCCGATAGATCGCCGCGGCGCGAGATTCAATGGCGCGCCACGGCCGCTTTTATCGCGGCGACGGTGTGTTCGACGATGGCGTCAACATCCAACGCCCCGAGTTTCGCGGTCGACCGGGTGGGATCCCCGTAGACGCCGTCGGCGCTACTGAACTTGGAGCCGCTCGCGAGTTTGTCCATCCGGACCAACCCCGGTTCGACCGCCAACGTCAGAGAAGTGTCGTCGAGACCCGCGCGCGTCCGTCGCCCTCCATTCGCGGTTGAGTTTATCGGCCACATGGGCGTCGTTCGCCTTATAGCCGCCATGATCGCCGAGAAACACGACATTCTTGAAACCCGCGGACTTGAAGCTTCGACTGGCGCTTTCGAGTACCTGTTCGAACGTCGACTCCGTGATCGAGATCGTGCCGGGAAATTGCATGTGGCTTGAAGGGGGATCGATGCCGCCTTCGGGCACGTATGCGATTACAGGAGCGACGACGGCGTTGTCGAGAGCGAGAGCGATCTTTTGCGACAGGGCCTTGACCCGCACATTGTGTATGCCGAGCGCCATGGCGGGACCGTTCTGCTCGGTGCCTCCAATGGGAACAATGATCGTAGTCTTGCCCCCGGCGATCTCATCACGCAGTTCGGTCCACGTGAGGTCCTCCAGAAAAACGGATACCCGCTCCTCGGCGCGGCTCGCCGACGAAAGTCCATGGATTGCCAGAAAGACGATCATGACGGCGCCGATGGCCAACATTTGCCGGATCCGCGGCATTTTTTCAATGATACTCGACCTCGCTCATCGGATTATGTCTTTGCTCGCTCGGCGCCCCGTCGAGCGCGGTCAGGCCGTCGCCGCGCCGGGAATTTTCATGATCATCCGTAATCCGGGCCGATTGTCCTCGACCACAATCTCCGCGCCATGCAACTCGGCGACGGCCGCTACTAGGCTCAGCCCGAGACCGTCGCCGCGCGTGGTGCGCGAAGCGTCCAGGCGATAAAAGCGTTCGAATATCCGTGCGCGGTCGCTTTCCGGTACGCCGGGCCCGGTATCGGAGATCGTCAGTGTCCGCGCCGCGCCGCGCTCTGGTGTGCGCACCTCGATCAAAGACCCCTCGGGCGTGTGGCGCAGCGCGTTGTCGATCAAATTCGCGATCATTTGCGAAAGCAGTTCCTTGTCGCCCATGAGCGGCAGCGGCGCACCCGAATGGATCGACAGCGTTTTGCCCTGTTCTTCGGCTGCGGGTTGAAAGGCTTCGGCGACGTCGCGGGCGATCACGGCGAGGTCGATCTGGCGGAACCCCGTCCGCCGCGCGCCGGTTTCGATTTGCGCGATACGCAATAGCGCATTGAACGTTTCGAGGACTCCATTGATATCGCCGATCGTCGCATCGATGGTGTCGTGATAGGCCGGATTGTCGGCATGCCTCAAGCGCACTGCCTCCAGACGCCGGACGATCCGCGCCAACGGCCGACGCAAATCGTGAGCTATGTCGTGGCTGACATGACGGTTGGCTTCGATTAGTTTTTCAATACGATCGAACATGCGGTTGAATGTGTCCGCCAGCCGACCGAGATCGTCGTTCTTGTTCGAAGCAGGGATGCGCTGACGAAGATTGCCGGAGATGATGCCGCTCGCCGCATCGCTCATCGCGTCGATCCGGCTGAGGAAACCACTGCTGATGACAACGCCGCCAACGGTCCCCAATACGAGCGTCGCAATGAGCGCCCACGAGAAAGCCACGAGCACCGCGTGCCGGGCCTGCTCGACCCCGGTGAGTTCGTAGCCGACGACAAGTTGCGCGCCATTGCCGAGCGTCGTGACGAGGGCTCGCTCCCAATCTGAATCGTCGTCCGCGTCGGAAGCGCTCTCTGGCTTCGCCAAATCGACCCAGCCGTCGCGATAGGGGCCGCCGACGGTTTTCGGCGAGGGCAGGTTACCGGCGATGTAGCGTCTGGCGCTGTCCTCCAGCCGATAGTTTAGCGACGCGGCCAGACTCGTTCGGCGTCCAATCTCTTCGCCGAACCGTTCAAAACCGGCAGTTAGAAAAAGGTTCTGTAGGTCCGCCGTCTCGGTTTGAATCCGCTCGTCGACTTCGCGTTCGATTTCCCTGCCTACGGAGAAGTAGACAACGATGCCCAGAATCGCGACCGAAGCGCTGAATATCGTCAGATAGATCGCGACCAGGCGAAAGCTCGTCGTGCGAAGGAGGTTACTTAGTCGCACGTAACGAATATCCGACTCCCCGCAAGGTTTGTATCAGCGTGACCGGCCGGCCCCTGTCGATCTTCGAGCGCAGCCGGCTGATATGAGTCTCCACAATATTCGTCTTCGGATCGAAATGGAAATCCCACACTTTTTCGAGCAGCATCGTCCGGGTCACGATCCGTCCCTCGCTGCGCATCAAGAACTCCAGAAGCTGGAATTCCCGCTGTTGCAGTTCAATCAACTGGCCGCCCCGGCGCACGGTTCGGCGAATAAGGTCCATTTCCAGATCTTCGATCATCAAGACCGTTCTCTCGTCCGCAAGCGGGGGCCGACGGGCCAGAGCCGTCAAGCGCGCGAGAAGCTCGCTGAAGGCGAAGGGCTTGACGAGATAGTCGTCGCCGCCCGCCTCAAGTCCTTCCACGCGATCATCGATGCCTGAGAGATTCGTCAAGAACAGAACTGGCGTGACGATTCCCGCGCGACGCATGGCCGTGACCACGCCCAGGCCGTCGAGTTGTGGCAACATGCGGTCGAGAACGATGGCGTCGTAGCGTTCGCCCATCGCCCTGTCGAGGCCGTGTGTGCCCGTCGCCGCCCAGTCGGCGCCGTGCCCGAACGTGGTCAGACCGTTCATAATAAACGCCGCGTTGTCGGCGTCGTCTTCAACGACAAGGATCTTCACATCTATCCTTCCGCTCGCGCGTCGCGGCGCCGAAACCAGAACATGCGGGAGAATATATCACTGCCGATTAGGTGATGCACGCAAGCAACGCTGGCATGAACGACGACGTACGCCCACGTCAGGTTGGCGGTAAGCATATGGATAAACGTAACATATTTGCCCACAGCCGCGCCGCGCGGGAAAAGATACCAGGAGGCGCCAGTCCCGGCCATGACAGACACGATCAAGAGCCCAACGCCGTGAACCGCGACCGCCAGCGAGTCATGGGCGTCGGTTGGCCGCTGGAGCGCCATGAGTTCCCTGACCAAAGCTTTGAGGTCACGAAAAATGTCGGTCAGACGCGAGATCGAGAGCCAGGGGATCAAGCCCCCGACCGGCGTCTCGGACGCGTGGCGAAGCAGCGTCCAGAGCCAGAACAGAGTCACGACCCCAAAAGCGACGAGCCCGACCCATTCGTGGAGGAGAAATGGCCACTCGGGAGGGTGGCCTGGCGATGGCCTTTCGATGAAGTTGCTGCCGATCAATTGATGGAGCACGGCAAGCAACAACAGAGAATGCAAGACCCGAGTCGCGTGCGAGCGGGCTCGCGCTCCGGCAACGGGGTTTTCCCGTTGAGCGGGGCCGGGCTCGCGTCCCAATCCGGTCTGCGCGCGTCCGGCCTCCCGCGAGCGCAAGCGGTTGCTTCTTTCAACAAACATGGGCATCGGGAAGGCCTCGCGGTTGACGGTGTCGCAATGAGTTTGGCGCTCCTGCCGGGCGCCGCGATGGTCGCGCCGCTGTCCGCCTTACCTAGCGGATGACGTCATGTTGTACCGGCACGGGAGTGGCGCGATGTTGGCGCCGAGTATACGAATTCGCAATGCAAGCCACTTTTGAAGCTTGCGGCTCACCGGTCCGATCATAGGTCCGCCGCTGTCCGGCGAGACTTTCCAAGACGGAGCGGTCGCTCCCGAAACCCGAGGCCACGATCGGCACCGATCGTGACCCCATTCCGAACCAAAATTAATGCGGTATCAGAAACTTGGATAACGGGTCCGACGGGGTCAACCTTTAGCGCTAAATAACACTCTGCGTCGTAACGCATGCACTCATAGCAGCACCTCTCCAGAGACTTGCGAACACCGCCTCCTATGCGTTCGGACCGATGCGGCTAGCCGATGAACCATGACGGACCTCTTCGATAAGCTGAGCCATAACGTCAGCATATTCCTCCTATGAATGAATGATCATTTAGTAAATGACCATTCATTTACACGAATGACTTTATGCGCTATGGTCACGCGACAGGTTCGGCAGGGCACCATGAAAATTCACCTACTGCAGACGACGTTTTCCGGGAATGCATCCAGCCGACGAATGCCTTCGTTCGGGGGCTGGAGCTTCATCGCGGGCCTGGGCCGGTCCCTGCGGGCCACTGGCGCAACCCAGAGGTTTCAAGCCTGGGCGGTGGCCGAATATGCCGACGAAGCGAGGGTCCTCAATTCAAGCAAGCTGACGAAAGGCCTCCGATGAGCGCGCCAAGCAGGAAGGTCATGAATGCCGAGATCCTAGCCTCGACCCGCCGGGAGCAGATTCTCAATGCCGCCGAAGAGTGCTTCGTACGCACCGGGCTTCATCGCACGACCATGCAGGACTTAGCGCGAGCGGCCGACATGAGCCCCGGCAACATCTACCACTACTTCATATCGAAGGAGGCCGTCATACTTGGTCTGGCGGAGCGCGATCGAAGCAACGCCGAAACACTCCTATCGCAGATGGCATCGAAAGATGATCGCCGTGCCGAACTGATCGCGATCATCGACAAGTACTTCCTTGGAATCTCCCGCGATGCCGCGATCCTGCGCGTTGATCTCTGGTCGGAAGCGACGCGCAACCCCGCTATAGCCGAATTGAATATTCGAGGAGAAGTCGAGGCTGCCGCGTGGTTCACCGAGACGCTTTCGGCGCTCGCGACGTCGCCGGATTGCAATCCTCGGGCGCTCTTCGAGATCCTTTTTCCCATTCTGAAAGGGATGATCGTCAGTCGAGCACTGTTGCCGGCTTACGATCCGACCTTGGCCGTGGCGCAGCTTCATTCCCTATTAGAGGCCGGCCTCGCTGGCCGGTTGCCGATCGGTTCGACCGCCGAAGGGGCCCTCAAATGACGAAATCGATCGCGAAGGCTGTCACGGTCACTTTGCTGCTGGCTTTGGTGTTGCCGAAGCAAATGAACGCCGCGCAAAATGAACCCTTACCTCCTAAAACCTCCCTCGCTCCCGCGGTGACCGTGGTCGAGGCCGTCATGCGTGAGCTCGTGGACACCGCCGTCGTCACCGGAAACCTGGTGCCGCGCGACGAAATCCTCGTCACGCCGGAGATCGACGGTCAGCGCATCACCGAATTGCTCGTGGAAGAAGGCATGGCGGTCGAGCGCGGCCAGGTGCTCGCCCGCCTATCCCGCGACCTGATTGACCGTCAGTTGGCGCAGCAGAACGCCTTGGTCGACAAGGCCGCTGCGGCCGTTCCTCAGGCCCAGAACAACATCGAACAGTCAGAAGCGGCCGACGTCGAGGCGCGTCTCAGCCTGGAGCGAGCGCTTCAGCTCATGAAGACGGGCAACTCGACGGCCTCGGTCATCGAGACTCGTACGTCGGCCGCAAAGCAGGCCGAAGGCAGGCTAGCCTTTGCACGAAATGGGCTGGACATCGCGAAGGCCGATCTCGCCCAGGCCATCGCAGTTCGTGACGAGATCAATCTCCGACTCGCGCGCACCGAGATCCGCGCTCCCGAAGCCGGCGTCGTCAACCGCCGCACGGCCCGGGTCGGCATGTTGGCTTCGTCTTCGAGCGAGCCGCTCTTTCGCCTTATCGCCCGGGGCGAGATCGAGCTGGAGGGCGAGGTCATCGAGAGTAAGCTTCCCTTGATGCGTCAGGGCGAGCCTGCGTGGATCGAAACCGAGGATGGCGATCGGGTCCAGGGCGTGGTGCGGACCAGCTATCCTGAGGTCGACAAGGCAAGCCGGCTAGGCAAGGTGCGCGTTAGCCTCTTCCCCGATCCACGCTTTCGTATCGGGAGCTTCGCCCGTGGTGGCATAGAGGTGGCACGCGCGCGCGCCGTCACGATCCCGCAAGCCTCCGTTCTCTACGGGGACGACCGCCGCACGACGGTGCTTGTGGTCGGCCCAGGCGACAAGGTCGAAGCTCGCGACGTGCGTATCGGCATGACCAACGACAGCGAGGTCCAGGTCCGGAGTGGCTTGGCCTTGGGTGAGCGCGTCGTCGCGCGTGCGGGCAGCTTCCTGCGTGACGGAGATCGCATACGCCCGATCATGATCGCGGCGAAGGAAGCGGCTGTCAGCGTCGCTCCAACCACTACCTCTGTAGCTCGCAATCCCTGACGCGGACGGTATCATCCAAATGCGCTTGAACATTTCTGCCTGGGCGATCCGCAAGCCGATCCCGCCGCTCGTCCTCTTCCTTGTGCTTGTGGTCCTGGGCCTCGTGAGTTTCCGCGGGCTCGCCGTCACGCGCCTCCCGAACGTGGACGTGCCCGTGGTGTCGGTCTCGATCACCCAGGCCGGCGCGGCGCCAGCAGAACTTCAGAGCCAAGTGACGAAACTGGTGGAAGACTCCATCGCCGCGATCCGGGGGGTCAAACACATCACGTCGTCGATCACCGAGGGCACGTCGATCACCATCGTCGAATTCCGGCTTGAGGTGAACACGGACAGGGCCGTCAACGACGTCAAGGACGCCGTTTCCAAGGTCCGTAGCAATCTGCCCCGCACCATCAACGAACCGATCATCAGCCGCGTCGAGATCACCGGCCTGCCGATCCTGACTTATGGCGTGAAGGCGCCAGCGATGACGCCAGCGGACCTGTCCTGGTTCGTTGAGGACACCGTTGCTCCCGCGTTGCAAGGCGTGAAGGGCGTTGGCGGCGTCGAGCGTGTTGGCGGAGCCTCCCGCGAGATCCGCGTTACGCTTCAGCCCGATCGTCTCCAGGCGCTGGGTATCACTGCGGCCAACGTCAACGCTCAGCTTCGCATCAGTTCAACCGACATGGCCGGCGGCCGAGGCGAGGTCGGCGGACGCGAACAGTCCATCCGTGCGCTCTCCGCCTCTCACAGTGTCAAGGAACTGAAGGCGACGTCCATCGTCTTGCCAGGCGGTCGCAAGGTACGCCTGGACGATCTTGCCAGGGTCGAAGACACGTTCGAAGAGCCACGCACCTTCTCCCGTTTCGATGGCGAACCTGTCGTTGCTTTCACCGTGTCCCGCGGCAATGGTGCGAGTGACGCCGAGGTCGCCGCCGCCGTCGAGAAGCGTATCGCGCAGTTCGAACCGATGTATCCAGACATCGAGTTTCACCAGATCGATTCCTCGGTTTTGGCGACGATCGGAAGCTACGACTCGGCGATGCACACGCTGATTGAAGGCGCGATCCTGGCCGTGATCGTTGTCTTGCTGTTCCTGCGGGACTGGCGCGCCACCGCCATTACGGCCGTTGCACTGCCGCTCTCCGTGCTCCCGACCTTCTGGGCGATGGACGCTCTCGGCTTCACCCTCAACGCTGTGAGCTTGCTGGCCATCACACTGGTGACGGGCATCCTCGTCGACGACGCCATCGTCGAGATCGAGAACGTCGTGCGGCACATGAGGCTCGGCAAGACGCCGTATCGGGCCGCGCTCGAAGGTGCGGACGAGATCGGCTTGGCCGTCATCGCTATCACCGCGACCTTGATCGCCGTGTTCGCGCCCGTGTCATTCATGGGCGGCATCGCCGGTCGCTATTTCATCCAGTTCGGCCTCACCATCGCCGTCGCCGTCTTCATGTCGCTGCTCGTCGCCCGCCTGATCACGCCGCTGCTCGCCGCCTACTTCCTACGCGACCACGTCCGTGTGGAGGAACGGGAAGGCGCAGTGATGCGCGCCTACGGTCGGCTTGTCGGATGGTCCGTACGCCACCGCGTGATCACGCTCGTCATCGGAATCGTCCTGTTCGTCGCCTCCCTGGCATCGGCTGGCCTGCTGCCCGCCGGCTTCGTGCCGAAGCAGGACAATGCCCGAACCATGTTCGTGATCGAACTCGCGCCCGGCGCGATGCTCGCTGACACCATCGCCACAGCCGATCGCGCGACCAAGCGTATCCGTGCTCTGCCGGAAGTCGCGAGCGTCTTCGTCGAAGGCGGTCGGCAGGCCGGTGGCAGGAAAGAGACGCGCCTCGCGACGCTGACGATCAACCTCGTGCCGAAGAACCAACGTGCCCGCGGCCAGGAAGCGGTCGAGACGCAGATCGCGGACATGCTGTCCGAAGAGCCCGACGTGCGGTCATGGGCCCTGCGCGAGAGCGGACAACGCGATCTGGCGTTGGTGGTCGGTGGCCCGGACTCGAAGCAGGTCGCGCAAGTGGCTGCCGATCTGCAACGTGACATGGCGGCGATCCCGCACCTCGTCTCGGTCATGTCGACGGCGCCGCTCGACCGTATCGAGCTGCGCATCAAGCCCAAGGAAGGCGCCGCAGCCGACCTTGGTGTCGCGACCGACGCGATTGCCGATACCGTTCGTGTCGGGACCATCGGTGATATCGAGCAAAACCTCGCCAAGTTCCTCGACGGCGATCGGCAGATCCCGATCCGAGTTCAACTACCCACCGGTGCCCGAGGCGCCATACCCAGTCTGCAGAACTTGCGGGTCTCGGCTAACAACGGCGTCGCCGTACCGCTTGCGGCCGTGGCCGACGTCGAGCTCGGTCAGGGACCTGGCTCGATCGACCGTTACGATCGGGCCGTCAGGGTCGCGGTGGAAGCCAACCTTCAGGGATCGGACGCCCTAGGATCGCTCATCGCACAGGCGCTCGCGACGCCCACAGCACGTCATCTGCCGCCGGGCGTCACCATCCGGCAGACCGGCGACGCGGAAGTCATGGGCGAGGTGTTCCAGGGCTTCCTGATGGCCATGGGGGCCGGGATCATGATGGTCTACGCGGTCCTGGTCCTTCTCTTCGGCTCTTTCCTGCAGCCTCTGACGATCCTGTTCTCGCTGCCCCTCTCGATCGGGGGCGCCATCCTGGGCCTCCTGATCTTCGGCATGCCCATCTCGATGCCCGTCGTCATCGGCATCCTCATGCTCATGGGTCTGGTGACGAAGAACGCGATCATGCTCGTCGACTTCGCGATGGCGCAGATCCGCGAAGGGGTCGATCCGGCTACGGCGATCGTCGACGCCGGACGTAAGCGCGCCCGGCCCATCGTCATGACGACGATCGCGATGGCGGCGGGGATGACGCCGTCGGCGCTCGCGCTTGGCGTCGGCGGCGAGTTCCGCGCGCCGATGGCGGTGGCGGTCATCAGCGGCCTGATCGTCTCGACGCTGCTGTCACTGGTGTTCGTGCCTGCGGTGTTCCTACTCGTCGACGGCCTGCAACGCCGGATCGCTCGGACCCTAGGTCGCTTCGTCGGATCGAGCGACGAACCTGCCGGTCACGTCAAAGAGGTGGCGCCGACTACCGCGATCGGAAGCTCATCCATCTTCGCTCGCTCATAAGAGCAGCCTTGAGAAATATCCGCCAAAACCCGGTCCCTTCTGAATGTTGAAAGCTTGTAGAAATGAAACCGTGTTCCAAACTCCCGTTCTTGTTTTTAGCTAGCCTCGGTTGGTACTCGACGACCGCTCTCGCGGAGCCCAAACTCGATCCCAGTGGCACGTGGCTCGTCGAAGATGGAACGGCACGCATCCGCATCGAACATTGCGGGCGGCCTTCGGATAGAATCTGCGGATACGTCGTGTGGCGGCGAGATGCCGGCGAGATATCCGCGCTTGACGAGAAGAACCCGGATTCCAAGAAGCGAACCCGACCTCTTCTCGGAGTGCAATTGATCCTCGGGCTGGCGCCAGAAGCAGAGGACCATGCCGGATCGCTTTACAATGCGGAGAACGGCAAGACGTACGACGTCAAGATATGGCGTACAGATGCCACGCATATGATCCTGAAGGGCTGCGTTATGACATACCTTTGCCAGTCTCAGACCTGGACGAAGGTCGACGACATCGCGTCAGGTCAGTTGAATGGCCCGACAGACGGGACCAACGGACCGCGCGCAGACGCCGAATGGGCGCAGGCGAAACCAGTGGTCGTCCACACGCCTAAACGTTAGGCCTGAAGACCCAGCGTGTCTTCCACGAGCTTAAGTGTCCGTCGCGACGGTACCCCCTCCAACGCACGTCTGCTTACCGGAATTGCGACGAGCGGACCGAACGGCCGCCATCGGCGCGAAGCGGACGCCGAACGAAGTCAATCTCGCCGACGCGAAGTTTGGCAGCTTTAGAAACAGATTTTCCGGGTCGCGTAATTGGAGCGCTTTGCTTGCCGGGTTCTCGGCCAGCATCGCTCCACGCAACACAGCAGGTGATGGCGGCGTAGAGAGGACTCCCGTCGACAGTCGAATCATGTGATCGGTCTCCCTGGCAACCAGGGGGAAACCGATGCCGGCGGAGAGATTGTCGATGAAGAAGATACGTGACGTGCTGCGTCTGACGCACGCGATGGGGATGAGCCGGCGACTGGTCGGCGAGGCAACAATCCGCGAGCTTCCCGACCATGGCTATCGTCCGCTATGGCGTTGGGAACAGTGACTGCGTCTTCGCCTTCATCGCAGCGCTCAATGTCTTCACAAGCTCCGCGTTGTACGAACCGGTAGGCATCGGCTTTATGGTCGGATCATTGGTTGGATTAGTATCATATATATTCGCATGGACGATCTGCTGCGCCGCGATCGCATATTTGCGCGACGTCGCAGCGGGCGTTCCGTCCTTGACTGCCGGATCAACGTCGGTCGCAACGATTGAAATTGTATAGTCGCTGTTGAGATAGATCTGAAAAGTGCGGAACTGCTGCGGAAAATCCCTTAACGATGACGTTTCCACGTGCCAGAAGCCTTTTTCGGGAGCGTTGACCGGATCAGGCGATATGAATGCCTTGACGGTATTCAAATGACGATGCCCCGCAAGCCACATGATCAAATTCGGATGGCTGTGAAGTTCAGCAACCAGATCCGGCAGGGTGACAGCGTTTTGCGGATCGGTCCACCAACCCATTTCGGACGCAGGCGCGGTCACTTCAACGCCGATCGGGACGTGCGCGGCGATGATCATGAGCTGACCGGCGGCATCGCCATCCGCAAGTTCCTTTTTAAGCCAGCTCCAGCGTGCCTGGTCGAGAAAGCCATGCCCATGGATGTCGGCAGAGTTATCGTCTTCGCCTTGGGTGTCGTCGAGCACGACAACCTTGATCGGTATCGCCGACTTCGGCACAAAACTGAAACAGGCAAAGCCGTTGTCGGCGTCAGTCAAATTGAAGCCGTGGCCGACCGGATTTGACGATGTCGTAAAAAATTCCTTCATCCACTCCGTTCTCAAAAGTGAACGGCGGTCCGGATCGGCGACAACCTTCGGCGGGCTCTTGAAGTCCGTGGCAGGCCCCGCGTATTTGATGTCACCGTAGGGAGTCGAACCATCGAGTACGCCCATATAGTAAGTATGATCCTTTATTTGTGCGGGGTTGGCGAGGACATCTCCCGTGGCGAAGACTTCGTCGGAGATGAATGACTGTCGAAGATCGGTTCGAAGGCTATGGTCCACGGGGATCGAACCGATCCAGAAATGATCGTGGTTGCCGAGAGTTTGATACCAGGGAATCGTCTTGTCGAGCCCCGCGGCCTTGAACGGTTTCTGATATTCGATCGTTTCGGCTCCGAGATGAGCCCCGGAACTCGGGCTGATAACCTTGCCGTCGAGGACGTCAATATACCATCTCAGCTCGTTGTACTGCGTGCTGTTGCAGGCATCGCCCAGAGAGACGCCGAAATCAAACGGGTTTTTTTTGTGAAGGGCGTTGATCGTCTGAACAGCCGCATCGAGAACATGCGTCGTATACAGCATCATCCCCGAATAGAGCGCAGCGCTGACCGGCAATGTCTTGTGCAGGCGTTCAAGATAGATCGCCTGATTGGGAGTTTCCTTGTCGGTAATATGGATGTCGCTGATGGTGAAGAAGGTCAACAGTTTTGCTTTTTTGGTGACTGCTGAACCGTCATAACGCGCCGGCATGATATCGGTCCGCGTGACGGATTTGAGAGGATCGCCAAACGCCCAGTTGCCGAAGCCGTATTGCTTGTATTTCGAAAGCTCATGAAGCTCGATCTTCGCCGAAGGGGTTGGGCCAGGCACGACCGTCCTCCGCAGTGTCGTGGAAACATCGGACGCAATCGGATAGCCTTCGAGCTGGCTTTGACTCGTTGCGCGGCCCTTGCCGAAGGCGAAAGTGGAAACAGCCAGTGCTCCGACGCTCACCCCAAAATCACGACGTGAAATCCTGATCATAGCCCTGCCTCCCGATTTTGCCCTGTCGACGACCATGGCGGCCCGCTGGCGTGTCCCAAAAAGGAAGGTCCGCTGATGATTGTGGCGGGCCGAGCTGAATTCGCGGGCTACTAGAACGATACCTTGATCCCGCTGCTGACCGCGAAATCGTTGCCACCTAAACGATAGCTCTTTAGATGCTAAAATTGATTTGATTTAGGTCAATCACAAAAAACCGTAGCGACGGGATAGAGAGCTGGTCCCGGTTGCCTGAACAGTTTCCCGCGAAGGATAAGTGGAATCTGCCGGGTTTCTCTTTGCGTGTTTTCGCGCGTTGGGCGTGACGTAGGGAGGGCGAAGCCCGACCGAAGTC
>Ga0187876_1001529_pt1 | contig 19326 bp, 21 predicted proteins | sample June2016WEW_17_4_FD_133000 | JGI IMG/M metagenome (GOLD analysis project Ga0187876, IMG submission 133000) | Peatland microbial communities from SPRUCE experiment site at the Marcell Experimental Forest, Minnesota, USA - June2016WEW_17_40 | ecosystem: Environmental > Terrestrial > Soil >...
AGCCGCCCCAAGAGCCCCAGCACCGCCCCCCGGTCCGCCTCCGGCGCGCACGGCCGGATCAGCGCCTGGCCCCCGTCCCGCAGCAGCACAAACTCCCCCGCTGGTATCGTCATCATTCGTTTCTACCTCCGCTGACTACAGTGAAGCCATGGTGGAACCCGCAGGTCACGTCTTGGCGATGGGGTCTGTCGCCTGCGCGACCCGGGGACGGGCGGGACGCCCGCGGGCCCGGCCGCGTGCACGGCGATGTTGATCCCGTCGTGGTTTCACTCTAGGGTACGGTTCGCCGGAGGCGCCATGGCAGGGCCAACCCTCCTCGGCGACCTTTCCATATGGCCTTGATACTTCGGGACCAGTGGCCGATTCAGAGGCACTATTCGTGGCCGAGGGCTCGCTGCTCTGCCAAGAACGCAGCCGCCTGCGCGCGACGTTCCATTCCCAGCTTGTTCAAGATGGTGCTCACGTAGTTCTTCACCGTCTTCTCGGAAAGAAACACGATCCCAGAAATCTCGCGATTGGTCTTTCCTTCCGCGATCAAGCTTAGAATGCGGCGCTCCTGTTCGGAGAGGTCTGAGAGCTTGTCCTTGTGCCCACCGCCGGCCATTTCTCGCATGCGAGTCAGGACCTTGCCCATCACACTCGGGTCCAAAAGCGATTCACCGCGGGCGATGGACTCCACGGCTGCCACCAAATCGCGGCCGCGCGTCTGCTTCAACAAGTATCCAGCGGCGCCGGCGATGATTGCCGCATAGACGGCCTCATCGTCCGCATAGCTCGTAAGCATGAGAACCTGGATCTCGGGGTGCGCCGCCCGAATGTCGCGGCAGGCTTCGATTCCGGTGCCGTCAGGCAGGCGAACGTCCATAACGATCACGTCCGGTACAATGTTCCCGGCTTCCTCAACGGCTTCGGCGACCGTCGATGCTTCGGCCACTACCGTGAGATTGTCGCGCCGCTCGAGTAGCGACTTCATTCCCTGGCGAACGACCTCATGATCGTCGACCAGCATCACACGGATCTCGGACATCGTTGCGCTCCTTCTTCAAGCCTGACACTCCGGTGTCATGGCAGCAGGCTTACACGGTAGGGCCGGCATGCGTACACGCTGGCAAATGCTTCCCTATGGTACCTCACAGGGAACAAACGCCGTCACCGTCGTGCCTGAACCGGGTTTGCTCTGCAAGGAAAGCGTGCCGCCTGCCTCGTCGGTGCGCATGCGCATGTTGCGGATGCCGCGATGCTCAATTCCGCGCGCCAACGCGGGGTCAAAGCCGCGCCCATCATCCTGTACGTTGAGAGTTACGCCGGCCCCTTCATACGTCAAGTGCACTTCGACGGTCGATGCGGCGGCGTACTTCACGACGTTCGACAGTGCTTCCCGCGCGATCAGCATGAGCGTGCTGGCCTGATCCTCGGGCAACCCAAACGGCTGCCCATGCAGGAAGTATCGCGCGCGCAAACCGCCGCGTCCATCAATGTCGCGCACTAGGGCCGCCACGGCGTCGGCAAGTAGCCGACCCTCCAGCGAACCCGCGCGAAGCCCCTGGATATATGTCCGGATGTCGGTAATCACACCAGAGAGACGGTCCGCGATGCCCATCATGCGGGCGCGAATGTACGCTTGCGGCACATCTTCGCACGTGTCCTCGAGCTGCAACGTCGCGGCGTAGATGTCTTGGATGATGCCATCGTGTAGGTCGCGGGCAATGCGCTCGCGCTCGTGTAGGAGCGTGAGCTCGCCCAGACGACGGTACAGTCGGGCATTCTCGATGGCAATGCCGGCGTGGGCTGCTAACAGCTCGATCTGGCGCTGGTCTTCCTCCGTGAATTCGGGACCACCAACCTTGTCGGTCAGGTAGAGATCGCCAATTACCTGGCCGTGGATGCGGATTGGCACGCCGAGCAGGCTCGTCATGGCTGGATGGTTTGGGGGGAATCCCACTCGCCGTGGATCCTTGCCGATATTGGGCACACGGAGCGATCTGCCAAGACGAATCAGTACGCCCAGCAGTCCGTGGCCGCGTGGCAGGGCTCCGATGCTCTCGCGCACCTCGACGGAGATACCGGTGGTGATGAACTCCGACAAGTAGCCATCTGGCCCCACCACACCCAGGGCACCGTACTGTGCATCGGCAATACTCGCGGCGGCATCCACGATCCGCTGCAGCACCTGTTCGAGCGAAAGCTCAGCTGCCAGGGCTTTGCTCGCGTCGTCCAGGGCAAGCATCCGCGACCGCATTGCTTTGTCCTGCTGATGCACGAGCGCGTTCGCAAGCGACTGCCCGGCCAGCTTGCTTAGCGCACGCAGAATGCCAGGATTCTCCACTGGTGCCTCGGTGGCATGCAGGAGCACCAGCGCCCCTACCAGCAGATCGTCCCCGTATAGTGCCAGGGCGGTGATGCCACCTGGGCGGCGGTGACTGGAGAGAAATGGCGGCTCCATGTCAGGGCTGTCCGCCATCACCACGTGAAGCACATCGCCGCTTTCTGCCGCTCGCTTGGCCAGTACCTGGACGCTCTCGTAGCCCTGGCGCTGTAGCCATCGCTCATCGAGACTCCCGCTGGTACCCGCGCCCGCAGGGACGAAGTCACCGGCCTCGCGTTCGTAGAGCACGACCAGCGCTGCGTCCGCACCACTTAGCGCCCGGGCGTGGGCAGCAAGTCGTCCCACAAATGTGGTGACGTCACGAGTAGCGCACAGGTCTTCCGCGATGCGCCACGCGTGAAATGCCGCCTCAGGCTCTAATTCAACGCCTTGTACCTGCACTGCTATCGCGGTTGCCTTATCGCATTACACGTTGTTTGACTGTGGCTGCGGGTGCGTTGTCGCACGCGGGCGCACTGACTGCCTCTTACGGTTCCAGCATACTAGGGTCCGGTGTCCTGATCAACGCAGATGCACAAAACCAGCTGAACTCGGGCCGTGATACGCTCAGAGCAGTGATTCGCAATAGCCGTATTGCCGGGGGCCAGATGCAGACCGAGCACCTACTCCGCTACCCCCCGTTGCGTCTCGATCACTTGGAGCGGCTGACAGACAGCACGGGTGTGCTCCAGCATGCGCTCCACGCCGTGCCGGACCCGCGACACGGATACTCCATCGACGATCAGGCGCGGGCGCTTATCGTGGTACTGGCTCATGCCGGCGTCTCGGGGCTGCAGCGCGCACCGAGAGCGGCCTACACGTACCTTTCGTACATTGGTTTCGCGGAGACGCCACACGGATCTTTTCACAACTTCCTGTCTTATAATCGCACGTGGCTTGACGAGCATGCGTCGGCCGATGCACATGGTCGGGCACTATGGGCACTCGGCTACGCCTCACGCTTTGGAATTGACCGCGGGCTCGCCGATGCCGCCTCCGATCTGTTCGACCAAGCGGCAGCTGGCGTGTCGTTGTCGCCGTGGATTCGCCCATGGGCCTTCACCATTTTCGGGTTGTACCACCGGATTCAGGCCCGGCCCGATGCGTCACTCAGTGGATTGCTCCAGACATTGGCGAATCAGTTGGTTGGGCGATTCGACGCAACGGCGGGGCCGACCTGGCGGTGGTTTGAGGATGTGCTGACATACTGCAATGCGAAGCTTCCCGCAGCCCTGCTACTTGCCTACGAGATCACGGGTGAACGGCGCTACCTGGAGGTGGGCCTCACCGCGCTGGAATGGCTGTTCACCGTGGTAGCCGGTCCGACCGGAATCGTGCGTCTCGTGGGTCAGGCCGGCTGGTACCCGCGCGGCAGTGTCAAGGCGCCGTTCGATGAGCAGTGCGTGGACGCGCAAGGTCTTGTCGAGGCTGCGATCATCGCGTACCGGGTCAGCAAGGAGCAAGCATGGCGCGACAACGCATGGCGGGCCTTCGACTGGTTCTTTGGGCACAACGTACACGGCGTCTCCCTCATCGATCCGGCCACATGGGGCTGTTTTGACGGCATAACGGTTGACCGGCTGAATCGGAACATGGGTGCCGAATCAATTGTCTGCTACCTGTTGGCGTACCTTGACCTGGTTGCCGCACACATGCTCACGCTGGACGGCGCAGTACCCCAGGGCGAGTAGTTCTCTACCCGGGCATGTCCATGCGCGCAACCCCAATGCAGGCGTCCGCCATGCCGTAGTACACGTCGAGATAGGCGTCGTGCTGATCGACGGCCGTGGGAAACACTACGTCAGCGACGACGCCCGAGCATTCCTCGGGCAGCAGTGGCTCCAATGCCGGCACCCGCGAGCGGTAGAGCACACGCCGTGGATCGACCAGATCTAGCACGAGCGCGCCGGCAGAATAGCGCAAGCCCAGCGTCCTGCCGGGTCGATCAGCGAGTCCTATTCCGTGGTAGAAGGTAAGCCAGCCCTGAGGGGTTCGGATGGGCGGTGTGCCACCTCCCAAGCGTATAGCTTCCCATTGCTGCTGCGGCAGCATGAGCATGCAGTGGTGACTGAAGGTCGGCGGCCGTGCGGGATTACTCTGCGACGGCGATGCCCAGTCGGCTTCGTCGAGCGGGCAATAGGAAAGCCATATGGTCCATATATCGCTGGACGCACCGGGAGGGGGCGGCGCCAGCTCGCGGTCGCCAAGCGTTTCGCCAACCCACAGCTCGTACATTGGCCGGTGCATCAGCACCAGGGATCGGCGACCGTCTGGCCCGATGACCGGCTCGGGAAACAACATTGCGTCTTTGTTGCTGTAGATGTTCATGTCCGCACCGCGATGCGGGGCAAAGTTGATCAGGCCAACCCGCTTCCAGGTGTCGAGGTCCTGGGATATCGCCAGTGCCACACGCGGTCCACATGGGCCGTATGCCACGTATGTCATGGCATAGATGCCGAGGGATGGCAAGTAGGTCACTCGCGCATCCTCGCATCCTCCACCAGACCGTGGGTTGAGTTCGTAGGGTTGGCCGGGCTCGAGCGCGATCCCAAGTCGCTTGACTCCCGTGGGCAGGCCCGTGGGACTATAGGTCACACGCGCCATGCCAATCCGCGAGAAGTTGCCCCGCGCGACGAGGCGGGGAAAGAGGATGTAGTCGCCGTTCAGGGCGCGAACGCCAGCGGGATTTAGCACGCCACCCGCTTCAAGCTCGCTGTCAGCTTGCGGGCGCATCACCACGCTCAGCCGCCGAAGCGTGTAATTAGGCTCCATTTTGATGGGCTCTATTGGCTCGTACATGATCCGCGGCATGGCGGCCAGCGTCCCCACATTCCAGTCAACTTGCGCGTACATGGTGGTGCCTTGCTATGCCCCGGCATTCTTTGGGGGCGTGGTGGCATTCGATTGCTGCATAGCCGGGATCTTGAAATTCGTCAAGAAGCATAACAGTGAATTGCAATCCGGTACACCCACCAAATGGGCTCTTGCAATTCGCTCAATGGCTTTCTTGGCGTTGCGCCCTGTAGCGTTGGACCAGAGCGTTCGTCGAGCTGTCGTGGGCCAACCGGAGCGCTGCTACGGCTGCGAGTTCCGGTGCAATGCGCATGGCTAGGGCCTTGCCAAGCTCAACGCCCCACTGGTCAAACGAGTTGATCCGCCAGATCGTGCCTTGCACGAAGACTTTGTGCTCGTATAGCGCGATAAGCGCGCCCAGCGTGCGCGGAGTTAGCCGCGTGCCGAGTATAGTATTGCTCGGGGAATTTCCTTCGAATACGCGGTGGGCCTGTTGAAACTCGGGAATGCCTTCTGCCTTGACCTCTGCGGTTGTCTTGCCAAACGCTAGCGCCTCAGTTTGGGCGAAGAAATTGGCCATGAGCAGGTCGTGCTGTTGCCCAAGCGGGTTGAGCGTTTGGCTGAAGCCGATGAAGTCGCAGGGAACCAACTTGGTGCCCTGATGGATGAGCTGGAAATACGCATGCTGCCCGTTCGTGCCCACGGTGCCCCAGACGATCGGCCCGGTCTGGTAGCTTACAGGCTGCCCGCCAAGGTCGACGTGCTTGCCGTTGCTCTCCATATCGAGTTGCTGCAAGTACGAGCTGAATCGACTGAGATACTGGTCGTACGGCAGCACAGCCACCGTTTCGGCGCCGAAGAAGTCGTCGTACCAGATACCAATCAGTCCCAAGAGCACTGGAAGGTTTTGCTCGAACGGCGCGGTGCGGAAGTGCTCATCCATCTCGTGAAAGCCATCGAGCATCTCGCGAAAGTGCGTGGGCCCAATTGCCACCATGAGGGATAGGCCGATAGCCGAGTCGAGTGAGTATCGACCACCAACCCAATCCCAGAAGCCAAACATATTCTGGGTATCAATACCAAACCTCGCGACTTCCGTCGCGTTGGTAGAGACTGCTACGAAGTGCTTTGCCACTGCAGCCTCATCTCCCAGTGCGGCGACCACCCATTCGCGGGCAGCGCGCGCATTGGACAGCGTTTCAAGCGTCGTGAAGGTCTTCGACGATACAATCACCAGTGTCTCAGCGGCGTCGAGGTCGCGCGTGGATTCGACAAAATCGGTTCCATCTACATTTGAGACAAATCGCAACGTGAGCGCGCGGTCGGAGTAGAAGCGCAGGGCCTCGTACGCCATCACCGGGCCAAGATCCGACCCGCCAATGCCGATGTTGACGATGTTCCGGATACGTTTTCCTGTGTGGCCTTTCCATTCACCGCTCCGCACGCGGTCCGAGAAGGCAGCCATCCGGTCCAGCACCTCGTGCACGGCCGGCACGACATTCTGACCGTCGACCACGATGACTGCTCCGCGCGGTGCACGAAGCGCGGCGTGCAGTACCGCACGCCGCTCGGTCACATTGATCTTTTCGCCGGAGAACATGGCCTCGGTGCGCGCTCGGAGGCCCGCCTCGTCTGCCAGCCGCAACAGCAGTTGGAGGGTCTGGTCGGTGATCCGATTCTTCGAATAGTCGAGGTAGAGACCTGCCCCTTCTGCTACAAACCGGCCACCGCGCGCCGGGTCGTCTGCGAACAGCGTGCGAAGGTGCGCACTTCGTAGTTGCTCGTAGTGTTCGGCAAGTGCGCGCCAGGCGACGCTAGCGGTCAATGGTGCGGTTGCTCGATCCATGTCCCCATTTCCTCCATTTACTCGTGGGCTTCACGTTGATAGATATGCCTGTCGCTTATGATCATGGCCCGGCGCGGGTCGTCGGGGCAGCTGAAGCCGAACTGCTCGTAGAGTCCATGGGCGTCGCGCGTTAGCAACACCCAGGTGCGCAGACCCTGAAGGTCAGGGTGCGACCGCAGAGCTGCGACAAGCCGCTTGCCGAGGCCGTGGCCGCGATGCTCCTCGAGCACGAATACATCCGCAACGTAGGCAAACGTGGCACTATCCGTGACCGCGCGAGCAAATCCGACCTGCGCGCCGAAGAGGTACGCCCCAACACACACCGAGTTGTTCACGGCTTTCTGCACGGTGTGGCGCGGTATTCCTGGTGACCAATACGCGTTCGTCAAGAAACTATGTATGAGGTCAACGTCCAGCAGCGACCGATCCCCGCTGATTTCATACCCCACAGGCAAGTCCTAACCGAGTCACTTTGCTGCACTAAGGTTTGCCGTATGGCCTCGCGAGCCGCTCCGTTGGCACTGGCGCAGCCATGCCTGAACACCTCCGATTGTACCAGACGGCGAGGCTACGCCAGGACCTCATAGCACTCTACAACCGCGCTTAGCGGGCCGGAGTGCACGCTTTCGTGCGCGTGGCCGAATGACTCGCTGCTCCTCCAGGCCTCGTACGCCTGTCGATGCTCCCATTCCGTCAGTGCCACGTACTCGGCGGTGTCCGCTTCTGTCGAGGTTTGCGTTCGACGCAGGAACTGGAAGCGAATGAAGCCGGGCACGCCTTCCATTAGGCCTGCACTGCGAAACGCTTGTTCGAGGTGGCTCGCATAGGATTGGGTACTCTGCAGCCGATTCATCACGACGTACAATCGGTTCCTCCTTTCAGTCCGTGAACGCTTCGCTAATTATCGTCGGGCTGTGAACGCGTGCTGTTAGCAATGCCGGGATGTGATAGCCCCGAGGAGGCCCGCCAGCTAGCGAGCGCACGGTGCCATGCTGCTCCTCGCCAGGGCAGCCACCAGTTCCAATGCCCAAGCACGCGCATGGTCGCCGGAACCAGCAGGCAACGGATTAGCGTCGCGTCGAGCAGAATGGCGGTGGCCAGGCCTAGGCCCACTGCCTTGATCAGCACGATGTTTGTGAGCGAGAAGCTGCCTGCTACAACAACCAAGATCAGAGCTGCGCTCGTGATGATTCGCCCAGTTCGCTCAAGCCCTCCAGCAACGCTCGCGGTATTGTTGCCCGTAGCGAGATACTGCTCGCGCATGCGGCTGAGCAAGAAGACTTCGTAGTCCATTGACAGCCCGAACATTACGCAGAACATGATGATAGGGGTAATTTCATCCACATAGCCTGTCGGGCTGAAGTTGAGCACGCTGCTAAGATGGCCTTCCTGAAAAATCCAGACGACCGCCCCGTAGGCGCCGAAGAGGCTCAGTGCGTTCATCAGCACTGCTTTCAACGGCAGAATCACCGATCGGAGGAGGATGAGCAGGATGAGATATGTGACCACCACCACAAACACGATGCAGATTGGGAACTGAGCGTACAGGTTGGCTAGATAGTCCATGACGCCAGCCTGCCACCCGCCGACGTAGCGCACCAGGTCTGCCCCCAACGGCTGTGCTCGCACTCGGCGAACCAGCTGGTCGAGTGCTCCGCTGGTTTGACCCGGTTTCGGCTGAAGGCTGATTATCGTGCTGTTGTTGCCCACATACTCCCGTACGACTGCTTCGACTTGCGGATAGCGGAGGTACTCCTCGATCTGCGTGTACTGTGATCGAGTTGCCTTGGGCAGGACCGTTAGCAAGCTTTTCGTCTGCGAGGAGTCCACGCCTGGATCATGCGACAGTGCGTGGACATAGTCGTAGAGCGCGCCCATGGCCACAGGCGACAGGAGGTTGCGTGGTGAATGCACTACGACAAGTACCGGATTATTCTGCTGCTGAAGGAATTGCTGGTTGAGGATGTCGAAGCCAACGCGCGATGGGGCGGACGTCGGCAGGATCGTGGCGTCTGGTACGTTCAGCTGCAGCGACCGAAACGGCGCTGCAATAAGGGCCACTATGATGAGTACGCCTGCGATGATGGGCCACGGGTGCACCATCACGCGCGCCGCGAGGGCGCGCCAGAAGTGACCTTCCCCCGTTCGCTTCCACGGCAGGATTGGGATCGCATCGATGCGGGTGCCTAGCATCCCAAGCAAGGCCGGCAAGAGTGTGAGGGCCGCAAGGACTGAGACGCATACCACGAGGCTGCCGCCTAGTCCAATAGAGCGGAGGGCACTGCTGTGGAACAGGAGTAGCGCGGAGAGGCCGACCATGACCGTGAAGCCCGAGAAGAGCACCGAGCGCCCGGCTGTCTCCACCGCCGTAGCCACCGCATCTTCTACGGTGCGCTGGTGGTGTACCTCTTCCCTGAACCGGCTCACAACAAAGAGAGCGTAGTCGATGCCCACTCCAAGCCCTATCATCGTCGTTACATTGAGGCAGAACACTGAGAGGTCGGTCACGTGCCCGATTGCAAAGATCAGAGCGAGGGTAGGGGTCACCGAGAACAGACCGGTGATGACCGGCACGCCCGCGGCCACAACTGTGCCAAACACGAGAGCCAGCAGAATCAGCGCGATCGGGAGCGTATATTTCTCCACGGTCTGCAGATCTTGACCGGAAATGGTCTCCATGTCCTCGAATACGGCACCGTCGCCTGCGACAATGACCTGCAACGTGCTGCTGCGAATGCTTGCCCGGACCTGGGGTACCAGCGCCTGCACCTTGTCGAAACTCACGCGGTACTGCAGTACCGCGAGCGCCGAGTGGCCGTCTACAGAGATCAACCGTTGGCCTTGCTGCGCGGCCGGCTGGTGGTAGTAAGTGTCGATCCGCGCGACATAGGGCAGACGACCAGCCGATACCAACGCCATTTGCATCGAACGGCGAAATTGGGGGCTGGTGGCCTGCAAGGTCTTGCTCGTGAATATCACGGTGAGATTGCTGGGAAAGAACCCAAGGTCTCGCACCATGAGCGAGGTCGCCTGATCGGCCTCGCTAACGCCGTTTGCGAATCCCCCGCCCTTGAGGACCGAATCTGCCCGAGGCGCGAAGGGAAGGCTAACCAGCAGAACGCCACACCAAACTACCAAGACCAAGCGGCGGGCGCGATACACTGCGTGACCGTAGCGGTTGAACATGGCATTTGCTTTAGAGCCGACGGTCGGACTCGAACCGACGACCTGCGGTTTACGAAACAGCTGCTCTACCAGCTGAGCTACGTCGGCATTTACGGGTGTCGCCCCGCGCATTGGATTATAAAGACGGTACGGCATTGTGTCAATTCCGTAACGCGGTCATTGCGAACGTGCTTCCGTTACTCTTGCAGTTGCAGTTGTACGACGTGGCTGCTGCTAACCTGGTGAAAGTAGGGGGCCGTGGAAATCGAGCAGATCCACATGCCGGAGGAGACTCAACAGTTGCGCGCACTCATGGCCGATTACTTGCGGGAGTTCGATTCGGCCGGCGATCCGACTGCTCTCTGGGACGCTGAATACTACGCTACCTGTGCTGGGGGCGTGCGAGCCGGCACCCACTACCTGGCATTCGCACGCGAGGCCGGCGATGTGATCGGCTTCGTCATCGCTCGCATAGAACCGCTGTGGTACCGGCCTTCCGTGTGGTTAGGCCATGTGGAGGAGCTCTATGTCCAGCCCCAACACAGACGGATGGGCGTGGGCAGCTTGCTTGTATCCCATGTTAGCGCCGAGGCCTATGCACGCGGCGCGCGCAGCGTCGTGGCGTCCGTGCTTCAGGAGAATCGTATCGCCCTCAAGTTCTGGCAGGCGATTGGCTACGAGCTCAGAGTGCACAACCTGTATGGCCCAGCCCGATCGGTGGCAGCCACGCTGTAGCCGTATTTTGGCAACGTAGTAGAATTGGTGCAGGAGAGCCTATGTCAGGTTGCCGCATCGTGGCCTTGGATTCAGTGCGGCCACGACTCGGGTGTTCGGAAGGCTGGAGGACGTTGTGGACAACCCGTCGGATGCGCGTATTGCGAGGCTGCTTCGGGAGTCAAGGCGTATCGCTGTTGTTGGACTGTCCAGTGACCCTGAGCGTCCAAGCTACAATATCGCGCACTACCTCATTCAGCATGGGTATGATGTCGTTCCTGTTAATCCGAATGAGACCGAGGTGTTCGGCATCCCCGCATATTCACGACTGAGAGACGTACCAGGCCACATAGACATCGTGGACGTTTTCAGGCGGAAAAACGCCCTCGTTACGCACGCGCGCGAGGCCGTCGAAATTGGCGCGGACGCTTATTGGATGCAACTCGGCCTGGCAAGCGACGAGGCCGCGAACCTTGCCGCCGCCGCGGGTCTGGTGGTGGTTCAGGATCGGTGCATCTTCGTGGAGCACGCTCGGCTCGTGCTGCACGGAGCGAAGATCGCCTGATTCTCTACTGTCTCATCGTATACAAGGCTGCGGACACACGTGCGCTATACTTACTGGCAGCGACGTTTGGGCGCGCCCTGAGAGCGGCGCGGGCCGCGGTGCGCCGGTACGTTGCACAGCTGAAGCACGCGGACACGAGATTGCAGGTGTTCGCGCCTGAGAATCCAGGACGTGAGGACTATGCTTGACCTGAAGTTTATCCGAGAGAACCCTGAAGTCGTGCGTGAGGCAGCTCGCAAAAAGCGGAGCGACCTACCGCTTGACGAATTACTCGAGTTGGATAACCAGGTCATGCGCGAACGCCAGGAGATCCAGGAGCTTCGCGAGCAGCAGAACCGCGTCTCGAGGGCTGTGCGAGATGCTGCAACGTCCGCAGAGAAGCAATCGCTCATTGCCCAGGGGCGTGCGCTCGGAGATGAAATATCGCAACGCGAAAATCAGCTCAAGGCAGAGGACGACCGGTTGCAGGCATTGCTGCTGCGCGTGCCGAACATTCCAGACGAGTCAGTGCCTGAAGGGAATGGCGAGGAGGAGAATGTCGCCATCCGTCACTGGGGGGAGCCACCGCACTTCGACTTCGAGCCGCGTGACCACGTAACGCTCATGGAGCGGCTGGACATGTTGGATATCGCCCGTGGTGCCCGCATTGCCGGCAGTCGAAGCTACATCCTGAAGAACGCCGGTGCGCTGCTGGAGTTTGCCCTCATCAGGTTTGCGCTCGACAAAGTAAGGGCCAAGGGATTCACTCCGCTCATCGTGCCGGCGTTGACAAGGGAGGCCCCCCTGGTAGGTACCGGGCAGTTTCCCACCGGTCGCGACCAAATCTACGAGCTACCTAAGGACGACCTGTTCCTGGTCGGCACGGCAGAAGTAGCCATGACTGGCATGTACGCGGGAGAGATCTTGCCGTACGCTGACCTCCCGATCAAGATGGTTGCGGTTTCGCCGTGCTTTCGGCGCGAGGCCGGTAGCTTTGGCCGCGACGTACGCGGTGTCATGCGGGTACACCAGTTTACTAAGGTCGAGCAATACGTCATCTGTGAGAACGACGCGGTCGCCTCGCTGGAATGGCTCGAAATCCTACTCCAGAATGCGGAAGAGATTGTACAGGCGCTCGAGCTCCCTTACCGCGTAATGCTCGTATGCACGGGCGATATGGGCGACGGAAAGGTCAAGAGCTACGACATCGAATGTTGGGTGCCGAGCGAGGGCCGCTACCGCGAGACGCATTCCGATTCGGCGCTGTACGATTGGCAAGCACGCCGCGTGAACGTGCGGTATCGCGACGAGACCGGCAAGGTGCGGCACGTGCACACTTTGAATAATACGGCGCTAGCATCACCGCGCATCATGGTGCCGCTACTCGAGAATAACCAGCAGGCCGATGGCTCGATCCGGGTGCCGACCGCATTGCAGCCATACCTGGGGATGGAGCGCATCGAAGTTAGGCAGCTTCGGTAACCGATTCGCCCTCGTAGGCCGGCAGAAGGGCTATGTCGTCTAGCCACTCTTGGGCTGGATGGTCGTGCTAGACCGGCCTCTTAATCAACGTTAGGTACCCAAGTCCATTACACTTAACGTACTTATCCGTAGTACGCTGTAAACTACGACTCCAAATTGTAGGCCCATGATCGCCCAGACTGGGTAAGGCCATGATGGAAATCACCGTGCGTGTGCCTGATGCACTCGCCCGAAAACTGGAACGGTATCAAAGCCGGCTGCCCGAGTTATTGGAGCGCGGGCTGCGCGACATCGCCGTTGAAGGGGCGCAGGAGTTTCAGGATGAAAGCGCTGTCTTAGAGGTGTTGGCCGGTCAGCCTTCGCTCGAGCAGGTGCTGGCACTGCAGCCGTCACCCGGACTGCAGGCGCGTGTGTCCGACCTTCTGGTTCGCAGCAAACACCACCAGATCGCTCCTCATGAGGAAGCGGAGCTGGATCGCTACCTGGTAGTCGAACATTTAGTGCGAGTCGCAAAGGCACATGCCTACAAGGTCCTCGCTGCAAGACAATGAGCCGGACGCGCGTACCATTGGTTCTCCGGCAACTTGTGCTCGACCGGGCCGCCGGGCGCTGCGAATACTGCCTGTATCCGCAGGCGCTTTCGCTATTGGCCTTTGAGTTCGAGCACATCGTCGCCGAAAAGCATGGAGGCGCCACCACCGCCGAAAACCTTCCGCTCGCCTATCCGTACTGCAAGCGCTTCAAGGGCACGGACCTTGGTTCGCTCGATCCAGAGAGCAGATTGCTGGTCCCATTCTTCCATCCACGAAACCAAACAATCTTCCGAGCATTTTCGCTTGGAAGGTGCGGCAATGGTTCCACTCACCCCTGAAGGACGGGTCACAGTTGCCGTTCTCCAGTTGAACCATCCTGATCGGACTGTAGAGCGCCAGCGGTTGGTCGATGCCGATATCTACAGCGTATCGGCGCCTATTGAGCGCGGTTGATGCGAATAAGTCGTGCCTGCGGCCACGGAGTTGTACGCGAAGAATCCAACAATCCCGGATTATGGCCGCATATGTCCACGTACGCACCAGATCGATTTCCGCGCAGGGGCTCAGAAGTCTTGCTCTAGGGTATTGACCAGCCGCTGGTCGTGCTCGCGTAGCCGTGCCGTGATGCGCAAGTAGCTTCGCAGAGCCTGATTACTCTCGTATGACCGGAGCACCAATCCCTGCCGGAGGCAGCTTGCGTGCACGCGCGCCGCAACCGAAGGGCTTGGCAGCTTTACGAGCACGAAGTTGGTGGACGAGGGCACGGGCTCGACACCGAGCTGTGTGAGTTCGTCCGATAGCCAGTTGCGCTCGGCAATTAGCGACGCTACGTTCGCGCGCATCGACGCCTGATCGCGCGCGGCCGCTTCACCGAGTGCTGCGCTGATGTAGCTCACGCTATTGGGCGGACGCACGCGGTTTGCCAGGTTTACTACCTCGGTTGCAGCTACGAGGTAGCCAACCCGTGCTCCGGCGAGCGAGAATGCCTTTGAGAGCGTGCGGACCACTATCAACCGAGGGAAGGTGGTCACCAGCGGCACGACCGAGTCGCCTGAGAACTCCGCGTACGCCTCATCGACCACCACCATGCACTCTACTGCACGCACTAGTCGTTCGATCTCGACGCTAGGTAGTCGCATTCCAGTGGGGTTGTTCGGGTTGCACAGGAAGATCAGCTTGGCTCCCGCGGCAGCCGCAATGACCGCGTCGATGTCAAAGCTCAGATCGAGCCGCGGCGGCACATGGCGCACCTTCGCGCCCAGAAATTGCGACACGATGCGGTACATCGCATATGTCGGGGTTGGCACAACGACGATGTCACCCGGGTCCAGGAATGTCTTGGCGATGATGTCGAGGATTTCGTCGGCACCCGCGCCAATGACCAAGTTCTCAGGGCTGGCGCTAGTGTACTCGCAAAGGGCCTCTACGAGCGCCGTGTATGAACTGTCGAAGTACTCGTTGACCTGAGGCTCGGCCTGCACGGTGCGCAACACTGCCGATAGGCAGGGCGGCGGCAGCGGCGAGGTATTCGTATCGAAGCGAATCACGTCTTCGGGGCGCAGGCCGAATCGTGCCGCGATCTCGAGGTTCGACGATTCCCAAGCGTACGGCTCGATCGCCAGCACGGTGGGGCGCGCCAAGCGGCGTACATCGGCGGAAGTCGCGAGGTCAGTTGACACGACAGTCGACCTTTCTTGTACGCAGCACGGGCAGCCCTGACCAGCGTCGCCGGAGCTCGGCGGGCCGACGCCAGAGGCTGCCGCCGGCTCGGTGTGGTCCACGAACGAGCCGGACATTATGTTCGCGCCTCCGGGCTGAGATAGGCGGCATGCTCGCGCTCACTGGAGGAAGGATACCAAATAGGCAACCACCTTCTCTGGCTGGCAGAGAAGGTGGCGCCTGCGTTAACGAATGGAAGTGTGTCAGCCTACGGCAACGATGGTGACGGTAGCACCAACCGCAGACAACTTCGTCTTGACGGCCTCAGCTTCTTCCTTGGTGACGTTTTCCTTGATGGGCTTCGGAGCGCCGTCGACCAGGTCCTTGGCTTCCTTCAGGCCCAGGCTCGGAGCGAGCTCTCGCACGGCCTTGATCACGTTGATCTTGTTGGGGCCAATCTCGGATAGCGTTGCAGTGAACTCGGTGGGCTCGGGTGCTGCCTCTGCCGGGGCGGCGGCGGGGCCGACGGCGGGGCCGGCGGCAACGGCTACAGGAGCAGCAGCCTTCACGCCAAGATGGTCCTCGAGTGCTTTGACGAGGTCGGAGACCTCGATCAGGGTCATGCCGGAGATGACATCGACAAGTTCAGCGGTGGACATCTTTGCCATTGGTTGAATCCTTCCTACATAAACGGACAGACACGGAGGTCAGTCCCTACAGTTGCTGGGCCTGCAACTTTTCCTGATAGGCCATCAGGGTGTACACGAGGGTCTGCGCGGCACCATTTAGGGTAGCTGCCAGCCGGCTGGCAGGCGCCTGCAAAGCTCCGAGCAGCGTTGCCTGTTGCTCTTCGCGAGGTCGCATGGTGGTCAGCCGCTCAACGCCGTCCGCATCGAGCCCAGTGTTGCCGAGGATGCCGCCGGTTACCCTGACATTTTCCTTGCGCACCGCCTTAACGGCATCAAACACGACCTTTGCGCCTTGCGGCTCACTGCCGTAAATGAACGCTGCAGCAGTTGGCCCGATAAACAGTTTCTCCAGGCCCGGCTTCCCAGCGTTGTTTGCTGCGATGCGCAGTAGCGTGTTCTTGGCGACCCTGACCTCGATATTGCTGGGTCGCAACTTGTTCCTCAGGTCGGAAATCTCCTTGACCTTCAGCTCGCGGTAGTGCAGTAGCACGACGGCTCTCGAGCGCTGCAGGTGCTCGGTGAGCTCTTCGACTTCTGCAATCTTCTTGGCTGTTGGCACGCTCTCATCCCTCCTTTCCAAAAACCTCTTGGCAAACAAAAAGACCCCAGCGAATCGCCGAGGTCGAGGGAGAAAGACAGCCACACTAGGGAGCCGAAACCCGGCTTCTTGTCGCGTTGTCTTTCGCCTCGGTAGGCTGGCAGTTTGAGCGCCAGAAGGGCGCGCCTACTGTCTGCGGCGAGCAGACTGGTACTGGTCGATAGTGCCGAGGGTCATCATACAGATGAACCGGCACGTGCGTCAATTCGCTACGCGGCCCTGAGTGCTTGCGCTTGGCTCAGATCGAGATGGATGCCGGGGCCCATGGTCGACGTCAGCGTTATTGACCGTATGTACTGGCCTTTGGCTCCAGAAGGCTTGGCCGCGACGATAGCCTCAATCATGGCGGCGACATTGTTGAGAATCTTGGGTTCGTCGAACGACACCTTGCCCACCGGGACATGGACGAGACCCGATCGGTCGGTGCGGAACTCCACGCGGCCGGCGCGCACTTCGTTGATGGTCTTGGTCAGGTCGAACGTTACCGTCCCAGCCTTCGGATTAGGCATCAGGCCGCGCCGTCCGAGAATCTTGCCAAGCTTGCCGACCGAGCCCATCATGTCTGGCGTGGCAATAGCCACGTCGAACCCCAGCCAGCCGTCCGTAATCTGCTTCACGAGGTCAGCCGCACCCACGAAATCCGCGCCAGCCTGTTCCGCCTCCCGAGCCTTATCGCCCTGAGCGAATACCAAGATGCGCACGAGCTTGCCGGTGCCATGCGGCAACACTGCCGTGCCACGCACAACTTGGTCCGCATGCTTTGGATCTACGCCAAGACGGAAATGCAGCTCAATAGTGGAGTCGAAGGTCACGAACGCAGTCTTCTTGAGGAGACTGACAGCTTCTTTGGGATCGTATGGCTTGAGGTGTTCGACGAGCTTCGCCGCCGCGGTATATTTCCTGCCGTGATGTGCCATCTTCGCGTACTCCAGTGGTATCTAGCGGACCGCTGCCGGTCCTCCCACGCGATCCGGGCCTGTATCGTATTCCCGGCCGCTGCTCACAAATGTCGAAAGCGGATTGCTATTCAAACTGCACGGGCCGTGAGGCTTCCCGGAAGGTTATCCGGGGCCCCGGTGCGCCTGACCGCCCCGTAACCCTTACCCGATGACCTCGATCCCCATGCTCCGGGCGGTGCCCTCAATAGTGTGCATGGCGGCGTTGACGTCGTTGGCATTGAGGTCTGGCAGCTTAGTCTCCGCGATTTCGCGCAGTTGATCGCGGTTGATCTTGCCTACCTTATCCTTGAGCGGATTCTTGGCTCCGGCGCTCACCCCAGCCGCCTTCTTCAGCAATTCCGATGCAGGCGGCGTCTTGATCACGAAGGTGAACGAACGATCCTCGAAAACGGTAATCTCGACGGGAACGATGCTGCCGGCCTTCGAGGCCGTGCGCTCGTTATACTCTTTGACGAAACCCATGATATTGACGCCGTGCTGGCCGAGGGCTGGGCCTACCGGCGGTGCCGGTGTGGCCTTCCCAGCAGGAAGTTGCAGCTTTACTATTGCTTTTACACGTTTTGCCATGGCAGTGGGTGCGCGGGTTGCCGGACCGCGGCTCGGTCGCGCCCCAAACCTCCTCTTCTACAGCTTTTCAACCTGGAGGAAATCCAGCTCGACAGGGGTTTCGCGGCCAAACATGCTGACCAGCACCTTGAGTTTGTTCCGGTCTGGGCTGACGTCGTCGATGACGCCGATGAACTCGAGGAACGGTCCGTCGATGATCTTGACGCTCTGGCCCTTGATGAAGGTCGTCTTGACTTTCGGCGCCTCCTCGCCCATCTGCTTGAGGATTTGCTTGACCTCGGCGTCTTGCAAGGGCACGGCCTTGGTACCCGAGCTGACAAAGCCTGTCACACCAGGAGTGTTTCTGACCACCGACCAGGAATGGTCATCCATCAGCATCTCGACCAGCACGTAACCGGGGTACAACTTACGCTGTACGGTGCTTCGCTTGCCGTTCTTGATCTCGATCTCGTCTTCGACCGGGATCTCCACACGGAAGATGCGATCCTCTACGCCCATCGACTGGATGCGGTGCAAGAGATTCTGCTTGACCTTGTTTTCGTAGCCAGCGTAGGTATGAATCACATACCATTGCCGGGCATCAACCGGTGCCTCGGTGGTCACAACTGTCCCTTCTCCCCGTGATACATGCCACCGGGTATTCCAATATTCTACCGCTGATGGCGGCCTAGTGTATCCACGTGACGAACTTCGCGAACAGGGCGTCGAGGCCACCGAGGAATGCGGCGAGCACCAAGCAGACAACCACCACAACAATGGTGAGATTGGTCGTCTGCTCGCGTGTAGGCCAACTGACCTTGCGCAGCTCGATTCGAGATTCGCGGAGATAGCGCATGAGGTTCGCTACTGGGCTTGCCCGCCGTTCAACGCGCGCCGACGCCGGAGGGGTCGCGGTGGTACCTGGCATCTACTTCGTTTCCCTATGCGAACGGTGGCACCTGCACCACCGACAATACTTGCTCAGTTCCATCCGGTCAGGATCGTTCCGGCGGTTCTTAGTGGTGGTGTAGTTTCTCCTCTTGCACTCAGAGCACGCGAGGGTAATGAAGATCCGATTCTCTTTCTTGGCGCTCGCCATGGCATTCTCCTGCAGAGCTTCCGTCGCAGCTTCCGGACAGGTCCGGGCAGCAGCTCAGGGCGGCTCCCTCTACTTCTCGATCTTGGTGACGGCGCCGGCGCCGACGGTGCGGCCGCCCTCGCGGATGGCGAAGCGCAGGCCCTGCTCCATGGCCACGGGCACGATCAGCTCCACGCCCATCTCCACGTTGTCCCCGGGCATCACCATCTCTTGGCCCTCGGGCAGGCTGATGGAGCCGGTCACATCCGTGGTGCGGATGTAGAACTGGGGCCGGTAGCCCCGGAAGAAGGGGGTGTGCCGGCCGCCCTCCTCCTTGGCCAGCACGTAGACCTGG